>APMI01013467.1_pt1 | contig 30460 bp, 11 predicted proteins | sample 667938 | NCBI WGS metagenome assembly APMI01 (sample SAMN01084076, study PRJNA167559) | wastewater metagenome | biome: Wastewater | place: Denmark: Ejby Moelle, Odense | collected 2011-11-28
TGTATCCATCCTCTTGCGAATGACCTCCATTCGGATTCGCGGGATTCCGTTCAGTCACCCGATGACTGCAACAAATAAAGTCCGTCGGGATCAGCACTCTTAAGTTATTGATTTACTATCATGCGCGTGCTGAGCGAAAGTCCGTCGCAGCTCCTCAAATGGACGGCCGCCGGTGCACGGCTGCAAATGAAGTCCGTCGGACATCAAGAGAAGGCCGAGGCGCTACCCATGTTTTGAGTGGCGAACCGCTTCGGCCTCTTGATTCACCAGAGCACACGTGCGTGCGGAAGCTGGCAAAACGTTCTCAGGGCTAGGCCGACGAGCGCACTCAGAAGCAGCGAAAGCAACACGGACGACCTATTGGCCTGTGACAGCACGAAGTGAGTCAGCACGCCGACTGGCCGGCCCGTGGCACCCTTGGCGGCACCGAAGGCCACCTCGACAACGTCAAGCGGGTTGCCCCTGGCCACCCGGAGTGCTACGAACAACGGGGGCAGCGCATATAGACAGTAGAGAGTTTGCGATGTCAGGGACCCACCTTTTCCGGCGTAACGGGGATGTGCGTCGACTCTGAAGGAAGGTGTGTTTTCATGACCGCAAACCCAACCCCGCTTGGATTCGCGTCAGCCGTCTCCCAGCGAAAGCGCGCGCGCCGCAGCAACCTCGCATGGTCACCGCTACCCCGCTGGTACGCCGAAAGCGTATCGGCAGCAGGGGTCGAAGAGTGCAACGCACACCACACTCGACTCGTGGAAGTGTCTGCGCCTACGGCGAATCCTAGGAGCGAGTACATCGCTTCTGGCGTTGGTAGCGACGATCGAGGCCTGACCCCGATAAAGACCGTGGCCGCCTGCTGATCCTTGTCGCCTGCTCGCGCTTCAAGCCGCAAAAGATCGCCCGAGCACAACGCTCCGATTGCGTTGACGAGCGTCGAGATCGACAAGCTTACGAACTCCTCGGGCGTGAGGTCGACAGAGTCGACCCGCTTCTCTTCTGAGAGCTTGAATTGCAGGTTCTCAAACGTGCCAGCGTCACGTCGCTTGACACCGGCCCGCAGGACCAACTTCAACTTGCATGCACGAAGAACGATGGTCTCGCCCGGGGTCACGAAACTTCGATCGACCCACAATTGGTAGCGCTCGCCAGTGCCAATCGGCGGCAACGCTGTCAGGCCGTTCGCGCTGGCGGACTCCACCTTTGACAGTGCCAGGTCGTATTCCGGATCCTCAAAGAAGACGGTGCGCGTAGTCAAAGGCAGCTTGAAGTCCCCCGCCCTAGGTGCACACACGCGAATGGCAATCTTGTGGAGCCCCACCGGATCGAGGTGACCTGCCCCAGGAGAAGCCTCATTGGTAAGGGCCACAAGGTCAACTCCTTGCGGCCCATTCGTCGGCAAGTCGCCTGAGACATCGAGAGCAAGTTCAAAGAAGCAATCACGCTCACCTGTGATCGCGGGGCTCGAGCTCGATGTTTCAAACACCAAGTATGGTCCGCCATTCGCCTTGGCGTCATACCTTACCCGTTCAAAGGACACACGCTCGGCGCCATACCGCAAGCCGGCGCGAACGCTTGCCTTCTGCTGATCCATGAGCGCAAGCACTCGGCCAGCTGCATCGGACAGTGTGTCACCCAAGGCAAAGCAGCGAACACGCACACTTCCCCGCCACAAAGGATCTTGACCTTTGGGCGCTGTCGATTCGGGTTCCGGCTGTCCGATCACAAACCCCCACGCGGGTACTTCATTCTTCTCTGCGCTCGGAATTCCATAGAACGCGCCCCATCGCCCCTGCAACACGAGGCAGGATGCCTGAGGCTGGCCGTACCAAGCGACAGGCCGGCGCCATGTGGCACTTGTCCCGTCATTCACCGGCAACGCCCGAGGTCGCGGCAAACGCATCCACCGAGCAACGGTTGGCCCAGCGAACGCTCGCGCCGCATTGCCACTGGCGACTTGCGATGGCGACGCCAACAGTCGAACACGTGCCAGCGAAAACGCCCCTGATCGGTCGGATTGGTCGAAGTCGTACAAATGCGGCGGCAAGTAGGACTGCAAAGTCGCAGCGTTCTCTGCAAGAAGTGGATCTGCCCGCGTTAGAGCAGTGATCACTGCAGCAGTAGATGGCACCAACGAACGCACCATGCGACCTCCGGCTGTCGCAAATGGCGTTGCATCTTGAACGTCAAAGTCTTCAGCCGCAAAGGCCACCTCGTCATTGCGCTGCACCCAAACAGTGGCCGCACTGGCCGCATTAATCGCTAATGAAGCCGAAAAAACTCCTCCCGTTAATCGAGACGGGAAGATCGATCCGTGAACCGAAGTCGAAGGCACCGCCGAAAGCCGACGATGCGCACGAGCACCCAGCAGGAGGTCCAACTGCGCTTTGCTCGGCGCCATGGAGGGCTCCGGCCAGGTGCGACGCCCGTCATTGCGCAGATAGGGGGCATTGGGCCGCAGCGCAAAGCGTGCAGAAACGACTCCGGCCGATTTGGTCAACGGCAGCTGAATCACAGACATGGAAACGGCGGGCTCGGCATTGCGCACGAGCGCGAAATGCGGTGAAGACATGTTTGAGACGATCGCTTGCAGCCATCGCGACTGCGCCTCTGGTGCAGCCTCCTGCCCACGCTCAAGCGCGATGGCCTTGATGCTCATGGTGTTGCCCACGATGAGATCAGCACGCACGTGACGATCGCGCAACTTTCCCCGCCGTGTTAGTGGCTCTACCGAGACAAGACGCACGCGGCTTTTTCCTGGACTCGGGCGGTGCTCAAAGGTCACCAAGATGCTGAGCACCTGCACTTGATCGCTCGTCTGCCGAGCCCTCAAGGCCGCTAGCATGACGGCAGCACGCGGAAACGCAAAAGGCGATTTGGGCTTCGCTGTGACAGCGCCAGGTGGTTGGTACTGCTCAATGTGCCAACAGGCCTCCGTGCCCCGCAGGAAACCGGCCTCCAATTGGGATCCTGCTGTGCCATGCGCGCCTGCATAGCCGATAACAAATGGAATCGCGTCGTCTACAGGTCCCGCAAGGCGGCCCAATGCAACCGCGGTGTCAGGCGCGCAGTGCACCGGGGTGACTAAGAGATCGTGCCGCGACATGCGCAAGACCTTCACCGTTGGGTCGACCGAAAGCGCATCTTGAAGCGCGCGCCTTTGCGTCTCGCGCGCCTCATACCCATCGCTGCCAGGCACATCCATAACAGCAATCAGCGGCAAGTGGACGTGGAGGTGATCGGTGTCGTGAGGTCCATCTGGAACCAAGTAGCTACCGCTGGCAACAAACACCCACGCGTCACCCAGATCGCGAAGCGCTTTGACGACCCCGGCCCCGAACAACCCAGCCACGCCGGCGCGCACGCGCCTGACACCAGGATCAGGGAAATCGTCGATCTTAAGCTTGCTGTTGCGGTACGAGGCAGTGAACGTGAAATCCGATGCAATCCCTTCGATTGCTGTGGCAAGTGCAGCCGCGCTCCAGAGTTGCATCGCGACCGCTGCTGAGAAGCTTGCCTGCGGGCCCGATTCCCAAGTGAATTGATGATCTGCTTCGACCAGCCAAGTTGCGGATGGCTGGCGCACCGCCATAGCCTTGAGCAGCATTCCGCGTAGGCCAGCGGCCCGTGCTGCGATCTGTTGACCTTCAATGCGGTGGTCGCTCAAGTGAATGCCCGCCACATGACGAATGCGGGGGCGTCCTGCGAAATTCACCTGCAGGCTGTCCTCACCGTCTAGCTTGGGCTGCTCGAGGTCAGGCCACCCAATTTCAGACACGCATTCGAATGCACCATCAAGCCGGACCTCGTCGCGCAGAGGAAGGTGCGCCGCCAGTTGCATCTTGTGAGAAGCGAAGAAGTCACCGCAGTTCGCGACCAATTCGAAATACAGCGACTTCAGGGCAAAGCCGCCGAGCTCCTGGGCTCCGGTGCTAAAGGCGAGCGCAGCGCTGGTGAGAGCAGCGCTTGCACGATTCGGAATGACATCCACCGTGCGTTCAACTGCCCCTGCAAGCGCAAACGATCGCGATACCGGATCGATCCTAACGCTCGAAAAGGTAATGTCATTGCCGAACCAGGTGAGCTTGGCCGAGCGGACGGCTCCAAGGCCTGTCTGCTCTTGCACAGTGATGGCCACACCCTCTCTCAAAAGCGCGTCTGCAGACAGTCGCGTCACCGCTGCTGCGGTCATGTCGACATCCACGCCTGCAACTGAGAGTTCGCTGAGGACAGGCTGATGGGCCGGCCCCGCAAATTCCAAAACGCCTTTTGAACCCACCTTGTATTGCAAGCTGACCGTCGTCAGGCTGCCAAGCATCTTGAGCGTGAGCGAAGGATCCACCAACTCGATGCCACCAGCGCCAGGACGAGGTACTCCACGTAAGCAAAATGCACCAACCCCGAGGAAATCGAGCTCTCCGCCGAGCTCCCAATCGACCGCATTTCCCTCCCATGGCGTTGTGATCCTACTGAACGCGAGTGCACCCTTTGGGTTGGTTGAAAACGTCAAGTGCACTCGGCAACGTGCGTCGCTGGGTGATCGCTTCGGATTGGCCCCAAGGCCAAGGGCACCGGCAATCACACAGCCAACCACTCGCTGGCCTTGCTGGTCGAGTCGGATTTGGATCAAAGCCGCCGGGTAGAACTGGAACCAGTCCCCAATTGAGAGGGGACCTTGCTCCATTCTCTGGGTGTCATCCCAAAGGCTCCACGTCCAACACGCGTCGAACGCGGTGCCGGCGGCTGGAACAAGTGCGGCCGGCCAGACCGCATTTCCATTCAAAAAATAGAGGTCAGTGAACGCGAGTCGCCAGCCAACCAAGCCCTCTCCGACCAGCTGAATAGGCGCTAGCGTCGAACGAAGCTCACCGCTATTGGCGCCCAGCACGACGGCTCTTCGAAGCAGCACATCACTTTGCAGCTGCATCGCGGTCGACAGGCCGCGGCCGTCACGAACAATGCCGTCACGCTCGGTCTCGGCGAGCGACCAGCCCACAATCGCCACGAGACCTGGCCCGCCAAGACTAACCTTGCCCGGAACAGACAGATTCGCCTTGGCATTGGGAGGTCCTGCCAGCAACGCGTCACCGCTCGCAGTCCAAGTCCATGTCTGCCCTTCAGCGAAGGTCACAGAACCAATCTGTCCGCGTGCGGGATCCACGATGTCACTGACAGTAGCAGTGGCCGTCCAGGTAAGAGGCGGCGCCAGACTATCTGGAACGATGGCTGCAGGCGTCCCCGCCAAAGTAGCCGAAAACATGGATACGTCTTTGGCTTGAGCAAGCTCGGCCATGCGCATACGTTCCAACCCAAGCCGCGTCAGCTCAATTCGATTTCGAGCAGTTACGACAGGGGCTAGTGGGGGAGGATCCTTCTCTTCGTCGATCGGCACGACAGCACGTGCCTGCGGTTCCGTGCAGACTGTGAGCGTGTAAGTGCCCTCGAACTCATGCGACGCTGCATTGGTCGCTTGGGTTGCAACGCCTGGGAGAGTCAACACGGGTGATGCCATGCCATCGGCAATCGGCGCGAATCCAGCGCGCTGCTGCCCGTCAATGGTCGGTGAGAGCGACGCAATCTCGGTGAGCACCAGGTCGCTTTCCTTGGATTCGTAAGGCTCTAGCGATCGGCTTGCGTGGGCCTCAATCGAATTGAGGTTAGATCGCGTGAGCGGCATGAGGGTGATCGTCGGCAGCTTGGGGTGCCGAAACCAACCACGGATGGGCGCTTGCTCAGGATCTAGCAATCTGGTGCGAATGCGCAGCGATGCGCCTGGAGCCATCGATGGCATTCGCTTCCAGCGCATAGCTGGCGCGTCCCAAGTCTGATCGTTCAACAGCCTCGGTGCCCGGACCGTTAGACGGTCGAGAACAAAGCCAGCTCGGGAGGCGTCAGCATCTTTGCAATTGGAGAGTTCGACTGGAAAGAAGGCATCAGGGTCAGCATCAAGTCGCGGCAGTGCATCGTCGCCATCGGGTTTTCGCGCGGCTAGCCACAGCGGTCCGACGATGCGCAAGGCACAGCCGCTCAAATTGACACTTGCTTCACTCAGCTGCCTGCCAGTTGGTTGCGAGAGGTCGTAATCGAGCTTGAAGCTGAAATCCTCCGGCGCATCGATCTGAATCCGCCAAGGCACTTCCTGCACAGTTACCCCAGGCTGATGTAGGTCATGCCTGCGCACCCCAAGACGTAGGCCACCCCGCGCCTCCTTGCCGTGAGCCGGCTCGAGACGCGCAGGCACTTGGAAGGTCTGCGACTCCTGGGCGAAGGAAAGTGCAAGCCAGCCGCGACTCTCCGGTATGAAGCCAGTCTCTGATCTTGCAGGCGAGTCATCCCCATAGGCTCTATGCAGTTCTCGCTGCACTTCGCTCGGCGAATGCACAAGCGCTAGACCAGCACCTAGCTCCACCCTCTCCTCACCCTTGGACCACTCGTACTTGATCTGCGCCCCGTTTTGGCTCTGCGCTGACCTGGCCAATGTCAGCCGACCTTTATCGACTTTGAGCACTACTGCTTCCGGAGCAAACTCGAGGACTCGCTCAGGCGGCAGCGTCTGGCTTTCCATGGGTTGGTCAGCGAGCCACACACGGGTGATGCGATCCGGCAATCTCGGCGAATCCCATTTGACTTCGAGATGCACACCCGATGGCACAACCGGCCAAGTAATCCGCGGCAGGTCGGCCTCGACCATGAAGTCCGCGCGCAGCCATGCGGTTTTTTGCTCCTCGAGCGTTGCCCGCAGCTTGGTCCACATTGCGCGCCATTGCATTGCCGCATCGGCCGACTGGCGCTGCGGAAGCAATTCCACGAAGTAGGTGCCCTGAACCTTGCGCAAGCGCACGCAAGTCTGAATTTTCAAGTCAGGGTCGTCCAGACGCGGCACAAGAGTCTCAAAGACCAACCCTTCAGGCTCAAGTCGCACCGGCCCCAAAACGGCAACGTTGTTGCCTTTAAAGACGTCTTTGAGCGCTGCGCTTTGAAGCTCTATCCACCCCGACTGCACGACATACGGCGGCACATCGATGCCCCCCAAGTAGCCGGCAGGATGCGCGATCTGGCCGCTCGCCTGAATGTGCTGCTCCTCAGCGAGCTCTGCAGAGCACTCCTTGCCCGCCAACAGCAGCGTCACCTTGCTGCCTTGCAATGTCGAAACGAATACGTCTTCCAACACAGGTTCGAGGTAGTCAAGCTCTGTGCCTTCGACCGTCGTCATTGGGCGGTTGGCCGAGCGCAGCCAGCTCGCACGAATTGCGTGGACGCCCGGCGTCCCACCGACATCCGTGGCGCCTTCGCCCTTTGGAACTCGCACAGCACGAGCAAAGAGCGCCCAAACGCAATCCTCCTCGTCGAAAGCGCTCAGCAGCCAGACGCCGCCAAGTGTTGTCTTACCCACTTGTTCTGTGGCCATATTGCCTCCGCTATGCAAGTTCGAGGGGCAAGAGTTGAAGGGGCACAACATCCCCACGCTGAGCTTCAATGTGCAGGCGCCTGCCAACCCCAATCGCACGTTTCTTTTGATCGGCCCAAAGCCGATTGGCGCGGCTGCTCGCGTCCTGGTCCGGTGCCCCTAAGCGCTCGACATCAGCAGGCGACATAAGGTCCGGCAACAAGAAGCGACAACGGCCCACAACCTGCATCGCGACCAGGGGGCTGTTAGGCCCGTGCATTTCGAAGGGCAGCCAGGGGACATCGACCGTCAGCGTGTTCCCAGCAGTTGGCCAGTTCTTGTGCAGCAGCGGCTCGAACCAATCGAACACAAGCTCAGCGAGCAACGTCTGAACCTTTTCGTGGGCGTGGTCGACCGCCCACGCCTCAATGGCATCGATGAGCGCATCCCACTGCGTGTTGTTGGCCGGACGAGTAATTTCCATGCGCCACAACTGCACTGCAGGCAACTGATTGAAGAAGCCGGAGCCATCGTCGGCTACCCCGATGCCGTCCAGATCGACTTGCCTCCAAAGCAGCGCGGCCCAGTTGAGTCGGTCTTGCGCGCTGCCCGTCGGGAGATTTGCAAGAAGAACTCCAAGCCACTCAAGGGTCCATCCTCCCGGCACGCGCATCGCGCCATTCGCGGCTCGATTGACGTTCGGGAATGCGATGCGTGGCAATCCTGGATCAAACATCACCCGGCCCAATGGCGCGAGCATGATCCTCAACGTGAGTCCCCCATCCTGAGCCTCTGCAGTGACATGCCAATCACCTGAAATCGGCATCACGCGGTATGGATCATTGACATCTGCAGGGCCCCGCACCAGTCTGGCGACGGGATCGACCACAGCTCTCGGCTCTCCCAGTTGCGGACGTGCCGGCGTCACGAGATCTAGCTGATAGCTCACACCAGGGTCCGGCAAGAGCGAGACCTCGTCGCGCCAGAGTTCTTCAGTCACTTCGTCGGTTGTGTCCCGGTAGCGCAGGAGCTTCATCTGACGGCCGAAAGCCGCATATTTGGCCGGCCCACTGACTGTGTCGACTTGCGTGGTCTGAGTGCCATGTGCGTCGACTTCGGTTTCACCAGTCCATGAATGGTTCTTTATCAGTTTGCGCGTATGCGCAGTCCGGTCGAAGAGAACGAGTCTGGCCGCTGGGCTAGGCAGACTGCTCACCACTGGCGAGGAGACTTCAGCGCCGGCAGCAGCTGCGATCACAGCGAATGAGCGGTACCAATGCGGAAGATAGCTCACAAGACGCAGCCTGGAGCGATCGATCGGCAGCAAGGGTTTGGGGAGCTGGTCCAGTGCCTCGATGGCCGCCTCGTCCACCGGAGCCACCGAAATGCCGGCTTCCGGCAGGAGCGGCAAATTCCCAAGGTAGGCCTTGCACCATTTCGGGTCCTCGACCGCTCCGATCTGGGTGTAGAGCTCACCGGTGTGAGAGAGGCTCCTTTGCGCAGGGGTGTTGGCGCGAGCAATACGGCGCTCCAAGTGATGCGGCATCAGCAGCATCGAACTCAAGCCCGCATCAATGCCGAGGCGTACCTCGCCCGGTACGACTGTCGCGTCCAACGACTTCGCAATGAGCCCAGCTGGACTACGCCACCACACAACATCTCCGAGACGGCCCAACGACAAAAGCGCCGGTGGCGTGACGGGAGCCGTGCGCTGGACTGTGGCCATGACGTAAGGCATCGATTCACCTGCAGCATCAGCCTGCGACTTGTAGCCAGCGGCCTCAAGAACTGCGGCATAGCGCCACTGCGGAACCACGGCATAGGCAAACGCGTGCGAATAGCCATCGGGTTCGGGCAGCAAAACACTGGCTCGGCCATAGCCGTCCTGGGCCACCATGACAGGATCTTTGGCATCGGTAGCAGCGAATGCATATGTCACGTCGCCATCGAGCGGGGATCCTGACGAATGCTCAAAGAATCGCTGGTTGTACTTTTGCCAGTTCAGCTTCAGAGACTCACGGTCGGGCTTCTCTGACTTTTGATCCAACTCCAGGACGTTGCCCAGCAGCAACCAGAACCGGTCCATCTGCCAATCGATGGGACTCGTTTTCCCCTCCCAAGAGATCGGCGGGAAGCGCCCGAAGGCATCGGGCAGCTCGCCGTTGGCTCCCGGCAGCGTGTCCTCGCCATCTACCGCGCCGAACGAATCGGACGAGCGCATGAATACGATGCGCTCGGCGGCACCATCACGTATGGCTGCGCCGCGGAGCATGGTAACGAGGTCCGCAGGCTTATCGATTCGAGTCGGTGCGCTATCGGAAGCCAGCATCGCCTCAACTTTGCCGATGCCCATCAAGTCCGCTTCAGTGGCATCGGACGCGAACTGCTTCACTCGGTAGGAATAGAGCTTTTCGATTCGCGGCCGTACACTGATACGGAGCATCGACAACGCGTCGCCGTCGTGCCAATCGGCTCCTGGCTGACCGTAGAACCCATTGGCGTCCGCCATCCTGTCAAACGGGACAACTTCGACCAAACCTCCCGGACGACGGAGGAATTCAACTGTGATGAACTTGAGTTGATCTGCATACAGCTTCTCTGCTTGAATCTCTTGGAGTGCGCGCTTGAATTGCTCATGCAATTTGGCGAACGGCAAGAAGCAATCGTTGAGTGAATCGAACAGACGCAGCGTGACCCCCAAACCAAGTCGATCCAGCATCAACCAGCCATAGGGATCCTGGGCACCGCTGGTGGCCACGGCAAATTCCGTGAAGTCCTTAGCCTTCAGTTGCGGCGGAGGCCTGCGATCGGCATCGAACAACCTCTCATCGGTCGAACGGCGCATGCGTGCGATCAGCGACTCGAGCAATGGATGCAAGGAACGATCAAAGTTGAGGGCAACTTGTTCGCCATGCAATTTGACGGGGGCTACATTCGGTTGCGGCTCGAACATGCACTCCATCTGCAAGTGCCAGCCACGCAGTTGAGATCTCGAAAAGCCCACAAACTTTTCAGCGACCGATGCATGAGCTTCCAGACGCCTCAGCGCACTTCGCAGCGATGCAGCTGCATCGACATTGCCTTCGAAGTGCAACGCACCGTCAACGAGTCTCCAAGCGTTGTCAATGGCTTGCTGATCAGGCGTACCGCCGGGTGCAGCTTGGCGCAACGCAAATGCCCACTTAATTTCTTGCGCGTTCTTGTCCGCGTCGCGCACCATGGTCAGCCTGAGCACCTTTGGCACACCTGTATGCAGCAAGCCGCCGAGAAGTTCGCGCGAAGGCTCTTTTAGCAGCTCCAACTCTGAGCACGGGGGCGGCCAATCAATATAGGACTCTGCGGCGGAGTACCAAGCACCGCCAGCTCGGCTGCGGGCCGCGCTGCTCGGATACGCGGCCTTCCAATTGGCGACTTCGCCGATTTCCCCTGGGAGTAGCACGACCTTCTCCGGAGCGAGCAACCTGGTGGAGGCCACCACTCGAGCTCGCTTCCAATTGTCTTTCGACGCGAAATTGAACGATGCACTCGCTCCGTCCAGGTCCAGTCGAAGGATGTCAAAGCCAGCGAGCATTCGATAGGGCGCAAGAGCTGCCGCATCCAAACCATGCGGCGTCACGTTCCACCCAAGTCGTGTGGCTGCGCCGAAGTCCGGATGAGCTGCGCACACGCAAGGCTTCTTGTCAGGCTCGACCAGCACGGTGCGCCCCGAAACCACGGGTTGAAAGGCTTCGACGGCCACTGGCGCCATTGCGGCCTTCTCGGCCCCTTCTGGCAGTCGAATGTATTCGAAAGCGCCGGGGCGCAATCCGACGAGCGAGATGCCTTTTCCGTCCGCAGCGAGTAGTTCGACCTTGAGTTCGACCTCCGTACATGCGGAGGCCGCTAGGACGTCCTGGGATCCTGTCTTGCACACCACTTGTTGCACCAAGATGCGCCACGCACGCGGATCCGAGGTGTCCGCAAGCATCTTATGAATCGCCTCGGCCTCTGGTGCTGTGTTATCGAAGGTCAGGCTGGTCAGGCGCATGTCGTGATCCACGCCGTTCAGATCCAGGAAGAGAACGACGTCATTCTCTTGCCTTTCGGCGCTAGATGACAACCAGTCGCCAAGTGAACGCTGACTTTCCGCATCCGATCCGTATTGACCCGCGGGAATGATGTCCTGGGGTCGCCACAGCAGACGCCACATCGGACTTCCAATCGGTGGGAACTTCGCTTCGACCTCCATTTCAATCTTGAAAGTAAGCCGCTCCTGAACGGTCTTGCCCTTAGGATTGATGCGGAAGCTTGCCTTGGCGCCGCGCGGCGCTTGGAGCACTGGCCACCCGCCGAATGGCAGGACGAAACTGCTGCAGGTTCGCCCACGCGTATTGCTCACACAAACCGGTGTGACCGAGTAGCGAATCAGAGCCTTCGCTCCCCCTTCTCGCAGCTCCTTAAGTTGCGCAGCTGACAAATCCTGGAAATCGTCGGTGAACTGCCACTCACCTCGCAAGATGCGCCTCTTTTCGGGTGTCGTATCGTCACCGTCGGCTCTCTTGACCAAGATTGCATCCGAATCGATGGTCTTGCCGTCTGGCAGCTCTATCCAGCGGCGCACTTCGTAGTACTGGAGGTAGTGTTCGACGTCGACGTATTTCCCGTCGAGTTCCCAGTCGAGTTCCCAGTCGAGCTTCACCTTGCCGTCGATGACGTCACTGAACAAGGATCCAAACGTTGGAGAGTGGCGGCCAAACGTCTTAGACGGCGGGTTGAACACAACACTCGGAGCCGAAGGCTCAAGCGAGTGTATGGGCGGCTGACCGACGTTCTCTTTCGTAACGCGCTTCTTCAGCAAGGCGATGGGAGCCTCTGCCTGTACTTTGTCGAGCACTGAACGGCGAACCATGAAGGTCAAACCAAGATGCAGCACATGGACTTGCGTTGGTCGCTTTCCCGCCGACGCGTATTCGAATAGGTCCGAAATGAACTTGTGCAGCAAGAAGTCGCGCGCCTCGTAGCACCGTCGATCAGCTGGATCTTGCTGAATGGCACTCGCGTAGTGTGCTTGTTGCTGCATGTGCGCTTCAGCTAGATCGGTTGAACGCGCTTGTGCGCGCTCGAACTCCGCAGGGGGACGCTTCTTCGGCTCCTTGTATGTGCCCACTTCCGAACTGTTCTTGGCTGCAGTGCGAAAGGCAGCAAAGAAGAGGTCTGCAAGCGTTGCTACTTGGTTATCCGCTTGCGAACCTCCTGCGCCTCGCTCTCGCGTCGACTCTTCATACGCGAGCGTCTCTTTCCAGCTCACGTGCGTTTCGACCTTGCCTAGCCCTGCGGCCGAAATCGCGCTCCACACGCCATCCTTCCACTGGTAGACATCATCATTACCAGTGACGCCAAGTTTTGTGAAGTCCACTTCATGGTCAACGCCTGCGGTGTTGGGCCATGGGGGCACCGCATAGAACGATGCTTTTGCATCGCTGGTTGCCTCCATTGGCATGAACGTGAGGTACACCCACTCAGACAGGTTGAATTCGGCGTGGCCTTCGGGCGCGGCCATGGGATAGGTCGCCACCAATCTGAAATCGGTTGCGCCGATGTCTCTCCCTCCTGGGCTTGGTGGCGGAGTGAATTCCTTAGGCAGTGCCTCCTCATGAGGTACCGGAGCGAGGTTTTCGGGATGATTCGCAACATTCGCGCTGGCTGCATTCGCTTGAGCATTGCGCCGCTGCGCGCCAACTCTCTGGGCTGCATCCAGCGCCTCGTTTTGCTTCGGCAGCGGCGGCGACACATCAGGAATGGGCTGCTCAAGCCCCAACTGCATGAACCTCGCCACACGCGCAGATGCGACATCAACAATGCCAGAATTGGCCGCCAGACCGATGGACAGACCTAACGAGTAGCCAAACACGGAGACTGCGATCGTTGCGCGAACTCTCGTACCGAGGCTCCCGTCGCCGCGAACCGCCAGCTCGGCCAACACATCGACTTGCAGAGACAGCGAAAACGACGCCGTGATCGTGATCTTGCACAGCCAGGCGTCAATTTCGAGCCAAGCAGACACTGCAAATTCGATTCGCACCTGCAGCGCGAACAATGAGTAGTAGAGCGAATCGGAAACCCGTCGCGCGTCCAGGTACCCTATGATGCGCGCCACGATAGCCGTATAGACCGATGCGGAGACCGAGATTCCAACGGCTCCAGCATCCAGGGAGCCCGACACGGAGAAGGTCAGCTGCCCCTCAAGATTCAGGCCAACGAGCAGGCTTTCCTCATGAATCCGAAAGATCGCCCCGCCGGCGACCGTGAGGTTGGCACCGGCGATGTTCTTGGTCCAGCGGATCCGGTTGGGCCAGCCAAGCTCCATGTGCAACAGGCCCGGGCGGACGTATAGCGTGGCTTCGTAGTCGGTCTCCTTCAGCGCATCCTTGAAAGCATCTGGCAGAGCAAGCCGCGGCCCGACTTCCCCTCCCCTGTTGCTCTTAAGGCGTGCGAGGAATTCGCTTCGCGATCCGACCAGCACGACGTAGCCGGTCATCGCCTGCTTTCCAACCAGCTGATTGCGGCCGATCTTTCGATTCGCGTCCCAATCGTGGTAATTCCAACCGAGCCAAGCCTGTGCCGACATCACAAAGGTCGTGTTGCGCATCGCCATGAGCGCATTGAGCAGCAACAGGTTCGGCAGCTCCTTCTCGTCGTCGGGCTTCCAAATCAAGGTTTCCGTCGGCGAAGAAGCGCTGCTCATGGAAATCATTGCGCGCGCGACCAGGGTCAGTCCATCACTCGCGTCCATGGCCCATGCCTCAAGCTTGGCCGGCTCGACGGCCTCTTCAGCAATGCGGTCCAGCTTCTCGAGGATCTTCGGCAGCGACGGTGCTTGGTCGATTTCCTTAATTGCGACGTAGGTGAAGTGGTATCCAAGGCCCAGACCAACTTCACGCAGGTACAGCGGCACTGGTCCAAGCTGGAAGTAGTAGCTGAGGTGCTGCGCTTCGATGAAGACAAACCAGGCCCGCCTCGGTTTGTCCCAACCCTCCTTGTAGATCTCAACGAAACCAAAGGACGCCGCCATCGGTGGCAATCCCTGGATAGCAATGCGCCCTTGGCCCATGAAACCGTTGGCCTCCAAGGAGTCTTGAGGGCGTGGGCTTTCCAACACGTTCGTCGGTATGCGACGGTCAACGGCAACGACTTTTCCTTCAACCTCAAAGGCGCTGCCCAGGCGGATGCCCACGCCGAGACCCTCGCACCGGATGCGCGGCAAGAAGCCTTCGGCGGGTGGTGCGATGTAAATCTTGTGGAAGTCGCATTCGGTACGAAGCACATCGCCGACATCGGCGAATTCGCATTGGCCCCCGATCACCAATGCCGGCGTTGGCGTGTCAAACAACTTGCAGTTCGGTTCGAGTCCGATGCTGCGCACTTCGAACTTGAAAAGATCGAACAAGTTCGCGCGCGCGGGCTCGTCCAAAGCGACAATGAACGAGAGATCCAACTTGCGCAGCTCTCGCTCGACCACCGCAGAGACACCGCACACAGGGCAGTCGGTGAAAGACAGCTCAACCCCCGCGAGCCGCTTGAACATGCCGTTAGCCAACTCTTCGACCTGAGGCTTGAACTGCGCCACACCACTGACGAAGGCGCAAAAGTGCAACTCCCCTGCGTCTTCGAAGACACGAACACCGACTCCATCGAGCGTGAACTCAAAGTGAGTGCTCTCGCAGCGAATTGGCTTGCCCTTGTTGATGAGCTCTAGATTGCCATCCAACAAGCCGAAGCGGTCTTTGAGCATCCCGAAGCTAAGGTCTAGCTTCGCATCCACATCGCCCAACAGCGCAGGAGGTAGCTTGCCGGTGGCGCTCAGTGCGCACGATGAGACACGACTATTTCGAACGCTAAGTCGAGCCGCCTTGAACTTGAAGTCGGTACCGAGGCCGTTCAGCGGAATGGAGGCATCGGTCTCCATCTTGGCATCGAGATCGAGCCCCGCACCGTGCATTGCGAAGGACTCAACCTTGAACACCAACGGTTTGCCTCTTGAGCTAAGCTTTTTGAATTCAAGCCTGAGTTCAAGGCCCGGCCTCACATACAGGCGGGGGTCACTTCCCGACAAGTCCAGCACCAGCTGGTCCGCCACCACCTTATTTCCAGTGCCCGAGTCGTAGAACTCGCCGGACATCCCAAAGAGATCAAACTTGTCAGGCTTGACCGAGATGACCATGCTGCCGCCGCTAAGGCGCGCGGTCATGGTCAGCGGCTCCACCTCCAGCCCGAAAGTCGTGGCAATCGTGCTACCTAGTGCATAGATATCTACGCCCAACTGCGCTTTAACGATGTCACCAGATAATTGCGGTAAGCTGACACTCTTGATTTGGATGTGCTGCTTCAGTGTGTCAAGCACACCCCCACCAGCGGTCGGCTCGTCCTTCGGTGCATTGAGGAATGGCAGATATTTGCCAACAGCATCCGTGTTCAGCTCAAACCTACTTGTGAAGCTGTCGGCAAGGCTATTCAGTTCGAATCCACGGAACGCGGTCGAAGGCACGCCTTTGGCGAGCGGCAACGCGGGCGAGAGCCCGTGCAAAAAGGTTGCCCGATTGCTGCGGATGCCAATTGGCACGACGCTCACTCGCCCAGTCACCGTTGACTTGCGATCGATGTAGACGTCAATCATGTGACGCTTCTTATCGGGCCGCTCTCCAAGCTCTCCTACGGGACGCTCAGTCGTCTTGGTGCCGAGCCACAGATCCGTGCCAAACGATGCGACTTCATTAGGGGCGCCTGCGTCCACACTCACAATCGCATAGGCATCAAAGTGACTCGACCGAAGGTCGAACAAGACTGCGACGTCTACGTCCGCAGGGAATGAAAGGTTGAATCCGAACCGTTCACAATCTAGGCGGCCATCTACCGCAGCTCGGCGCACGCTGAAGAGAAGTTGCTGAAGCGCCCCTGTCCTGTGATCAAAGACAAGCGTGACATCGAGGCCGCTGAGTGCGTCCGCAAGCCGTTCAGCAAGCACTACGAGCGCGCGGGCAGCGACCTGCGCGAGTCCGGAGAGAGCTTGTGCACCTGCGGCCAGCATTTCGGCCAATAACGCCGCAATGTTTTTCAGAACCGGAAGCAAATTGGGGCCTGGCACGCCAGGCACACCCAACCGGATGGAGAAGCCTTCCGGCAACCAGTCGACCAACGTATCCAATTGCACGTTCGCGTCAACCAGAGACACTCGACGCTTTACCGTATTGCCCTGCCCATCGGTGATGCTGTCGACGAGCTTGTCTGCATAGAATGGCAACGTCATATCAACCGTGACATGGCGCGAAGGGTCTGCGACTGAGGACAGCTTGAAGCGGACGTCAAGCCAACCGAACAGCACAGCGTTTGCGTCTTGCTTGACCAGCAAATTCAGCTTGCCGGACAGCACTTCCATCAAGAGAGTGCGCAGCGGCCCCGGTAGCTCAATCTTGAACGGACTGCACGTAAGCACAGGCAGATTTGCCACGTACTTGAATTCGAGGGCACCTGCTTGCTGCACAACCTCGAACTTGCCCCAAACTGCCTTGGCGCCTGCGAACGCCAGTTCCACCGCGTCTACGGAAAGCGTGAACTCCAATTGGCCCGTCGCACTCATATTCCCATTGAAGGCAATGGCGCCGTGAGTGACGGACACTGGCAAGAACGGCAGTGCGGGTAGTCGCAGTTCGGGCCACTGGAGTGCTCCCTGCCCAATTCGGGTCCAGTCGAAATCCGGGAGCGCAATTGCGGGCATCCGAAGCGGCATTTCCGGGATGGCCAGCGTGACGCGCGGCACCTCGCTGTCGATGATGAACTCAAGTTCCAGCCTTGTGGACATCAACCCCGTCGGCAACTTCACTTGGCAGTTCGCCAGCAACTGCACGCGAGCATTCAGTTCAGTGCCAGCCATCACGTGCTCGCGCAAATTCAGGGTAGCGCTGGCCGAGACATTTGTGGCACCAGCGGGCGACACCTCCACGCCTTTCACTACAAGGGCGTCGGAGGCAGAGACCTCAGCCTTTAGCTCCACGCGACACAGGCGGTCGACGAGATCGTGCCAACGCGCTTCGAGTCCGGCGCCGGTTGCAACCAGGTTCTCGCGGACCTCGGAAAGGGTCAAGAGTCGCGACCCGTTCTGTACAAGTAGGTCTTGCGGAATCGATACGGGTGTCGCGAGTTCGAATGAGAGCTGCGAAGTCGCCCCTGACTTGAAATGCAAGACCTTCGCGGTCACGCTGTCATCGAGGCTTACCGAATAGGGCACGTTGTCGCCAGGGGCGACCAGCACAAGCTCAGGCACGTCACTCCTCCTTGCTGCCTGCAGTGCAAGCAACCCTCTTCGAAACGCTCCGGGGCCGCGCTATTCAACGGCGAGAAGGATGCTACGTGTTGTTGCACGCACAAGGCAAGCACCTCACATCCCTCTCTTTGGGCCACGACGTTGGTGGCAACTGCGCTACGTCCAGCGAGGGACGCTTAAGGCGCAAGGGTGAGCGTGCGCGCTGAGTGGCGGGCCGCCAAGCGGAACTTCCTGTTACCCCTGCACCCGTTGAGCTGGCTAAGCGCGCCGGAGCGGACTGCGCGAAGGCAGCTTGAAGGTCGGACTGCTCTACAGAATTCGGCCACACACTGAGTCTTCCATGATCAGACCCTACCGATCCCACCCTTGTATTGATCGAGGAGGCTGACGTCCCAGGTTTCCTGCTAGAGCTTGTTCTGAACCATGACAATGGATTCGCCAAGCTTCTAATTTAAAGACTATTTTGCTTTTCGGCTGATCGAGGATGGTATTTGCAAGAACGGTTGCAACCGTTTGATTTTTTTACACAAAAACAACTCGATTAGCATCGCTCAGAACAGGCTCTAGGCGGCTTCGCAGTGCGAAGACTCCTAGCTGCAGGGCAGCCTTGAGCTGGCCAACCTTGAACCGGTTCATTTGCACCGCCCATTGCACTCAGCCGTGGAAATACAAGATGATGTGGAATGATTTCGTGAAAGACAGGCAAACGTCTTGATTTGCCCAGTCTTTCCGCTCTGCCATCACATAGCCATGGCTAGGCGCACGCGACACGCCCTGATATCTTTGGAGACACCTATGCCTAGAGTTGTTAGATTCGTCGCCAAGCTGATCCTCGCATCGTCAACGTTTGGGAGTACCTGCGTACAGGCGCAAGTGAACCAGCACAAGCAGGCGTGTTCGGCGGCGCAAGCGCAGGCGATCAACGCGGCCGTGTCCGAGGCTAGAACGGCCCTAAACCGAGCGATTGACACCTTCGTTACGCCAACGTCTGCCGACGTCACACGCCAGAAAAGGTGGTTTGGCGCTCTCTCCAGCTCAAGTGCGCAAGCGGTGCGTAAGAAGTACGAGGCCGCCCTCGGAGCCCTGAACTTCACTCAGACTTGGTGCCCTTTGTCCAACGACTTGGCGTTCAAGTGGGACGTTGGCGACCTCGCGGCAGTACACCCAAGTGCTCCGGGCCAGATTTTTTTTACGCCAACCTACTTCAGCCGCGGCGTGCAGGGCGTCGATTCGCAAATGGGCACTCTCATCCACGAGTTGTCCCACATCGTCGGCGTAGGGCTCAGCCCTGAGGTCTATCAAGTTGCCAATTGCTTGGCTCTTGCCATCAGCAGCCCGGCAAGAGCCCAGAACAACTCCGACTCTTTTGAGTACTACGTCGAAGATCTGCTCTTTGGCATTCCTTGAATATCGTCATGACACCTTCTGTTGCATTCGGCTACCCGACGCCGCCATCGCATTGGCTGCTCTTCGTATCAAGAAGTTCTGCATCACCCAAGAAGAGATATCTAAAGCCATCGGCGCCAGCCAGCCGCAGATCAGCCGGATCTTGTCCGGCAGGACATCCGCTTCATCGAAGCTCGCCCTTGATTTATGCACTTATGTATCACTGGTAGGTGGCGGAGTGTCTCGCGAAGCCGTCGCAAGCAACGATGAGCTGATGGACGCGCTGAAGGATGTCTGGGATGGAACGCCCGGCCATTCCCGGGCGCTGGCTACAGTCATTCGAAGCCTCGGTTTGTTCAGGTCGCCCCCGTTGCAAGATCGGAGTACGTCGTGATTCAAAATGTGCCGATTCCTCTCGACGACGAACTGGCCATAGGCGTGCTTGGCCGATTTGCACGCCTCAACGCAATCCCGTCCATCACATGGGCCACCCAGTCGATCAAGGAGGCGCTCCCGTGCGATGACAATGTCCCCGCCCTTTGGTTGGTCGCCCAGGCTTGCGGCGCCCCCATAGCCGACTTCACGGTCAAACACTCGATGATTCCCGTGCTGTACCCAGTCTCCCGACACGTAGGCTCCGCGCGCGAGGCAAACCATCGGCGACAGTTGGCTAAAATCTACGGTCTCAGTGCCTCTGCGGGCGGGCGCCGGTGGTGCCCAAGATGCGCCCAGATTGATCATAGCGACCATGGTTTTGCCTACTGGAGGCGGCGACACCAGATCGATGGCATCGACTGGTGCCCAACCCACCATACCCCCCTTGGCAACTTGGCGGAGAAATCGGAGATATCGGTACCCAACTGCCCGCCCGCACATAGTCACTTGGCCGTCTCCGAGATCGACCTTCAAAACGAACTGGCATCGCCTACGATTCACCGTCTGCAGGGCATCTTGTTCGGATGACTTCAACAACCAGAGCCGATTCACGTGCGGGCCTGGAGCGACGCCGTTCGTCAACGCTGTAGCGATCTCGACTTGCGTAGAGGAGAAGTGGGAAAACGCCCCGTAACCAGCGACCTAATCCTGGAGCAATTCCCAAAAAGCTGGCTGCAACGACATATGCCTGAGGTGGCATTCAAGCAGGCACAGGCATTCGTCAAAAAGGTCGACGGCGCCTGCGTTGATCGGCACGTCGCTTACCCAGCCCTAGCTTGCGCTGCCGTCCTTGCCGTGCTGTTCGACAGCGCAGAGGATGCGTTGAACACATTGGACTTGGCAAATCGGCGGATTGCCACCCACGGCAACGCTGCAAATGCAGCCAACCAGGCTCTCGGAGCCTTTCTTGCAGGAGCGAGCCTCCAACTTGCCTGCAAGACATTCGGTGTCGGAAGGAAAGACGTTGAGAGTCTGCTGCGCAACAGGTGCAGAGCCGCCCAGGAACTGGGGTCGCCTGACGCGTTCACTGATCGGCGTGCTCATCTGCACCTGCTTGATCCAGAAGTGGATGCGCAGGCCTATGACAACGTAGGCTGACCGTCAGCGCCTCAATAGTCAGAGGCCATTGTTCCGGGCTGTGGATGGCCTTGCGTAGTGCAGGGAGAGCCCGTTTCAATTCGTCAAGCAACCGCCGCGGAGCTTCCCAGCGGCATGCCAGAGCGACGTTGCGCAGCGCATCTGCCATCCGCGCATCCGATCGCTCCATCCGCACAGCGGCATGATTCGCCCGATGAACTGTAACCACACGCTCAATCGATGCCTTGAGCCAATCGTGATCGTTGCGGTAGAGCCAAGCATAGGCAGCCGGCTCAAGCCGCCGGAGCCCCCTGACGCCCAGATGAAGGTTCAGGGCTGTCACCTTTTCCCAGGCGGCCTTGGCCGCCATTCGGCGATTTTCGTGACGGACGCGGTGCCATTCGTTCTGGAGCCCCGGAACAGTGCGCAGGATCCTGGTCACGGTCAATACCGATACCTTGGCAGCGTCTGCAACCACCTGTTTCTCGGCGCCATTGCTGAGCATGCCAAGAGCCAGACCCCACGACAGTGCATCAAGTTTCTTTGGCCGTCTTGGCGGCTCAATCGCGGCACGACACACCCATGCGGCGAGCGTCGCGTAGCTAACCCTCAACTGCCGCGCGGCTGCAGTCAAACTAAGGTTACCGTCCCGAATGGACGTCAGGATCTCCTCCGGAACCTGCCGCTGGGTCGCTACATCGCAGCTTGTCCGAGGGGAGGCTGCGATTTCCCACGCTTGATCTGTTGCCATCCCACAGCTCTCGTAGGCTTGTTCGAAATCGTCGATCCCGTCAAACCAAGCGGTGATCCAAGTCAGATATCGCAGGGGATGCGCCAAGGAGCGCGCAGACAGAAGACGAGCGAGTTGCCCTTGAAGCAAACCCATGTCGGCCTCCTGATGCGCTTCAGGAAGACAAGAAAGGTTCGTTGCCAGCTGAAGTAACCGGGGCTCAACCTCGCGCCAGCGAACGCGACCACTGGCGTGGAGCATGCCGACACACTCCATACGGAGCCGGAAGACCTGAGCAATCCGGACCGGGTCCGCAAAGCGTCCCGGGCTCATCCCGACGAGCGCGAGTCCCTGGGCTGCCAAACGGCGTAACCAGTCGCCTTGGGCCGACTTGCCAGCGCTTTTGTCCAGGCACACGACCTCCTGGCAGCATGCGGGCACGGGGAGTGCCCAAGCAAATCGTGCCACCTGATCCAACTTTAGGGGTGATACCCGCAGAGGAACGCCATGGCTTGGGCACAGCCACACGCCAGGTAGCTGATGGCCTCGGCGCCAGTAGGCCCAACCATGACTCTCCAAGTCGGCCTTTATACACTCAGGGCAACTCTTCAAGGGATGCGCGGCTCCGAGCCCACTGGTCAGCAGACCGAGCCGGTATTTCAGATGCGCAATGCCATTGCCCCTCATGGCTGCCACGGATTGCCTTGCCAGATCAGAAGGCTTGAAAGGCCAGTAGAAAGGCAACAGCGTCCGATCTCGGATAACTTGCTCAGCGCTTCCCAGAGCTCCGTTACATCGAGCCACCAACACATCGATCCGGCCCGGGAAATCATGGGCCGAGCCGATGCGAGCATGCCCAAAGAGTTGGAGACAGGTTGCCGAGGCGGGGCCATTGGCCGCCAGCCGATGGTAGCGGCTGCACCAGCTGAACAGCGTCTCGTCGGGCAATGGCGCCAGGCCAACCGTCGATTCGAAAATCTCAGTTTGCCTCGGCACGATCCTCTCCGGTTGCTTGTTCGCAGGAAGGTGACGACCTCTTGGTCGAGGACGGTTTTGGCTTGGACAAGGTACCCCGCAACAGCTCCGCTCCTTCGCGCAAGGTCTGAGCGGATACGTTAGAACGACGGGGCATGGGAGTAACCGTGGCGGCATCGTTCGACCGTAGAGGATGGTCGGCGGCCTGACGTAATACCCGAAGGGTTTTCTGGGCGTCGGCACTCAAGGTGCTTTCCAACATCGCCACTGGGGGGCTGGTACCTGCTTCAACATTACCGGGTGCTTGGCCATAGGGTATCGGTCGCTGGAGACCCTTGACCGGTGCAAAGGGGCACACCAGGTCGGCACGCTGCTGGGCGATCAAGCTGGACACGGCCAGAGACGCCAAATCTTCGACGTCCTTGCGATGACTACTGAAGGCTCCGCTGCGATATGCCTGCCTGACGTCATCCATGGTCACGGCTTTTGCGCTCCGCCCGACAGCCACCCGATAGGCCTCCAGAAGCAGTTGCCGCAAGACTCTGAACAGTCCGGCGGTAAGCCGGTGCAGTTCGTGGGCGTGAGCAGACACCTCCAGATGAAATTGCTCGGGCGCGACAGCAAGATACTCGCCAACCACCTCGCACCAGACCGCAGAGTCGGCATCCGGTGGCTCAAGCACGATCGGATGTGCCAGAAGGCGGTCTTTCTCCTCGTGCGGACGTTCGAGCAGCTTCTTGACCAGCGAGTAGTTGGCCGCGTAGACAAGCGGAATGCCGGGACTCGCCAGGGTCATGATGAGCTGTGCCGTCTTGGTGCTGGCAGTGCCACTTTGGGTGTAGAACTGCATCTCATCGACGATGAGCAGCGCGGTACCCGTCGCCTGACACCAGTCCCGGACGTGTGCGAGCAAGACACTCACATCGCCCATCGAGCGGCCGGCGACGGCAACGGGATTAGACAGGGTCTTTAGCAGCGCCCGCACAGAGAGATGCGCCTGAACGGCAATGCGTCGAACCGGATGGATCGTCAGCCGCTGCCCGTCGGTCACGAATTGGCTATCTGGGCTAACCTGGCAGATACGGACGAGTGCCTGCATGAGGGACGACTTGCTGACACCAGCCAGCCCCGTCAGGCAGAGGATCGGGTATGGTTCCCGAACTGTCTCGACCTCTCCGCTGAGCCGTCGGTTGTAATCCCTCAACGTCGGATACATCGACAGGGAGTAGTCCTTGGCCTGATCCACCAGCATGCGCAAGATTTCGGTGTGACGAGGCCCAGGGACGAAGATCTCGCTCCAGGCGGCGTCTAAAGCTCTGCAGGCCCTCTCAACGGGCAAGGCCTGTAGATCTTCGACCGGGGTTACCGCGCGGTATGCCGCCTTCCGGATCGCATCGTCGGTATCCAGCCGATCAAACCAATGCAGCCACCCGTTTGAAGTGGAGGCAACGCTCATCGCTTTCCTCCTTCCGCTCGCAGGTATTGCATGATCTGCCTGCGTTCTTCCACTGAGGCGGCCTTCGATCTCTTGTTTCTTCCCCCTTTGACGACACCTTGGTCAAACGGCTGGCCGGCATGCTGCTCAAACGCAGCCTCATACTCGGCCCGCGCAGCATGCCGGTGGGATTGAAGCTCCAGTTGCCCGTCGCGCCGTAAGTGCTCAAGCTGCTCCAGCTCCTCCACCGAGATGTAGAGTTGTTCCTCACCATCCCGGATGGCCAGCATCGCATCCACCTCAATCAGATCCGCACCTACCTCCACCCACAGATGACGAAGGCAGACATCAAACATGTAGCCGCCTAGCCTGTAAGTTCCGCAGGTGTGTGCCTTCTGCAACGCACCCGACCTTTGTAGCGCTACGGAGTCAAAGCGCTGTTCCTTGAAGTACACCGCATCGTCGCGGACAGTCAGCTCAATCGGTGTCAGGTATGCCCGGACAGCCTCTTCGAAGCGCATCGAGACGGCGTGGTTACGTCCCCGACGATCCAGGTAGTTCCAGAGGGCAACAGGAGTCGGAAACACACCGGCCTCGACCGCATCGTTGTTGAGCCGGTCGGTCACATCGATGCTGTTGTTGTCGGCGATCGTTCTGAGGATCTCCTGGGCCGCCAATTGGGCAATTGAAAGCCGCGTCTCCACATAGTGGGGTTTGCCTTCGAGCTTAACCGCTTTAGGGTGGGTCGTTTCGATGGACGCCTTGGATTGCCCCGCGTAACTGGGAGCCGATTCTTTGATAACCGGCCGTAGAACTGGATCGGCCGATTCAGCTCTGGCTGTAGCGCCAGGACCTCGGTCATGGATCACATGGGGTGACACCCCGACGCTCGGCCAGTCGCCCGCCTTGACCGCCAAGCCGAACAGGCTACAGAACTTAACCTTGTCCACGGCTTCGCAAAACTTGGCCAAGCGATACGCTGACGCTGCCTCTCCCCCTATGGAGAATCCAATCCCGACGATCATCCCGGAGGCAATGCAGCGCGTGCGTACAACCCAGAGTGTCGGCTGGTGGCTGCCTGGCAAGTAACCTTTGGCCACCCGATCACAGCTATAGGCATCCTGCTCGGTCCGTTCCATCAGGTTGCCAACGCTCTCGGCAAAGCGACCGAGCGAATGCTGCAACCGGGTCCTGACCCGGGTCTGACCATACTTGTAGACTTGACGCGCCTCCAGCGGGAAGGCCTGGCCGACCCGGTAGGCGAACTGACCAAAGGTCGGAAACGCCCTACCGGCGGGGTGCACGAAGTACTTTCTGCCCTGAGGGTCGGTTTGCACCAGACAGCCGAACACGGTACGCAGGGTGCGGCGATAGATCGTGCGCAGGTGCTGCCCCGGACCGGCATACTTTCGGTACCCCTCCAGAATCCGATCAATCATCTCCTGGTCGTTGGAACCGTGGCCGTGGTGAGCACCATTGAGCCTTGATGGCCGGCCGAACTTACGGTCACGTCCCATCCGATCCCAATGACCAATGTGCTGAACCGGATAGTGCAGAGCCCACCGACTGCAAGCGAAGCACAGGTAGGAGTAGAACGCCGTCCGAAAGCGCGTCTCATTCTGTGGCGGCTTGCAGGCTCTCGCGTGCGCGTTGATGAGGGCATCCGGAGACTCTGCGCCCAGAACCTGGTCCAGGTTCTGCAACAGCGGCCATAAATGCGCCAAGATCTGGTCGATACGCTCGGCGTGGCTGCGCTTCTGGCCGGCACGCGGTTCAGCGTATGCCTGAAGTTCCGAAATGCTCACGCCGGCGAACCAAGGGGGAAGCTCATCCTGGGTTTCGCACGCAAAAATCAGCCCGCGTTCCAGCGCCTGCTCGAAGCGATGTCGAGAGAGGAAGTGAAGGACTGGCCGGTAGCTGGCATGTGTTCCCCCCACACCCGGATCAGCAGGGTCCGGATTGCCCCCGGATGCATCCCCCTTGGAGGCGATGTCGGCGCTCCCTCGGCCTTCGTCACCGCGTTGGCGTTTGCGCCGGAACTCCACCAGCATGACACGCTGTCGATCCGGATCGCTGCGGAGCAGGTGATACCTTACGCCCTTGCAGAGGGTATCGAAGCCCTCAGGGGCACATAACTGAGTACCGGTTCGCATGGCCGCTCCTCACGCCTGCTGCCGCGCAAACCAGTTAGCGTAGACCTGCAGCGGATCATTGCGCTCCGGCCGTAATGGGCGGTCGACAAAGATGACCTCCTCCATCAACTCCGGGCGTACGGCGCGCCGCCAAAGCGCGCGGAAAAATAAAGCTTTGGCCGTATCCAAGTCCAGGTCGTGTCGATGCGTGACGGAGAGCAGGATTTCGAGAGGGGGTTGCTCCGTCTGCAGCGATGCCCGCAAGCGATCGCAGACCTCGTCATAGATCGACGCATCGACGGCCGCGGCACGGTGCTGCACCAAGATCAGGCTACGGAGGTTCTGCGCAAACAGCTCGGGGATATCGGAGTCCACTATGCGGATGGTGGGGATGCACGCGTCCAGGTAGTAGCGCTCCTCGATGGCATGCCGAGCTCGGACGGCCGCCTCTTGCACCTCGGGACGGCGAGCCGGGCGGCGGCCAAGCGGGCGGCGCTTAAACTCATCCTCCGTGGCCTTGACCGTCCAGTTCACGCAGTATGGACCGCGATCATCGGTCAGAAAAAGCAGGAAGTCGCCAATGAATGGCGCTGGCACGGGAACCCGTCCGGTACCATCCGGGTGGTCGATGAAGATCCTCGGGAGCTGATCGATCATGTCCAGGCGCTCGCACACATCAATCGTGCCGCGCAGACCCGGTAGATCCAGACCCATGGCCAAGCTGTGGCCAGCCAGAGGATGTGGTCTTGGCTCTGTCGCGAGCATCCGCTGTTCCTGAAGTTCGAATAGCCTTGGATTGAACAGAGCCAGCAACAGAACCTTTTGCTCCACCAGGGACAAGGTATGGCAGTAGCGATCCAAACTCTCCGACCAGACTTGTGCCGGCCGACTTCTGGAGGGAGCCTCCTCCCTCGTGGCGCGAATCGCGGGGTCGTACGGTTTGCCCCATTGGGGTGGATCCTGACGACGCAGTACTTCCTGCAAGCGTGCCAGGGTCAAGTTGGTGGCTTTGGCCATGCCGGTTCCTTTCCGACCGGGATAGCCGGCCTGAAATATCGATAGGGAAAGGAAGGCCCTTGACGCGCCCAGGAGGCGCGAGTAGATTTGAGTCATCAAAGCAAATCTGAGGGTCTTCCTCGGTACGAAACGCCGCCGGCCTGCCAGCCCGCGGCGTTTTTGTTTGCGCTCATGCATTCATGCGGTCATCTCCCTCCTTGGCGCGCTGATCTCGCAACACTGATAGACACAGGCAATCATTGAGATAACCCCCCGCCTTGAACTTGCCGACTAGCGAGGGCTTCGGCGCGCCGCCTGCTCAACCACAACGCAACATCACGCGCCAGCGCGAAGCTGCCGCGACGATGCTCAATACGGAACACAGGTACCGGGACCGTTCCGCGCACCAGAGCTTGCTGGAATGCACCTGACGATGGATAGCCCAGCTCCTTGACGAGTGCAGTCGAGCCCAGTACTGCACCGTACTGCGCGGTCAACCGACTCGCGAGCTCCTCGGCGATCTGCCGGATATCGGCCTCGTCATGCATTGCAGTGGTCATGGCATCCCCCGTCGTGCTCTGTAACCATGCTATCGTTTTGGCACCTAATGGCCTAGGTAACGATTTTTGTGACGGTCGCTCACAGAATCGCACCCAATTGATTGATTTTTCGAATAAATCACTCGCCGAACTAAGTTTCGCAAGCCAAAGGCGACGGACCTCCGCTGCGTTTGCTACGATTTGTTGGTTCAATGAAATCCGACTGCGTCTAGGCGCCGAGACACCAACGGACATCCAGCGGATTATCGAACCAGTCGACGAAGAGTACGAAGATCCACAGACAGTCCGAAGACGATGGCGGGATTACCGCTCAGGAACTCATTCGCCCGCACCACGAACTATCGCTTCAGCAGAACGCCACTGCCCCGGTGCAACGCAGACACTCCAGTCTCCCCTTTGGAACTCGTTACGGCTGGACCGTCCGACGACAAATGCCGGGTTGGCCTTGGTCGGACGCACGTGCCCAGAAGGCGATCAGCTTTTGTCGAGAATGTTCGGATCAGCCGGCGGACTCCCTAACAACCAGTGCTGGCTGAAACAGCGCTGCATTGCGGTTCTACAGATCGGAAACTTGGAGAGCCTCGGCGTTTTCACCATCTGTATGCGGCGGGCCGGAGAAGCGAAGCACCTCCACACAGCCCTCACCTTCTATCGCGCGGCAACTCGATGCCTACTAGCTCTCGGCCCCTGGTTCGTTCAGCGTGGGATCGCCCAGGCGATCGCCGAGTACTACGAACAGGTACTGCTCCCGGAGTGTTGCCGCGATCCGTTGGCAGGGAGTGTTCACTTTTGTTCAAGCTACTACCTGAAGTCGATCGAAGTCCTAGATCGGATAAAGACCAGGGTGGAGCAAGAGAGGGGGCGTGCACTCGACTCGACCGAACTCGCTCACATTATCTGGACCGAGCTTTAAATCCAGAACGGATAAGCTCCCGCATTGAGTTTGGCCTGCTTGCTGGAGCTCCTGCAACGAGTCAACGAGGCCGGCACTGATCACGCTACCCTCGGGCTTTCAAAGGTAGGCGCTCATCCGCTGCCGCGCCAAACTCGCTCTTGGCCCACGGACTACTGCGCCCAGTGGTCGAGCCGCTACGCGCCGCGATGACCGCAACTCGGCCAAACGGACCTTCTCGGGTGCGGGCGGTTGTGACTGCTTACGGGTGCAGGGCGGACGTAAGACGCTAAGCGTCAGGGAGCGACTGGCTTCGTGGTACTCGAACGCGAGCTATCGACCCTAGCGGTCACTCACGTTCATTGACATGTCCTCATCCAAACCCTGCCAGGTGGCTTGGAAACCGGGATCAGCAGAAGCAAATCTTCAACTGCCACTCGATCTGACGTCGAGCCGTGGCAATCACATCCAGGTAAGACAAAACGCGAACATTGGGTTCAAGATCTTTCTGCGGGAAATCCAGAGAACGCTTGCCACCCATCACCAGCACGTCGATGGACTTGTTCATCACCTTGTGCAGATCATGGCGATATCCGGTTGCCTGCTGATAGTCCTCAAAATTCAGGGGATGCTTTGGGCGCTTGAATTCGATCAGCAGCGCAGCCCCATCTAGGTTCTCGTTCAGCAGGAGATCGGGGCGATCATTTGAACGTTGTCCCGTAAATTTTTTGTCGAGGTAGTCTTTAGATTGACGGGCAAGCGTCTTGTTCGAGCTGAACAGACTGTATTGCGCACCGAGCAGCCAGAGGTTTTTTTCAATGGCTTTATGCATTTGCACTTCCAGCGTATTCGGGTCGTGCGCGAGTGCCTCAAGCTTGTCCAGAAAAGCATGCCGCGCCTTGGCTTGTTCGACTAGGTGAGCCATATCAGCCAGGCCGAAATCTGCCAACGCTTCAGCCACAGCAACAACATCACTACGTTCGGCTTCCGCGAGATGACGAAGAACTGTCCCGTAGTCGGCGTTTTCAATCGCCTCAAGCAAAACAAAGATGTAGGGCTCAATCTTTTCCGGTGCGTCCCCGTAGAAACGATCCAACACCCTCTCGATTGCGCGCTGCGCGTACTCCCTACGGTACTCTGGCAACTCCGCGAGACGCTCATTCACTGATCGCTTCAATCTGGCCTGAGCCAGTTGAATATCGCGCCGGTAGCGCGTTTCGAATGCGGATACAAGCGTGGGCTGCACAGACTCGATCAGCTTCGTCAGCAGCTCGCTGTTTTCGATAATGCTGTCCCAGCCGGCAGTGACGTGTTCCCGCAAGCCGTCTGCATCGATCTCGCCGTATAGCTTCTTCAGGAGTTTTTGCGGGAAATCGTCACGCTCATCCAAGCCAAAGAACGAAGGCTTGCCGATGGCCTTGCCGTCCACCCTCAGCACGATTCCCGGCGCACGCGATACCGACTTGTTCTCGGCAATCGAAAAACGAACACGAATATCACCTACGCCATCAACCGAAAACGTCGAATCCTCATAGCTTCCATCGACATCATCAACACCAAGCGGTTTGTCATTAACGCAGATGACGATTCCGGACTCACGACCATACTCCTGCAACAGAATTTGCCGGAATTTCTTAGGGTCGGGGATAGCGAAACCTACGTGCAAACCGCGCAGAACGATTCGTGTGCCGTGCTTCTCTCGCGGGCATTGCTCCGTCGCGATCTCGATGGGGAGCTTTTCTATGTCTTCTACTCCCCCAAGATCTACCAAGCGAAGATCGAAACTGCTCTTCACTCCGCGAGCCCAAGTCTCGAGACGCATCTCGGATGCTGCCATCAGGCCTGCGAACTTCCCGACCCCCTTCCTGCCCTTGACTCGCCGCGCCTTCCCGGCAGTCCGCTCACCACGAGTGATTCGTCTGTCTGCCGCAATAGTCAGGTAGTGACGACGGACCTCTTCTTCGGTCATGCCGGTGCCGTCATCCATGATCTCGATTGACGTGTACGACATTGGCTCGGGCAAGGAGATGTGGACGGAATCCGCATCGGCGTCCCAGGCATTGTCGACCAACTCTTTCAGCGCCCGCTCGGACGATGAGTACTCCTGACTGAGCAAATGAGCCAGTCGGGAGCTGACCTGAAATCTTGCGGACCGCTTTGCCAT
>APMI01026401.1_pt1 | contig 30306 bp, 28 predicted proteins | sample 667938 | NCBI WGS metagenome assembly APMI01 (sample SAMN01084076, study PRJNA167559) | wastewater metagenome | biome: Wastewater | place: Denmark: Ejby Moelle, Odense | collected 2011-11-28
ATATTTATTCAGCAATCCCCCTACACCCGCCAGCGAAAATTTCGCTTTCTTAACACGGTTCTTTTCGGGATCTATCGAATAGTTATATGCGGTACGAAGGTCGGCCTTTTCAAGATTGGTATTGTCGAAGGTAGCACTGAGCAGGTCGCAGTGGTCAAATACTGCTTCCATCAGTTCGCATTGGCTAAAATCAGCCTCCTGTAATTGTGTATTCCTGAACACCATCTTTTTCATTTTGCCCTGGTAAAAAGATGAATGGTTGACCTGGCAATTATTAAAACTAAAGGACAGTGCGAACTTATTGCAGTCGCCAAACTGCAGGCCCAGCATTTTGCAGCCCTGGAATGTCACATCGCGAAAGGCAGTATTAACCAGTTTAGCGAGGCTCAAATTACAATCAATGAATTCGCAACCGGTAAAGCTAATTTGAGAAATATCTGTGTTGGAGAAATTGCAATTAGTAAATGTGCAATGTTCATAGTCGCCCTTTTCGAGGCTGCCTATGTTGAAGTCCTGCTTATCAAAAGTTTGGTCGTGTATGTAAGCTTCCATGTATCCGGGCAAATATCGGCCGATGTCTGCAAATATAGTGAATGGGATTATCCCGAACACGAACCCATACCTTTGCATGTAACCATCAATCGAGCTGGTGGCAGAGTTTTTAGGGAATTAATCTATGGGAAATACTAAAATGAAAAAAGCAGCACTTTTACTAGGCATATTCTTTATCGCATTCGTCGGTAGCGCTATAGCGCAACACGATATGAACAACATGCCCGGCATGCACCACGAACCGGCAAAAAAGAAACCTGTTAAGAAAGCTCCCATAGTTAAGAAGACGGCGACAGTCAAAAGTCCCGATACGACCACACCACGGGTCGCGCCAATTGTGCACGACCATGGAATGGAAAACATGAAAGATGACCACTCCATGCCCGGCATGGACATGAGTGGAGAAATGGATGATCACGAACACTCCGGTATGGGTAGCATGAGCCATGGCTTCTCGCTAAACCTGCCCATGAGCAGGAACGGCAGTGGCACTAGCTGGGCCCCTGATGCAGCCCCCATGTACGGCTATATGCTCCATTCCGGCAAATGGATGTTCATGTTTCATGGCGATGTCTTCATTCGGTACAACAGCCAGGACATTACTAATAAGGGCAGTCGCGGGGGCAACAAATTTGATGCGCCCGATATGCTGATGGCTATGGGCCAAAGAAAAATAGGCAATAAAGGCCTGTTCCATTTTAGCGCTATGCTCTCTACGGATGCACTTATTGCAGGCGGTAGTGGCTATCCACTATTATTCCAGACTGGCGAAACATGGCAAAGCAAGCCACTTATAGACCGCCAGCATCCGCACGACCTGTTTTCAGAACTTTCTGTAAGCTATGCATATGCATTTTCTAAGAAGGCGGACATATTTGCATATATAGGTTATCCCGGCGAACCGGCCTTAGGTCCCACCACGTTTATGCACCGCCCTTCGGGCATGTTCAACCCCGATGCACCGATCAGCCACCACTGGGTGGACGCTACCCATATAACCTTCGGCGTGGCAACAATAGGATTACGCTACAGCAAATTCAAAATAGAAGGCTCCTCCTTTACCGGCAGGGAACCCAACGAGAATAGGTACGATTTCGACAAACCCCGCTTCGACTCATGGAGCGGAAGGCTCTCCTTTAACCCCGGCAAGAATTGGGCACTACAGGTGTCACACGGTTTCATTAAGTCGCCGGAACAATTGCATGCAGCAGAAGATGTAAACCGTACCACAGCCTCTGCAACATACAGTTATCAGATAGCGAAGAATAATTTCTTTAGTGCCACAGCTCTTTGGGGGCTGAACAAGATAGCCGGCGAGAAAAATTCAAATGCCGCCCTGCTGGAAGCCAACCTGAAACTCAAACGCTCAGGTATATATGCACGTTACGAATGGGTGCAAAAGTCCGGCGAAGAATTGGTCTTGAACGGGACTGCATACAACCTGCACAGCATGTTCCCTATAAATGCAATAACACTTGGCTATGCTTACGATATATTAACTGTGGCTAAATTAAGGTTTGCCCCCGGCGCACAGTTCACTCTCTACCATGCCGATGGCAGGCTCGATAATTTGTATGGGAAAAATCCCCTTGCCGGGGAAATTTACCTCCATATCTATCCTGGACTAATGCAATAAACGCCCTTCAAAATGTGGATATCATTATTTGGACCAGCCCCATCCGGCATCGTATCTTGCCAGGTCGCTCCAAATTTAGCTCCCTCTTTATTTTCAAAGAGGGGTGGGCTGCTTCAGACAAATAACTATTTTCCTTTTAATGAAGCAGGACGGGGTGATTAGTTCTTTGACATATTGTAAACGACGATCCATCCTCTTATTTTCAATCGGACATTCATGCCCCGAATCGGGCACAAATCGGGCATGGGTATAAAAACATAATAAGTGAGCACTGGCAATACTTTAAGCCACCTAACACCCTTAGAAAATGTCCGATTTTTATTTCTATGCCCGATCGGGCATCCGATGAAACTCCCCTCCTGCCAAGGAGAGCCCGTCCCGCCCTTCAGCGGGAGGATGCTGATTTTGACGACTGTCAAAATCAGCTGGGGAGGTCCTGTTGAGTTTAAGAGATAAAGCTGACACATGGTACTACCGTAGTCAATCCATAGTCATTAATTAACCATGATGCAAAACACCACCACCTTCAATTTTTCACATGCCACCGGAAGTAAACCCGCAATAACCGGAACCAATTCGGAAGCACTATCCACATTAGGTAAATCTCACAAAACATTGAACCGCAATCAACAAAGCGAAAAAATGTGGATATCCCACTTCCTGTTTTAAATTTCGCTCAAAACCGGAAGTTTTGGCAAGTTATACCTCCTCTCCTTTGGAGAGGCCGGGAGAGGTCACTACATTTTTACCTATTAAAATATTAAGTTTAAGCAGCAAACAATACATATGCGCATAACCCTTACTTTTTTACTGGCTATCTTATTAAGCTTCTCAGCCTTCGCACAGGTCACACAGCGTGTGCGGGGTGTAGTCACCGATAAAGAATCGCATGTGCCGCTGCCGGGTGTGGCAGTATCATTCCCCAACCTGGAGAATAAACCGGGTGCCACTACCGATGAGAAAGGCCAATTTGTGATCCCCGATATACCGGTAGGTAAGCATGCCATACATGTATCATACATAGGTTACCAGGATATTGAGGTAAGTGATATATTAGTAACATCGGGCAAAGAGGTAGTGCTGCCCTTCGAGATGCAGGAATCGGCTACCACAATGAAGGAAGTGACCATAAGCGCTAAAAAGGAGCATATCAATGAAATGGCCATAGTGAGCGCCAAGACATTTGATGTGCAGGAAACGGAACGCTATGCAGGCAGCCGCTCCGATCCCGCCCGCATGGCGTCTAACTTTGCAGGCGTGCAGGGCGGCGATGATTCGCGGAACGACATCATAGTAAGAGGCAATTCACCACAGGGTATATTATGGCGGCTGGAAGACTTAGATATCCCCAACCCCAACCACTTTGCAGTACCCGGTACCACTGGCGGCCCCGTAAGCATGCTCAACAGTAAGACCTTGGGCAATAGCGACTTTTTCACAGGAGCTTTCCCTGCCGAGTATGGTAATTCCACAGCCGGTGTCTTCGATCTTAAATTCCGTAATGGTAATGCTCAGCGGTATGAGGCAACAGCGCAGCTTGGTTTCTTAGGTACCGAACTGGCGGCAGAAGGTCCTATCTCGCGGAAGAGTGGTTCATCATTTTTGATCACTTACCGCTACTCTACTCTTAAGTTATTTGAAGGGCTTAATATTAAAATAGGCACCAGTTCAGTACCAACTTACCAGGATGCATCTTTCAAGCTCAATTTCCCGATTGGCAAGAAAGCCAATCTAGCGTTCTTTGGTTTAGGCGGCCTAAGCAAGATAGACCTGCTGGTAAGCGACAAGACCACACCGCCGGAAGAGTTGTATGGCGAATCCGACCGCGACCAGTATTTCCATTCCAATACGGGTATCATTGGCACCTCCTTCGGCTATATCATCAACCCCAGCACCTATACCAAAATAGTGGTCGGCGAAACAGGCAATGAGATAGGTGCGCACCACGACAAGGTTTTCCGCGATGCAAATTATATGGTGGACTCTTTAAAAAGCATACTCGACTATACCTTCGGCACGGCAACTACTACGGCGCACTGGTATATCACTAAGAAGATAACTGCCAGGCATACTTTGAAGGCCGGCATCGTGAATGATTACTACCACCTGAACCTGCTGGACAGCAGCCGCCAGTTCCCACCCACAAGGCAAGACTGGCAGCACAGGGAAGACTTTAAAGGCGGCACAGACTTACTACAGGCTTATGTACAATACAAGTATCGCCCATCGGACGCACTAACCATAACAGCCGGCCTGCACGGACAGTACTTAACGCACAACGGATCGAAAGCTATAGAGCCACGCTCGGCTGTAAAATGGCAGCCCAATAACTCAAATACGCTCACCCTGGGCTATGGCCTGCACAGCCAGGTCCAACCTATGTACCAGTACTTCGCACATCTGCCGCAAAACGGCGCCGCCTACATGCACAACTACAATGTGGACTTCACGAGAAGTCACCATGTAGTAGCAGGCTACGATCATCGCTTCTCGAATGTGCTGCATGTAAATACAGAAGTCTATTACCAATACTTGTATAACGTACCTATAGAAACAAGAGCTGGATCTTCCTTCTCCGCAATCAACCAGGGTTCCGGCTTCGACAGGTCATTCCCTGGTGTGTTGCAGAACACAGGCACAGGTTATAACTACGGCCTGGAGCTGACAGTGGAAAAGAGTTTCGCCCATGGGTACTATGTACTGTTCTCTGGTTCTGTGTATGACTCCAAGGCCAAAGGCAATGATGGTGTGTATCGCAATACAGACTTCAACAACCACTATGCGCTCAATGTATTGGGTGGCTATGAAAAAAAGCTGGGTAAGAATAGCACCTTGATAACAGGCCTTAAGATAACCTACGCCGGCGGCAGGCTGTACTCCCCACCAGATGTAGCAGCCTCAAATGCCCAGGGCGACTTTATAGTTATCGACAGCACACGAAACACCCTTAAGTTTCCCGATTACTTTCGGGCAGATGTGAAACTGGGTGTGCGCATCAACGGCAAGAAGATAACGCATGAGATAGCCATTGACCTTGTGAACGTAACAGGCAGCAAGAACCTGCTTTCACTTACCTATAGCTCCGATGCTGCAGCGCAAGGCCAATACCCCTTCCTGAAGCAGTACCAGCTTGGCTTCCTGCCTTTGTTCTATTACAGGGTAGACTTTGGCTTTGGTAAAAAGAAGTAACGGCAAGCTATTTATATTGCATAAAACCGGGAACGATGAGCGCACCATACATCTTAATGCTGGAAGACGACAACGACGACCGCCTGATAACGGAAAGCTTCTTCGCAGAAAAGGGCATGATATAGGCCTCGAGTTTGTAACCCATGGCTTTGAAGTAATGGACTTCCTGTCAGTATGTGAGCGCACGGGAACACCATACCCCAAGCTCATTATACTGGACAAGCATGTACCCATAGGCAGTGGCGTAGAAGTACTCAAAGAACTAAAGGTGCATCCTGTTTATAAGAAATTACCCATAGTAATAGTAAGCGGCACTGCCCTGCCCTATGAAGTTGCTGAATGCTATGCACTGGGCGTGAACTCCTACATCACAAAGCCATCTACAGATGCACTTACAGCAAAGAAAATAGAGAGCTTCGTAAACTACTGGTTCAATATTGTGGAACTACCTGTTTAGAGTTTAACCACTTTTTGCGTGTTAGTATAGCTGCCCGCCGAATAATGTATGAAGTAAACACCGGCTTGAGCAGGTGCAAATGAACAGCTGTAAGTACCGGGCTGCACTATAATGTTATTAACAGGCATTGCAATCAGTTGACCATACAGGTTTGTAACAGACACGGTTACAGGACAAGCCGTACTTACAGTATATGTAATAACCGGGGCATCGTTAAAAGGATTGGGACATACCTTGAAATCAGCCATTGCATTCTGCAATTGTGATGCCCCTGTGCTACAACCCGATTGCGCTGCAAGCGTGCCGCCGAGTGTTGTAAAGTTCGCATTGAAGGACTGGTAATACATGTTGGCTATCGTATCGCTATGGATAATGACAATGTTCTCGTCATTGTCCGTATTGGCAGATGAGCTCCAATTATGTGAGCCTGTTTCTACCATAGGATCCGAGCAGGTATTTGAGGGGTCAACGATCATGAACTTATTATGGTAGATACCCGTACCGCTATATACCTTGAAGTTATTGCCGAGGTTGGTAACAAAGATATCATGCGGCGAGTAGGAGTCACTGAACGAATCATCTATGCCTGCAACATATACACCTGCATTCTTCCTGTTTACTATCGCCGTGGCATCAGCAGTATAAGTAAAGGTGTACATGCCAAAATAGAAGTCCGTATTGGCAGTATTTATCGTGCTGATGATGCGGGAATTGGTGTTGTCCGACGGACTGAAATAAAGCTCCACCTGGTGGCCATCTACGGTGAAGCTATGCTGTCCCAGGTCGTTCTTAAACGATCCGAATTTTGAGTTAGCCAGGTTAGGTGTAGCAGCAGCGCCGCCCCACATCAGGTTAAACTCATTGGTATAAGCTCGCGCCAACGCAGAATCCTGCAGGAAGACCACATTATTATAATCGCTACTAAATTGCTGGCTGCTCCAGTTCATAGAACCTGTATAAACCACTGCGTCAGCTGGGTCGGCAGAGCCTGCATCAATGATCATAACCTTATTGTGCATGATCCCATAATCGGAACTCGTAGGGCTGGCAAGTGTAGGAATAGCGGCATTAAGATGCGACAAGCCCGAATTTGAAGAACTCCCGTCATATATCCAGCGTATTTGCACACCGCGGCTTAATGCGCTATTCATAGCTCCAGCGATATCGGCATAGGATGTACTGTAGCTAAAATTGTACATAGCCACATCAACCGTATATTTTGCCCTGTTGATATAAGCTACCACTGTATCAGCAATGTGAGTGGAGTAAACTGCATTTACACCGGTAGAGACAGCATTGTTGACAGGGTGATTAAAATATACTTTTATTTTGTCTCCTGCCAATGCGCTGGCAGCCACAGATACAAAGCAAAAGATAAGACCTGCGCGTAAATATTTCCACATTTTTTTCAAGCGGCAAACTTACTAAATGCTATATGGGAACCTCCTATTGCAATATGAACAAAATGCTAACAAATCATTACCCGGGGATGGTATGATATTTTAGTGTTCCTCGCAAAATGTCAGACATGAAAAACACAGATGAAGAAAAGAAAACCAACAGCAGCGTTAAAGGCCCTGATACCGATAAGGATAAGGAAAACGGCCATAAAAAGCATAGCGTATCGGCGCTGCAGGCAGCAGCCCTGGGCCGCAGTGCTACTGCGCAAGTGGACAGGCATAGCAACAGTGGCCTTGCCAACACAGGCACAAACATCTCTTACGAAGGAGCCACGGCGCCCGGGGCAGGTGGTTCAGCAGGTACAGGCTATGCCTCAGGCAAAGAAGCTGCAGATGAAAGGCTGAGTTCCGAGTCGGACTATGACAATGCAAGAGTGGAAGAGCCTTTAAAGAAAGACGATAAGGGAACCAAGAAGAATAAATAATTATTGTGTGCTCAAAAAAAGAGATGGCTGTTGAAGCATAAACAGTCCTCTCTTTTTGCTTTTACCTCGCCATTAAGTCATCTCGCTCCTGTAAAGGAACTCAATAGAAGAATAAAGGCCCTGGGCAGTCCTGATGTCAGCCAGTATCTTTTTCTTTTTGTTGTAGTTCCTAAGCGTAATTACGGCACCAAAGAGTGAACTGCCCAATATAGTGCTGGTAGCAGTTGCATCTAGTTGCTTATAATCAATAAAGGGTAACTGGGCTAATCGCTCAAGTATCATGTCATTAGAAGAATCTTCTTTGAGATATTTTTTCAGTTCCCCGGAATATTTTGAAAAGCCTTCTATCGCCTCATTGCTGTCATTGCCTTTAAGAATATTATCCGCTTGCGATACGATATCTTTCAACTGCCTTGCAATGAGTGCTTGCCTTTCTTGCTGGTCCACGGGCTTTTACTTTTCATCAATTTACAAATATTTCACAAAAAGGAATGGCTACCTTTTGAGTAGCCATTCATTTTATTAAGAGACGCTTATTTAGAGATGTATCGCTTCGCCAAGTGCTACTTCAATAGCATCTTTCACGCTTTCGCTCATAGTGGGGTGCGGGTGTATGCTATCCAGCACTTCCTGCCAGGTAGTTTCCAGCTTGCGGGCAGTTACGGTTTGTACGATTATCTCAGTAACGTTGGCACCTATCATATGTGTACCAAGCCACTCGCCGTACTTAGCATCGAAGATCACTTTTACAAAACCTTCGGTTGCACCTGCAGCGCTCGCCTTACCTGAGGCTGAGAATGGGAACTTACCTACTTTCAGCTCGTAACCGGCTTCTTTGGCCTGTGCTTCGGTCATACCTACAGAGGCTATTTCGGGAGAACAGTAAGTACAGCCCGGGATGTTGCCATAATCAATAGGTTCGGGCATGTGGTGATATTTGCCTTCTCTATTAGCTATCGCTTCAACGCAAATGATACCAGCTTTAGATGCCACGTGTGCCAGCGCAGGGCCGGGAACGATATCGCCTATAGCGTAAACGCCATCCACATTTGTTTTGTAGTATTTATCAACCAGCACCTTTCCCTTGTCGGTTTTAATGCCGGCAGCTTCAAGACCTATATTCTCTATATTGGCTGCTATACCTACCGCACTTAGTACGATATCCGCCTCCAGTATTATTTCGCCGTCTTTGGTTTTCACGGTTGCCTTTACACCTGCACCGGAAGTGTCTACCTTCTCCACAGATGCATTGGTCATAACGGTGATGCCTTTTTTCTTAAAGCTCTTTTCCAGCTCCTTAGAAATATCCTCGTCCTCTACGGGTACAATGCGTGGCATAAATTCCACTATCGTAACCTTTGTACCCAGGCTGGCGTAGAAGTAGGCAAACTCAACACCGATCGCGCCTGAACCTACCACTATCATGGTCTTAGGTTGCGTAGGCAGTACCATAGCTTCGCGGTAGCCTATTACCTTCTTGCCATCAATAGGCAGGTTGGGTAGCTGGCGGCTGCGTGCACCCGTAGCCAGTATAATATGCTTAGCTGTTTGTACGGTAGTTTTACCATCGGCACCGGTGATCTCCAGTTCTTTTTTGGCATTGAGCTTGGCCATACCCATTATCACGTCTATCTTGTTCTTACGCATCAGGAACTGCACGCCCTTGCTCATCTTATCAGCCACACCACGGCTGCGTTTTATCACAGCAGGAAAATCGGCACTAAAGTCCTTAGCCTGTATACCATAATCGGCAGCATGGCTGAAGTACTCATATACGTTAGCAGTCTTCAATAACGCTTTTGTGGGGATACAACCCCAGTTAAGACAGATACCGCCGAGGCTCTCCTTCTCCACTACTGCTGTCTTAAGACCCAATTGTGATGCACGGATAGCAGCCACATAACCACCGGGGCCGCTACCAACAACTATTACATCATATGCCATAAAAAGAAATGATTTAAAAATGGTTAAATGAACCCGCAAATGTAGTAATAAAGTAGAAAGTAACGAGTAGAAAATAGAAAGCTTTCACAAATTAGCAATTGCATGAATATCATACATATAAAAAGGCAGCCCACACTTTAGCGGGCCGCCTTTCTTAACTAACCATTAAAACCCATCGACTAACTCAAATGTCCGTCGGCACCCGCCTTACGGTGGTGCGGCTTATGAGCTTTGTGGTTAAACAAATGCTTTATCATCATTTCGCCTTCACCTTCAAGATTTTCAGCAACATCTTTGCCTTTGGCTGTCATGTATTGATACAATTTCAAAGCAGGATAGTATGCTATCGCTGCGCCCAGGAGCACGAGGCCCGTCATTTTCCAATAGCTTTTCATGTGTTATGTTTTTATGGTTCTACAATTTATCATCCAAAACCCATAAAAAACCAAGCCACCGTTGCACAGATAACAGCAAACAGGTAACAGGTAGCCGTGAAAGGTGTGTTAATAATTCAATTGCGGTGGCCACAAATACCGCTCCAATCTGCCTCAATAAATGTCAAGGAATGATTAACTGGGCGTTAATTAACATGGGCTCGTGTGTGGGATAACGAGGCAGTAATAAGCAGGTAACAATAACAGGCTTGAAATAATGATTGTGTGACACATCAGTAACCTTACTGACATGCGGAGCGATGATCTTTACACCGTATTTGCAAATACGAAGTAAACCCGAAGAGTATATTTCTAAACTTATCACAAACAATCAAAAACATTTATCCATGAAAAGGAAACTATTACTGGCAGCATTGTCGGTATTCACTATGTCAGCCGGCACATTTGCCCAGACAGCTCCGGGCGTGCTGCTCGTGAACGAAATTTCGAACGGTACTAAAGGTGCCCGCGAATTTGTAGAACTTGTAGCAGGTACTACGGACGGTGCGGCAGGTACTGTAGACGTAAGAAACTGGATCATTGATGACAACAACGGCATTTTTAATGGCAGTGTAGCCGCAGGAGCAGGTATCTCGGGCGGTCACTTGCGCCTTGCCAACGATCCATTTTGGGCAAGCCTCGATCGCGGTACCACTATTGTATTATTTAACGGCAATGATTTTGATTCCACAGCTACTAATCCTCTTTTCAACAATTTCGAACTGGCATCGGTTGCAACAAACGGTGTACTGAGCATTACCAACACTGCGGGCAGAACCTCTATTTTTGTTGCGGTTGGCCTTAGCACACTGGTACAATCGAACAACAGTATACCCAGCGCAAGCCCGGCAAACGGTGACTATTGCGGTACCGGAACCTACAATAATATAGGTAACTGGAACGACATAGCCCTGCGCAATGCCTGCCAGGGAGATGGCATACAGACACGTTGCCCGGGCTGCATCATTAACCTGGAAGCTGAACCTACCTTCTACCATGGGGTGTCTTATGGCACACAAATGACAGAAGTAACGGGCGGTGCCTTTCTTAACGGGGCGCATGTGACACTTACAGACTCACTGGAAGACACCCTTTGCGGCGCTAATAAGGATTTCTACTTTGACGGCAATGTATCTCCTGTATTGAGTGATCCTCAAACCAGTGCTTTGTGGGCTACAACAAGTGCTGCCACTGCAACACCGGGCGAGGCTAACTCAGCCAACAACGAAACGTACATTGAATTCATGGCAGACGGTTCATTTGTTTATGGCGCTTGTGCACAGCCCGTTGTCCCTGAAACACATCCCGGTGTGTTGATGGTTACAGAAGTATCAAATGGCCCTTCAGGCAACTGCGAATACGTGGTGATGGCAGTAGGTCCATGCCTTGCCAATCCTCATGCCGATTCAGTTGACGTTCGCGGATGGATACTGGATGACAACAATGGCGTATTCAACAATAATACCTGCGGAAGCGGCATTGGCATAGGCCAGGGCCACTACAGGCTAGCATTTGATAATGTATGGGAGAAAGTACCGGTAGGCAGCAGCATCGTTCTGTATAACTACGATGACAATTGTTACACATTGCCAACAACACCTTCTACAGCACCAAATTCAGCCGGCATCTATTTTGAACCAGTAGGCGGTACAACTGCTGCTCCATTGCCTCCTAATACGCATATCCAGAGGTACGGTTCTTTCCCATCAACAAGCGTTTGTGGTACTTACTGCAATCCAAGCGGCAGCACTACTTATACAACTGCTTCTTCATGGACAAATACAGTAGGCCTTGGCAATAGCGGCGATGGCTTCCAGGTACGTTGCCCGGGCTGTAATGATATCAATACAGGCACACCATCATTCTATCATGGCTTCGGTTATGGCCCCGGCACAGGTACTTTACCATTCGTGAGCCTTGCTGCATCAGCAGGCAACCTTGGCGGACCGGTTATCAATACAAGCACCGGTGCTAACAAGAGGTTCTACTTCAACCCGATCACTGTTACAGCAGCTACTGACCTGGGTACTCCCGGCAACTGGGTAAGCGCTACAGCCTTCACAACTACAGGAGGCGGCACTATAGGCCAATACTCTTCAGTACTGAAAACATACCTCACAAGTGCACCATCTGATTTCCCATGCTGCGGCAGCGGTGGCGGTGTAGGCGGAGCGCGCACTGCAAACACCACAAATGTGATCAGCCAGAATGAAGAGGTAGCTGTTTATCCTAACCCTGCAAGCAAGACCGTGAATATATCATTCCCTGCAAGCGGCAAGGTTACTGTACAGTTACTGGACATCAACGGACGTGTAGTAGTAAGCAAAGAAGTTAGCGACGCATCTGTTGTTAGCTTCAATGTAAGCAACTTCGTTCCCGGTGTTTACACTTACAAAGTAATATCTAACAAGAATGTTACTTCAGGCAAAGTGATGATCGCCAAATAATTTTCTGACACGATTTGTTTATTGAAGCTGCCCCGTTCCCGGGGCAGCTTTTTATATGCAATAAGTATCTAATGAAATGCCCTGAATGGTGCCCGACATATATTACCTGATAGAATATTTAAAATAAATCAAAAAATGCTACATTAGTATTACGCTCATGCAAATTCAACGGTGTTTTAATTAGGTATGGTTGGAAGAAACATGGCGTAAATCGGGACATTTTTCTAAAAAAGAAAATACTATACATTGAAACCAACCGATATTCAAAACCCGGAATACTTTCATAAAGTTGTGGACTGCCAGTATGCATGTCCTGCCCACACACCGGTACCGGAATACATCAGGCTGATTGCCGAGGGCAAGTACACAGAAGCCTATATGATCAACTGGGATTCAAATGTTTTTCCCGGCGTGCTGGGGCGCACTTGCGACAGGCCATGCGAACCAGCATGCCGCAGGGGACGTGTAGAAGAGGAGCCCGTAGCAATATGCAGGTTAAAACGCGTGGCCGCAGATAATAAAGGTGATGTAAAACAACATATGCCGCATGGGCCTTTCCCGGCAAATGGCAAAAAGATAGCACTGATAGGCGCAGGACCTGCATCATTAACAGTGGCACGTGATCTTGCCCCCCTTGGGTACGAGATACATCTATATGATGAACAAAAGTTGGGCGGTGGTTTTATGCGCAGCCAGATACCATCATTCAGGTTACCTGAGACAGTACTGAATGAAGAAGTAGATTATATACTGGATCTCGGCATACATACGCACTTCAATACTTATGTAAGCAGCCTGAAAGAAATATTAGCGAGAAGTTACGATGCTGTGTTTGTAGGATCGGGCGCACCAAGAGGCCGCGACCTGCCGGATATGGAAGGACGTAAAGAGGGTGACGCCAACATACATATAGGTATAGACTGGCTATCGAGCGTGGCATTTGAACACACAAATAAAATAGGAAAGAAAGTAATAGTGCTGGGTGGAGGTAATACCGCCATGGACTGCTGCCGTACCAGCCGCAGGCTGGGTGGTGAAGAAGTGAGGGTGATAGTGCGCAGTCCCTTCGCAGAGATGAAAGCCTCGCCTTGGGAGAAGGAAGATGCCATGCATGAGGACATACCGATCATAGACAATCATGTACCCAAATCATTTGTGGTTACCGATGGTAAGCTTAAGGGTATGATGTTCGAAAAAGTGCATGCGGTGTACGATGATGCAGGAAAAAGGAAACTGGTACCGACAGGAGAACCTGAGGTATTCTACGAGGCTGATGATGTACTGGTAGCCATAGGGCAGGAAAATAGTTTCCCGTGGATAGAGCGCGATCTTGGCCTTGAGTTTGATAAATGGAATATGCCCGTTGTGGACCCTATAACGTATTGCTCAACCAATAAAAAAGTGTTCTTTGGCGGCGATGCTGCCTTTGGGCCGAAGAATGTAATAACAGCCGTGGCACACGGTCACCAGGCTGCGATATCGATACATCTTGCCTGTGAAGGCCAGGATATGATGAACAGGCTTGCACCATTTGTGAACCTCACGAACATGAAAATGGGGATACACGAATGGAGCTATGACAGCATGGTGGTAAATGATGAACGCTACGTAGTGCCGCAGGCTGATAAGAAAATAACACTTACCAATCGTAAGCAGGAGGTAGAGCTGGGCTTTGACAGGCTGGATGGCTTTAAAGAAGCGCAACGCTGCCTGAACTGCGATGTACAAACCGTATTTACCGAAAGCAAGTGTATAGAGTGTGATGCCTGTATGGATGTATGCCCTACATCCTGCATTACGTTCACTGTAAACGAAGAAGAGCATGATCTGCGCCAGCACCTTAAAGTGCCCGCAATGAACTTAACACAAGACCTATACGTATCGGATATACTACCCACAAAGCGCGTAATGGTGAAGGACGAAGATGTGTGCCTTCACTGCGGCCTCTGTGCCGAACGCTGCCCGACATCAGCATGGGACATGAAAAAATACTTTTATAACGTTACTAAAGCAGTTAATGCATGTCAGCAGGAAGCAATAGTGTAAATGATTTCGTAGTCAGGTTCGCAAACGTAAACGGAACAGGGTCAGCCAGCGCAAATTTTCTCTTTACTAAGTCCATCTTCCGGATGGGCATACCTGTGACACCCAAGAATATCTTTCCATCGAACATACAGGGCCTGCCCACATGGTACGAGGTACGTGTGAGTGAAAAAGGATACCTGGGCCGCAGGGAGGGTATAGACCTGATGGTATGCGTGAACCCGCAAAGCATGATGAACGATGTGAAGAGCGTGAAAAAAGGCGGCTACTTCCTGTACGACAGCACCAAGAAACTGCATGATGAATTCATACGCGAAGACATTAACTACATAGGCATACCGCTTATGGAGATGTGCAACAGGGAATTCAACGACGCAAGGCAAAGGCAGCTCTTTAAAAATATTATCTACGTAGGCGCGCTGTGCGGGCTTCTTGATATCGAGGTGAGTGTATTTGAGGGCCTGTTCGCTGAGCAGTTCAAGGGCAAGGAAAAGTTGATAGCGCCCAATATGAAATCGCTGCAGATGGGCATTGATTATGTAAAACAAAATTTCAGCTGCCCGCTTAATATACGAGTAGAAAGACGTGACCTGCTGAAGGACGCGATAATGGTAGATGGCAACTCGGCCTGCGGCCTCGGCGCTGTGTATGCAGGTGCAACAGTTGCGGCATGGTATCCCATCACACCATCCACATCGGTAGTGGAAGCTTTTATGGAATATGCGGCTGAATATCGTGTGGACCCACAGACCGGCAAAAAGAATTATGCTATTGTGCAGGCTGAAGATGAACTGGCTGCGATAGGCATGGTGATAGGGGCCAACTGGAATGGCGCGCGCTCCTTTACTGCAACCAGCGGACCGGGCGTATCGCTGATGAATGAATTTTTAGGGCTAGGTTATTTTGCAGAGATACCTGCAGTGTTAATAGATGTGCAACGTGCAGGCCCTTCAACGGGTATGCCTACAAGAGTGCAGCAGTCGGATATATTGGAAGCGGCATACGCTTCGCACGGCGATACAAAACAAATACTGGTTATTCCCTCTACACCGAGAGAGTGTTTTGAAATGACGGCTGATGCATTTGATCTTGCTGAGCAATTACAAACACCCGTGATTGTAATGACCGACCTGGACCTGGGCATGAATGACCATGTGTCGCCACCATTTGAATGGGATGATAAACGGATCTTCCACAGGGGTAAGGTGCTTACTGCTGACTTTCTTGAAAACATGCCTAAGTTCGGGCGGTACCTGGATGTAGATGGTGATGGCATACCTTACCGTACTTATCCCGGTACGCATCCTACCAAGGGAGCGTTCTTTACACGCGGCACATCGCGCGATGAGTATGCCGCCTACACCGAAGACGCAGGCGCTTACAAACGGAATATGGACAGGCTAATGGTGAAATGGGAAACAGCTAAAAAGATGGTGCATGCGCCTGAATTATATCAACATAAAAACCATCATGGCAACGGCATACTCTTCTACGGCACATCGAAATATGCCGCCGAAGAAGCGATCGACCTGCTGAAAGAACAAGGCATACACCTGGATGCCATACGCATCAAATCATTCCCTTTCAACAGCACCGTAGAGCAGTTCATTGCCGCGCACGACAAGGTATTTGTAGTAGACCAAAACCGTGACGCACAAATGCGCAGCTTGCTGATGATTGAACTGGGCATTAACCCCGAGAAATTAACGTCTATACTTAGTTATGATGGCATGCCTATTACAGCCGACCTCATACAACAATCAATAACAAACAATCTATCAATTCATAAGGTAAAAGAAGGAACTTTGTCATGACATACGTTCGCCCGAAATTCCGCCACCCGGAACTTCCAAAGAATAAGCTGGGATATACATTAAGCTATTACGAGGGAGCACTCTCTACCCTATGCGCCGGCTGTGGCCACGACTCCATAAGCGCAGCCATCGTACAGGCATGTTACGACCTGGATATCGAGCCGCATAAAGTGGCGAAATTGTCGGGAATAGGCTGCTCGTCCAAAACACCTGCGTACTTCCTGAGCAATTCGCATGGGTTTAACTCCGTACACGGACGTATGCCATCGGTCGCCACAGGTGCAAATCTTGCTAACCGCGACCTGAAATATATAGGCATCTCCGGCGATGGCGATACTGCATCTATAGGCATGGGGCAGTTCGTGCATGTAATAAGGCGCAACCTGAACATGCTGTACGTGGTGATGAACAATGGCTGCTATGGCCTTACTAAAGGGCAAGACTCTGCCACAGCAGACGCGGGATCTAAGAATAAAACGGGCCAGGTAAACCTGTTCCAGTCTATTGACCTCGCCAGCCTTGCTATAGAATTGGGGGCAACATTTGTTGCACAGAGTTTTTCGGGAGACAAACAGCAATTGGTGCCCTTAATGAAAGCAGCCATGAAGCACCAGGGTTTTGCATTCATCAATGTGATATCGCCTTGTGTGACCTTCAATAATAATGTGGGCTCTACAAAATCATATGACTATGTGCGTGAACATGTGGAAGCAACCGGCACATTGGATTTCGTACCAATGATGAGCGAGATAACTACGGAGTATGCCGAAGGCAGCACAGAGCACCTGGTATTGCATGACGGATCGATAATAGAACTGCATAAACTGGCCGATGGCTGGGACCCGCACAACAGGATATCGGCAATAAACGCGGTACAGCATGCAAAAGCAAAAAATGAGATATTAACCGGCCTGCTGTATATGGAAAAGGAAACTACTGACCTTCATGATATGCTGGGCACTACAGACATCCCACTTAATTCACTGACAAAAGAAATACTTTGTCCCGGCTCAGGAAAGCTGAAAGAGCTAAATGACTCACTACGCTAATTAACAACAAGCATAAAGATGAAGAACAGAAACGTGAAAAGCCTGCTGGCTGTGATCTTATTTGCACTTGTGTCATTACCCGCACTGGCGCAAAACAATGACCTGAATAATTTTCTATCTAAGAAAGGGTATATAGCTATAAAGCTGAACAAACTTATAATAGGCCACCTGTATATGGAAGGCACGCTGAACGGCATAAAAGGAAAATTCATCCTGGACTCGGGTGCCGGCGCTACTGTGATAGATGAGAAAGTGAAAGATAAATTTAAGCTCAACACGGCCGGTGGCAATGACGTGAAAGCCGCCGGGGCGGGCAGTGCGAGCCTGACAGCAAGAATGGCAAGTGACAACAAGCTAGTATTGGGCGACTACAAACGCGATAAATTCACTCTTGCGGTAATGAACCTGGACAATGTGAACGATGCACTTAAATCTGTAGGCATTGCGGCATTCGATGGCGTTATAGGTGCTGATATACTTTCGTCGGGCAAAGCGGTTATAGATTATGAGACGCTTACCCTGTATTTGCAAAATACCGCCAATTAAGGACGCTAATCGCCTAATTGTTATTTGCTGAACCCACAAGCAATATAAGCCTGAGTGCGACGGTGTGGTTGTACTCGTCTACACCCCAGCCTACTGCAACACGTTCTACCGGGCGTATGGTGTTAATAGAATGTTGGTAGCGCACGTTTACAAAAAGGCCTTTGTATAGCTGATAAGTAAGGCCGGCGATGCCATTGAAATCGTTCTTATTAAAATAATCCTTGTCATGGTCTATAGGGTAACCGGGATCGGATACCATGTCTTCCTTCGACTTTAGCAGCCTGCCGTATGAGGCCCCGAGGCTGCAATGCAGCTTATGATCTGTGAAAAAATTGAACATAAGCGGGACCTCTACGTAATTGAGGTCGAGATAATACCTTTCAAAATATGGGCCAATGGCATAAGAATACGATTCGGTCACTCCACGGCTGCCTTTTTGTGAATAAAGGAATTCCATACTCATACCTATTGCCGGTGTGAACTGGGCATAAACACAAGCCCCAAGATTTAGCCCAGCCTTATTGTAGCCCCCATAGCCATCACCATCCACCTGTGCCATATTCATGCCGAGGCAAAGCCCCCCATAAAAAACATGCGGGTCGTCTTTAAAAAAATGAGTTTGGGCACTCACTTCCGCAAAAGGAGTAATAGAAAGCAATACACAGGCTATAAGCCAATTCCGTAACATATATCCAGTCAAATTTACCGATAAATAGAACGCAAAAACTGCGGCAATCATTGTATTTCGTATATTTTAACTTTCAAACAATGCTTCGCAAGTGAAATATCTACTCTCCGGTTTCCTTTTGGTCCTCTGCCTTTCAGCGGATGGGCAAACGATGAAAGATGCCATAAGCCTTTTTGAAAAAGGGCAGTTGGATAGCTCTATTGCTACAGCAAAACAGTACATGCAAACGGAGCCCGGCGCCTACCAGCTAATAGGCCAATCGCTGGTGAAACAGGGGAAATATGCTGAAGCGATAATGTACCTGGAGAAAGGAAAAAATTCACTAAATGCCGAGCCTTCAGTAAGAGCATGGTGTATGAATGACCTGGGCATTGCCTGGTTTATGCGTGGCGCATATGAAAAAGCAAAAGAAAATATTAAGGCCTGTATAGATTTAAATGCAACGACAAACTCTGTAAGATCTGCCCGTGAGGCCGCCATACTTTTTGGCCTCAGTGAGCTTTACGATAGCTGGGCAAGAAAAGAAAGCACGCATTTTGTTTTTCATTTTCAACATATTCCCGACAATGCTGAATTCTATATCGCAGCGAACGAAATGGCTTATGATTCCATCAATCGCTTTTTCAGGTCGACGCTGCCAAAGAAAATAGACTATTTCGTTTGGGATGATACGAAGCTGGCGGAAAGGACATTTCATCAGCCACTCGCATTTACCAAAACGCTTTTTTGTGTTACGCATACCAGTATGCACAATACCCGCGGCCATGAGATAACGCATAACATCAGCATGTATGCCAATACGGTAAAGAAACCGAACATGCTGGTGTTTGAAGGCATTGCCAGCTATTTTGATTTTTCGGGCCGGGACTGGATGAAGGAGATCAAAAAGATAGCACCGCATATTGGCTATATCATTTCCATAAAAAGTATATGGCTGAGCAGTGAGCATACCCCCGTAACTATCCTCTACCCGGCAGGCGCCCTGTTAACCGGAAGTCTGATACAGCAATTTGGCAGGGAGAAATTCATACAACTGCTTGCCGACCAGTCGTACGAGAACGCAAAGAAATTATATGGAAGCGCCCTGGATGAATTGATTGCAGGACTTGACCGGGAAATAAATAGCAATTAGATCCGCATCAAAATACCTGGGTAAGTCCGGCAAAGACCAGGACGATGCCTATACCCGTGAGCCCGTAAAGTACAAAAGCGTAGTTGTTCATCGATGAATGAAAAGCAATGGTAAAAATGCAACTGCCTAAACAAAGAAGCGCACCGGCAAGTATAAGCGAAAGACCTAACACTCTCTTCTTGGAATTACGCAACTTGATAGCCTCCTGCAGAAGCTCCCTGATAAAATGCACTTCATGTCCCAGCTCTATGAGCTCATCCTCAACTTGCTGCCTGCTATAACCCCTGGATAGAAGCAGGAAGATGTGGACTGTCACATCTTTACTGTCCTTTATGTCTTCCATAGAAATAAATTGCCGGCAGGCAAATCAAGATAAGCTATTATTTTCTATTTATCAAAAGGACATAACGATCAGTTAGTTATCACTCACTTTCTCTTCTATCTCCACCGGTGCAGCCTTACTTTTCCTGAGTGAGGGAAGCTTGATAGATATCTTCGAAGCATCCAGCAGTTTGTGGTGCACAAGATAGTGGATCACTTTCTCCTCCAGCCAATGATGCAGTGGCAGCAAGCCCGCTATGAGCACTATTTTGAATGCCATAAATTTCCATGGTTCACCATGGGTGAAATCATGTATGCGGTGATCGGCCAGCATGGTGATGAACTCAAAAAAGAAGATAAAGGAGAAAAAGCCCAATGCCCGTATCATGCCGGGATGCACCTTGAACGAACCAAGAATAGTGAGCAAAATAAAGACACCGATAATGGCTACCACCATAAAAGTGTACTGGATGTTGTGCTGGCGCTCTGTTTCACTGCGCTCCATTTCCGCCCTTAGTTCCTGCTGTCGTGCTTCATTTTCCACCTCTAGCTGCAGCATCTCTTCTCCTTTGTTTACCGAGGCTTGTGACTCTGCGTATTTTTTATTGAGCAGGGCGAATTGGTAGGCCTTGTCTACATTTTTTTGGAGGTAGCTGAGTGAGTCAAGGTAATGGGTCACATCGATCAGGTAAGGGAAATAATCAGCACTCGCAGCAAATTTATAGGCGCTGTCAAATTTTTGAATTGCCCCGCTTATATTGTCACGCCTCACTAAAAATTCACCGTATCGCTTGTAAAAATTAGCAAGCGGGATGCCTCTTTTTTTTGAGGCCAGCAGGCGATTTTCTGCCATCTGGTAAAATACTTGTGCCGAATCCGCTTTGCCTTTAGCCTCAAATATATAACCATTCAACCTGTAGTAAAGGATCGTGTCCTGGCTTGCTATTTTGTGTATCTCCTCCGGGTATTGCTTTTCATACAGGTCTCTCAATTTTCCAAAAAGACCATTGTCGACAAGATATGACCTGTATAAAACAAATGCCATTCCATTAATGTATTCCGCCCCATGCAGCTTTGCATAGTGGATAACGCTTTGCGTTATCTTTTCACCCTGGTCCCCCTCGTGATTATGAAATAAAATATTTGCAAAATCGATGTTTAACAGCATTAGCCTGTTCGAATCGACCGATTTATGGCCGGAGAGCATTTTGATCTGAGCCTTCTTGTAATACTTGCCTTTTTCGTATTTTTTTAAAAAATAATAGAACGCAGACAATCGTTGATAACAGTCAATTTTCAACTCTTCGTTTCCGATCTTTTCTGATAATAGAAGCGCATCCGTGTAGCTGCGGAAGGCCTCGATTTTCTTATTGGCTTTCTCCTTGCAATAACCCAATACCAACATACATTCTGCCCTTAGCCTGTCATTATTTAATTGACTGACATAATAGTAGGCCTTGTTGACGTTATCATTTGCGAGTTCAATATTACCGGCAATTGCATAGGCTTTAGCCAGGTTAGCGTAGGCACGATATAGCCATTCATTGCTGTTAACATTGTGCGCTAATGTAAGCATCTCATTAGCAAAGGCTAATGCTTTTGCTTCTGTCAGGTATTCTGATAAATAATCTAATTCATATTTAAAATACTTGTCGTACGAATTGAATAGCAATGTATCATCGAGCAAAGCTGTCTGGATAGCCAGATCGAAGAGCTGGTCTTTTTTAGGGACACTATCCAGCAATATATACTGCTCTCCCAGCAAGGTCAAAATATCGATTCGCCGGGATGCAACATTTGTGGCGTTGTATTTACGCCAAAGTCCATCTATCTCTGTTCTTACTGTTTTTGCAACACCTGGTAATGAAGCAGTAAGGAAGAAAAATAACGAAAAACCGTATATATATCGGTGAACTTTCATTTTATTGACTAAAAGGATATTAACTATAAGAAAAAATTATGAAAAGGCTTGACATGATATTTTAAAAACGTAAATTTATGCCTTTCAAACTCATTTCCACACACAAAATAGAATAAATGTTATGAACAAAAAAGCCTTTTTAACTGCCTTTATCTGCCTAATGTTAATTGGCATTAACAAATCAGTAGGCAAGCCGCCCGCCGGTGGTCTTACCAGCTACCAGGCAGTTGATGCGACAACTGCCCAATCTTATATTGCGAACTATAAAACCAACGTACCAAACAAATTCGCAGAGGCTTATATATTAGATGCTAATGCAATAGGGGCAATAGCTACCAGCGGAGCTACGGCAATACGCATGTATAACGCCTTAGCGGGCGAAGCTAATAAAGTTGCGATAATGGTACCTGTTGATGCAAATTTTAATAACAACACTAGCGTTCCACAAATGGCAGCTATGTCGGGCACATGGTTGTGCCCGCCAAACTGTGACGTAACAAAAACAGGGGCCAGCGCTACCCAGATAAGTAATGCAAACGCGCAGGCGGCAATAACCAGCTATAACAGTAATGGCTCTTTCGACAGCTATAACGCATTCATTATTTATCCCGCTGCCATTGCTGCCCTTAAAACAGGAGGCGCTGTATCTATCCAGATATGTCATGGGATAAATTCCTCCACCGGCGCGCGCTGCATGATATACCGCGGTGTCAATGCAAGTGGTGCCGCTACCTACTTAATGGAAGACGCAAGCAACATGTGCAATCGCTGCGGAATGTAAAAAATTGAATCTCAATGCAATAAAAACGCCCCGCAAAAAACGGGGCGTTTTTATTGCCGGAAGCGGCCCATTATTGACAAAATTGCAAAAAAATGCGTACATTAGTTTCATTATTTCACCTGTATCAATAACACCTTTATGATCAAAAAACTTCTACTTTTATTTTGTGTAGCAACTTGCTTCAAAGCCACTGCACAGCCTACATTAACATTGGCTACCTCCGGCCCTTTTGCAGACATACACAAATACTACACATCCACCCTTATGCCAGGTCCGGGACCAAGTGGCGCTAACCAGACGTGGGACTTTACTACGACAATCGACACAGGCGCACCGGCGCCAGGCCAATATGGCGGCTATATTACCTGTCCTACTGCGGTTTCCTATTGCGACACTTTTGTCGGAAGTACTTTTGGCAGCACTACGCAGGGCTTGTTTCAATACCAGTATTATAAGACAACGCCTACTACCGTAAGTCTTAATGGGTTTTACAGGACAGGAGCTTTCGTGAAATTCACCGATCCTGAAGACATATTTCATTTCCCGATGCACTACAATGATAACTTCAACGATACTTTTGCTGCACATTACTCGGGAGGAGGACACGACTATCTTGAGAACGGAAGGATCTATGATACTGCAGACGCCTGGGGCACGCTGAAACTGCCTAACGGAACCTTCGCAAACGTACTTAGGGTAAAGCGTGTAGAAGTACTCAGGGACAGCGACCTTATGGATGTGAATGGCGGCAGCGGTTATATACGTACTTCTTACACATGGTATAGCACGGCCCGACATGAATACCTGCTGCAGATATACTTACCGCAGATAGTTAATGGCTTCCCCACCGGCGGTTCATTGATAAAGTTCACAGACCAATTACCAACAGGTATATCCAACTTCAACAACACGATAACAGGCATCACGCTGTCGCCAAACCCGGCAAAAGAGAACCTGAATATCACGTTTAACGATGTGCTTAATGAGCAGGTAAACATAAGCCTTGTGGACATGATGGGTAAAGTAATTATGCAGGCCAACTGCGCAAGTGGTGTGAAGCAATACCATGTTAACACATCAGGTATTCCATCCGGCGTTTACTTTATGCATTTTAAAACCAGCCAGGGTAATGCTGTAAGTAAAGTGGAGATACTATAATAGGCAGGACACTCGATAAAAGCGGGCCGTATCTTTGATCCGGCCCGCTTTTTTATGCTTGTCATTTGCTTGTATTCCTTAACATAAACACTTATGTTTGAACATTGTGTAACCTAAACTTATCGAATATGCTCAAATTATTTCTACCCGCAACTTTGCTTTTTGTTTTCAGTCAATCAATAGCACAACCAACGCTTACTTCAACCTGCAATCCTATCAATGGAGATAGCATGGTTTATTACAACTGCGATTCGGTAGGTACCGGGGCCGTAGGCGCCAACGTTACCTGGGACTATAGCGGCCTTGTCACCACATCGAACCAGACATTGCATTTTGCCTCATGCCCTGCCGGGCCGGGCTGTGCCAGCTTCCCGGGCTCGTCCCTCGCCAATTCTACTACCGCCAACGCATATCATTTGTATTATATTACCAGCGCTACCAAACTTTCGATGAATGGAACAGATCTCCCGTCCAATGTCGTTTATTCCGACCCTGAGGATTTTCTTCATTATCCTTTTACCTACAACGATAAATTTACCGACAGTTTCAAAGCCACTTTTGTTTCGGCCAGTTATAATTACCTGCGCTTTGGAACGACATCTGATACCGCTGACGGATGGGGCACGCTGATATTGCCCTCGGGCACTTTCCACAATGCCCTTAGAGTGCACAAGGTGCAGCAATACAAAGACAGCAACACGGCCTTCCCGTTCACAACCACTTATCACGACGACCTGTACATGTGGTACGTTCCCGGGATAAGGGATTTTGTTTTTGGCATAACACAGCCTATGCAGATAAACGGCAACCCCACCGGCACTACCGTCGTGGCTTACCGCAATATATCGCCCTCTGCCGGAGTGAATGCCTTCAACTTTGATGATGTCAACTTGTCTATCTTCCCCAACCCTGCAAAAGACAAATTAACTATAAAGCTGGGTGAACAATTTAATGAGCAGATACAAGTGAGCCTCACAGATATGCTGGGCAAAGAGATCATGGCCGAGGGGTATAATACTAAAATAATGCAGCAATGCAGTTTCAACACAAGCAGCTTAGCGCCGGGCTTATACTTTGTATGCTTGCACACAAGCAAAGGCAACATCACAAGAAAAGTGGAGATACTTTAGTCATACAATTCAGATATAAAAGAAAAGCCCCACGTTAAACCGGGGGCTTTTCTTTTGTATCTCATCAAAATTTACTTGCTCATTTCTGCAAAGTATTTGTGGAAGTATGGTATTGTTTCTATGCCTTTGTAATAATTGAACAGGTCATACTTCTCATTCGGTGAGTGTATGTTGTCGTTATCCAAACCAAAACCAAGCAGTACCGTCTTTAAGCCCAGCACACTTTCAAACAATGCAACGATCGGTATGCTGCCACCGCCACGTGTCGGAATAGGATCTTTACCAAAAGAAGTTTGTATTGCCTTAGCCGCAGCTTTGTAAGCTACAGAATCGGTTGGCGTAACCACTGGCTCACCGCCATGGTGTGCGGTAACTTTTACAGTTACATAGTCCGGAGCTATACTCTCAAAATGTTTCGCGAACATTTCCGATATCTCGTCCGATGTCTGGTTAGGCACCAGGCGCATAGATATCTTGGCATTTGCTTTTGATGGCAATACTGTTTTAGCGCCTTCGCCGGTATAGCCACCCCATATACCATTCACATCAAGGGTGGGACGTATGCCTGTACGTTCGAGGTTGGTGTATCCTTTTTCACCCCACACCTCTTTAATGCCCAGCTCACTTTTGTATTCAGTAAGGTCAAAGGGGGCTTTGTTTAAAGCTTCACGTTCAGTTGCACTCAGCTCCTGTACTTTATCATAAAAACCGGGTATGGTAATGTGGTTGTTCTCATCGTGCAAGGAAGCTATCATCTTGCAGAGAATATTTACAGGGTTAGCAACTGCGCCCCCATATACACCGCTGTGCAGGTCGCGGTTTGGACCCACCACTTCTACTTCCATATAAGCAAGACCACGTAAACCCGTTTCCAGGGACGGATGCTCCATGCTGATCATTGAAGTGTCGGAGATAAGCACAATATCCGCTTTCAGTTTTTCTTTATTCTCTTTGAGGAAGATGCCCAGGTTCGATGAGCCAACTTCTTCCTCACCTTCTATCATCATCTTAATATTGCAAGGCAATGTGTTGGTCTTGTTCATCATCTCCAGTGCCTTTACATGCATGAACATCTGGCCCTTATCATCGCAGGCACCACGCGCGTATATGCGGCCGTCTTTTATCACCGGTTCAAAAGGGCCGCTATGCCAGAGGTCCAGCGGATCGGGCGGCTGCACGTCATAGTGCCCGTACACCAGCACGGTAGGCAATGCGGGGTCAATTATCTTTTCACCATAAACAATGGGGTGCCCGGCGGTAGGGCATATTTCAGCCTTGTCGCAACCTGCCTTCAGCATATTTTCCTTTACAGCTTCGGCACAGCGCGCTACATCGCCTTTGTATTTGCTATCCGCGCTTACAGAAGGTATGCGCAACAGCTCGAACAGCTCATCAAGAAAACGTTGTTTATTCTCAGCTAAGTAATCGTTCCAAACTTGCATGATTTACTATTTTTTTAGAGGCCAAAAGTAATTAGCCTGTTTCACAATTCAGCAATTTATCTTTTGTATCGCGGGGTGAATTTCGATGTTAATCTTCCTTTTTTTCAACCACCCCGAATTTCAGCCGGTGTATTTTCCCTCGCCTGCTTTTCATAATACCAATCGGTATTCCCGAGAAGGCATAAATGATACCCGAGAAAAATGGCATGCGGGGCAATAGCAATGCCAACAGTATCGATGCCGTGCCTATGCTGAGCATTATGGCCTGGTCATACATAGTTGTTTTCGTTTCGAATACCTCACTTTCTGTAAGCTCCAGCTCATCCCTGCAGTTCAGCGCATGCCGGTACATTAAGAACAACAGTGTAAAAACAGCCATAAAAGCACCACTGTATATTATCATAAGCTTATAAACATCTTTACCTTCCAGAATCAGTTTGCTTTCTGCGATCAATGCAATAATAAATGAGGCAAGAAACTTGAGTGGATACACAAAAAAAAGGACAACGACAATGAGAATCGCACTTAAGGCATGTGTATATCCATCATTCAGGGCATAACGGCGAAAAAACTCGTGGTGCAGCCCCCATATATAAAACAGGAACATAAAACCAAAACCAAAAGGAATAAACCCGATCAGTTCTTCTACCAGTTTATCAAAAGTTTTCAGCACCTCCAGCGATACAATTAATAAGGTCACGGCAAAAGCAAAAACCGCATCTGTAAACGCTTCTATACGCGATACCTCGTGGCCGCGCCACCGTATCTTGTCTTTTTTCTGCTTGTGCTTCATTTTCACATGCTGGCGGATCATTTGTGAATGTTTTTAAACAAAATAATAATTGTATCTAGACAAAGCAACTAAAAAACGCTAATGTGTCACCCGTTTACATTGCCAAATTGACAAATCGCATTATTTTATGTAACTTCGCACACTTTTTAACCAATAAGTTCCAGATATGAAGTTGTCGCAATTCAAATTCGATCTCCCATTAAATCTAATAGCGCAACACCCCGCCAAAACACGCGAAGAAAGCCGGCTGATGATCGTTCACCGCGACAGTGGTAAAATAGAACATAAAACATTTAAAGACATCCTTGGCTACTACCACGATAAGGACGTAATGATCGTTAATAATACAAAGGTATTCCCTGCACGCCTGTATGGCCGTAAAGAGAAGACCGGTGCCAAGATAGAAGTGTTCCTGCTGCGCGAGCTGAACAAGCCTAACCGCCTCTGGGATGTGATAGTAGACCCCGCACGTAAGATACGCGTGGGCAACAAGCTATATTTTGGTGATAACGACGAGCTTATAGCTGAAGTGATAGACAACACCACATCGCGCGGCCGTACCATTCGTTTCCTGTTTGATGGTGATGACAATGCCTTCCGCGGCATGCTGGAGCAGCTGGGCGAAACACCACTGCCCAAATACATAAAACGCAAACCCGAAGAAGAAGATAAAGAACGCTACCAGACAGTATATGCCAAGCACGAAGGCGCCGTAGCTGCGCCCACTGCCGGCTTGCACTTCAGTCGCGAACTGATAAAACGCCTGGAGATCGTTGGTGTAAAGTTTGCCGAAGTAACCCTGCACACAGGGCTTGGCACCTTTCGCCCCATAGAAGTGGAAGACCTCTCTAAACATAAGATGGATGCCGAGTACTTTAAGGTGGACGAATATGCTACCAAAGTGGTGAACACTGCCAAGGCGGATAACAGGAATATTTGCTCCATTGGTACCACGACCATGCGTGCCATAGAAAGCTCAGTTACCGCGCAAGGATTGCTAAAAGCTGAAGAAGGCTGGACGAACCTGTTCATTCACCCGCCTTACGAGTTTTCTATTGCTAATTCACTGGTAACAAACTTTCACCTGCCGAAGACAAGCCTTCTGATAATGGTTTGTGCTTTTGCGGGCTACGATCTTACCATGCATGCTTACCAGACCGCGATAAAAGAAAAATACCGTTTCTTCAGCTATGGTGATGCCATGCTGATATTATAATACTTTAGCACACAATATCCACATACAGAAAACGTTTTATACAGCGTACGACTTTATTGCGTACGCTGTTGTATTTTTGGACACTTTTATGCAGCAGCAGATACAGAATATACTCCGGGCATCCATAGATACCAAGCAAAGAACACTTGCAGATGAACAACTGGTACGAACTATTGAAGATGTGACCAAAGCGATCGTCAATGCCTTTAAAAATGGCAATAAAGTGCTTTTTTGCGGCAACGGCGGCAGCGCTGCCGATGCACAGCACCTTGCGGCCGAATTCAGCGGCAGGTTTTATTCCGACAGAAATCCCCTCCCCTCGGAAGCCTTGCACTGCAATACCTCGTATATAACAGCGGTAGCAAACGATTATGGCTATGAATACGTCTATAGTAGGATAATAAAGGGTGTGGGAAAACCGGGAGACGTATTAGTAGCGCTCAGCACATCGGGCAATTCTGTTAATATTATCAAAGCACTGGAGGAAGCGAAAAAAATTGGTATGATTAGTGTATCACTTACAGGAGAGACAGGAGGAAAGATGAAAGCGATATCGGATTACTTAATCAATATACCGAGTAACGATACGCCAAGGATACAGGAAACACACATAACGGTAGGACATATTATTTGCCAATTAGTAGAAGAACAATTATTCGATCACAATTAGAACTGAAGAAAATGAACCCTTTTAATAAGATACAAAGACAGGTAGATAAAAGCTGGACATTGTTCCTGGACAGGGACGGGGTAATAAACGTAGAAACAGTAGGCTCTTACATAACATCCTGGGACGAATTTAAATTTAGCGAAGGCGCCCTGGATGCCTTACAGATACTTAGCGAAGTTTTTGGTACCATAGTGGTTGTGACCAACCAGCGCGGCGTAGGCCGTGGCATCATGACGCTCGATGCCCTTAAGGACATCAGCAATAACATGACCGCGTCAATAACCGCAGGTGGTGGCAGGATAGATAAGATATACTCCTGCACAGCGGTGCCCGACAATGACCATAACCGCAAGCCAAATACAGGCATGGCCATACAGGCAAAAGAGGACTTCCCCAATATCGACTTCAAAAAGAGCGTAATAGTGGGCAATAGCCTTAGCGATATGGAATTTGGTAAGCGCCTGGCCATGCACACGGTCTTCCTTACCTCAAAGCATGAACCGTTCAGCCTGCCTCATGACCTGATAGACAACCAGTATAGCACCTTGCTTGACTGGGCCAAGACCCTGGCCGCCACCCCCGTGATGGGCTAAATTGCGACCGGGCAACCGTGACAACACATATAGATTAAAATATTTTAGCTTATAAAGTAGTGGTCAGCCATCGAATAGTTGAAATAACTATTCGATGGCCCTTTTTTACCCTTTTTGAACTAATAATTCCTCATTTTTTATTTTCAGAAAAGATTTTCAAGAAATAAAAACTTTTTATTACCTTTGCAGTCCTTTAAAAATATGGCTAAACAGTCTTTAATCAAACAAGACGGGACAATCGTTGAAGCTTTATCAAACGCCATGTTTCGTGTTCGACTCGAAAACGGGCATGAGATACTGGCAACAATATCAGGAAAGATGCGAATGCACTACATTCGAATCCTGCCCGGAGATAAAGTAGGAGTGGAAATGAGTCCCTATGATTTAAGCAGGGGTCGTATCATATATCGTTATAAATAAATTTATAAATAAAAAGAATCACGAAGGTTAGAGCATCTATCAAGA
>APMI01002517.1_pt1 | contig 30187 bp, 28 predicted proteins | sample 667938 | NCBI WGS metagenome assembly APMI01 (sample SAMN01084076, study PRJNA167559) | wastewater metagenome | biome: Wastewater | place: Denmark: Ejby Moelle, Odense | collected 2011-11-28
GTGGGAATACTGCATCCAAATAGACGTGCAATTCCAGCGATTCCGTAAACGTGTTTTTTTGTAGAATTATTGAGAGAAACAATTTCTGGTTTTTTGTTTTCATTGGTCTTCTGAAGGTAAAGAAATTCCTCACCTGTCATCTGCCAAAGAGGTTTCTGTTTAAGTTCATTTAGGTTCATATTCTTTTACAATGTTATTGTTAAACAAGCCTTGTACTTCGGCGTTATTGTTCGAACACATTGCAAATCTATGACGTGAAAAGGGTGGTGTGTAGGTGGGTTCTTTAAATTTATATTATTGATAATCAATGAGTATTAAATTTATTTTAAGTGGTAAAGGTGGTTGTTTGCACAATATCAGAAAATATTATTGAATATTGATTCAATAACGTCTTTAAATTTTTTATTTTTCTTATTGCCTTCTTCAGAACTTACGGATACGGTTTTATATTTAGAATTATAAATTTTCCATTTAATTCCTAATTTATTAAGTAGAGCTGTTCTCCATTCTTTATTGTTATCGGATTGAAGGCAACTATAAAGGTTTGAAATTAAATGATACATTCGTTCTTTTTCACGATTTTTAATTATCAGCTTAGTAGTCGTTGGTTGCAAATTGAGAATGTTATAAAAATCTATAACATTCAAATTCTCAAATTGTACGCCATTACATTCTTTATGTATTGATAATATTAATTGCATATCGAAATATTCTCTCTTTTTTGGTTCGGAATTTTGCTCGGAGTCTAGACTCCATTCATCGAAAAAATAATTATTTAGTACCAGAAGAAAAGAGCTTTCCAATTCGTAAATCTTTCCAAAAACATTATCGGCGAATTTTAAGGATTCGTTATGTAATTTTTCTTTTTCCCGATGAAGCGTTTCAAGTTTTTCTTGTTCTATTTTATACAAATCGGAAAATTTATTTACTTTCTCTTCAAGTTCTCTAACTCTCTCATCATCACCTTTCCAACTTGCTGATTCCAAAGAATTTTCGGTGTACCTTAATTCTATATACTGATTATTGGCGTGTTTTTCTTGAATTTTTATTTTAGATTCAACGGAATTGGCTCTATCCCAGCAAATTTCAAATGTATCTATACTATCTAAAAAATTTCTATTGTCATTATATTTTTCAATATTCTTTTTTATCACTTTTCGCAATATCGAAAAAAACTGTAGCTGTTTTTCCTTTTCTTTGGAAGTGATGAAATTTAAAACTGCTTTTTCAAAATTTTCAAGATTTCTGAATTGATTATAAAAAGTAAAAATTTGCTGTTGGTCTTCAAAATACAATACTTTGTATTTTAGTATACTTTGATATATTTCGTCTATTTTTGTGTATTTCGGCAATATATCCGTAATTTGGTATTGAAAATCTTGAGTGTTATTTTCTTCCATTTGTTAAATTATAATTGATTAAATTTATCCATTGCATTAGCTTTAATCTCGTCAGCAATATCAATATATGGTTTCATCGCTTTATAATCACTATGTCCTGTCCATTTCATAACAACCTGTGCTGGAATTCCTAACGAAAGAGCATTACAAATAAAAGTCCGCCTTCCTGCATGTGTTCCTAATAAAGCATATTTTGGTGTAACTTCATCAATACGTTTATTCCCTTTATAGTAAACTTCCCGAATCGGTTCATTTATTTCTGCTAATTCCGCTAGTTCTTTCAAGTAATCATTCATTTTTTGGTTAGTAATTACAGGTAGTACTTTATCATATTCAAAATGAACTTCTTTATATTTGTCAAGTATTGCTTTGCTATGGTTATTCAATTCAATAATCAAACTATCTGCGGTTTTAACAGTAGTAATTTCGATGTGATTTTCTTTTACATCACTTCTTCTTAAATTGAAAACATCGGAATATCTAAGTCCTGTAAAGCATTGAAATAAAAAAACATCACGAACTCTTTCCAAATATTTTTTTGTTTCTGGAATTTTGTATTCTCTCAGTTTTGTAAGTTCTGCCCAAGTTAGAAATATGACTTTCTTTTGGGTGGTCTTTAATTTTGGTTTAAATAATTCAAAGGCAAAATTAGAAGTGTATCCTTTCTTTTTACTCCATCTAAGAAACCATTTTAGGAATCCTATCTGCTTTCCTATAGTGCTATTTCGAAAATCTTTCTTATCACGGAGAAAGTTTACATATTGAGTCAACTTGCTTTCATCTAAAGCTTCATATGAAAGTTCTTTGTCAAAGTTGGTTAAATGATTCTTTGTCGCTGCAAATTTTTCATAAGTGGCTTCTGTCCAATTGTTATGTACACCACATTCCCGTACAAACTCATCAAATTTATTCATAAAAGATATTATGGGGACTTCAATCTCCAAAGTATTTGTCAACCCCTTATTTTGTCGATTGTTGAAAGCTACTTTAAGCTGTTCAGGAGTAGGAATGATGTCTTTTACTTCGCATTCTTTGAAAATGTCCTGTATATCCGAATAGTATTTTAAAAGATCTGAATTGATTTCTGTTGCAGTTTGCTTAAGTTTGTTCGTACAACCGTTTTTTACCCGTTGTCTGTCTTCGTCCCATTTTGAAACATCAATTCGGTAGCCTGTGGTAAATTCAATACGTTTATTATTGTAAATAACTCGCATACGGATTGGGACATTCTCTATTACAGGAACATTCTCTTTTTTTCTTTTTTCAAGAGCAAATACAATATTTCGTTTGATATTCATAAATGTAGTGCTAATATTCGACACCCAAATTTACACCCAATTATTGAGATGCGCAAAGATTATTTATGATATTTTATTGTTGTTAAAAAATATATTATCTATTGAAAATCAGTATTTTGATGATATGTGACTATCTATATAGGTTAAGGAGAAAGAGCCTCCAACTCCACAAAAAAATCACCGAAATTTCGGTGATTTTTTGTTAAAAAATTTCTTTAGCTATTTTATATATATTATCACTTTTCCCCATAGAATAATAATGCAAAACTGGCACCCCGAAATCCAGTAGTTCTTTACTCTGTTGGATGCTCCATTCTATTCCTACTTGTCTTACTTCGGCAGTTGTTTTACATTTTTGAACTTCATTAATCAAAGCTTCTGGCAAATCAATTCTAAAAATCTGAGGTAAAATCTGCAAATGACTTTTGGTAGCAATCGGTTTAATTCCTGGGATAATAGGAACTTCTATTCCCATTGCACGCGCTTCCTTCACAAAATCAAAAAACTTTTGGTTGTCAAAAAACATTTGGGTTACAATGTAATCTGCGCCATTTTCTACTTTTTGTTTGAGCATTTGCAGATCATAATTCATGTTAGGAGCTTCTAGATGTTTTTCAGGATAACCAGCCACCCCAATACAAAAATCCATATTTTCGGCAACTTCTATTTCTTCGTGAAGAAATTTACCAGAGTTCAAATCCTTAATTTGTTTCACCAAATCAGACGCAAAAGGATGTCCTTCGCTGTGCGCTTTAAAGTATTGTTCGTCTTTTCTAGAATCTCCACGTAATGCCATAATGTTTTGAATACCAAGATATTGGCATTCTATTAAAGCGTATTCGGTTTCTTCTTTATTAAAACCACCACACAGAATATGCGGAACTGTATCTACTCCGTATTTATGTTGAAGAGAAGCACAAATTCCTATTGTTCCGGGGCGTTTTCTCGTGATTTTTTTCTCAAAAAGCCCGTTTTCTTTCTCTATAAAAATATATTCTTCTCTAGATGTGGTCACATCTATAAAAGGCGGCTTAAACTCCATCAGAGGATCTATATTTTTGTACAAATCATTAATGCTAGATCCTTTTTGCGGCGGAATTACCTCAAAAGAAAAAAGCGTCTTTCCGTTGGCGTTTTGTATGTGTTCTGTTATTTTCATCGGTCATTGCAAGGAACTGAGTAATCAATTCGTCCCTATTTTTTATATTTTAATTATTTTTTATTTTATTTTTTGGGCGTGTTTTGTAAAAAAGCCAAAACTATAGCCAAGCATTTTTTTACAAAACCGCGCTTTTCGTTTCAATCTTTTTTTGCCCAAGCTTTTCCCAAAGAAAAAAAGGATTTCCACTGCAATCGCTCACGCGAATCAAATTCATTTCAATAAATAATTTTCAATTTCAAACTCATTAGAGAATTTAAATTTTCTTTTTAATAAAAACTTATATTCCTCATCAGTTAAAAAACCATAAATAGAAGTAATTTCATCTTTCTTATTATATGTAAAACTCCAAGGTTTATAATTATAATTTATTTTGCCATTTCCTAAGTTAAAATCTTCATATGATACTTCTTTGAAAATATTATTAAATTTATATGAATATTTATTTTCAAAAACAATTAACTTAAAATCACTTACTGAATAAACTTTTTTGTAAGGAAAATCTTTTAATAAACAACTAGAATCAAAATGAATAGTCAAAACATTTTTATCCTTAAATTTTTCGTCAGGATAAATTCCAACAATTAATACATCACCCTTATTTTTGTAAAAATTTTTGTTTTCGGTTTTATAAATAATAAAACTTTCTACAAAATTTTTTATGGTCTTCTTGCTTTGTGCGAAAGACAAGAAAGACAAAGAAGCAAATAATATTACAAGTCTAATTTTCATTTCTAATTCTATTTAAGTTTTTTTTCGACGTTCGTTACTATTTGCTCGCAAAAATTTAATCCACCAAATTCGGGCTCAACCATTTTCTCGCCAAGTCCAAATCTATATTTTTACGTTTTGCATAATCATTCAACTGGTCTTCCGAAATTTTTCCTACCCCGAAATATTTCGCTTTTGGATTCGCAAAATAATATCCCGAAACGGAAGCTGTTGGAAACATTGCCAAACTTTCTGTGAGTTCTAAACCTATACTTTCCTTCACATTTAATAAGTCCCAAATCGTGAGTTTATCCAAATGATCCGGACAAGCTGGATAACCAGGAGCAGGACGAATGCCTACATATTTTTCGGAAATTAAATCTTCATTTTCAAGATTCTCGTCGTTAGAATATGCCCAAATTTCCGTTCTTACTTTTTTGTGCAAAAATTCTGCAAAAGCTTCCGCCAATCTATCGGCAATTGCTTTTACCATAATCGCGTTGTAATCATCGTGTTCTGCTTCATATTTTTGAGCCAATTCATCTGTTCCAAAACCTGTAGTTACCGCAAATGCACCAATATAGTCTTGTTTGCCAGAATCTTTTGGAGCAATAAAATCACTTAAAGCTAAATATTCCTTTCCTTCAGATTTTTTATGTTGCTGACGAAGCGTTCTGAAAACAAAAGTTTCCTCTTCTTTTTTCAGTTCTATATCATCTTGTTCATTAGAATTGGCAGGGAAAATCCCGAAAATAGCTTTTGCCGTCAAAAGTTTTTCAGAAACAATTTTCTTGAGCATTTTTTGAGCATCAGCAAAAAGTTCGGTAGCTTGTTCGCCAACCACTTCATCTTTCAGAATTTGTGGATATTTGCCAAACAAATCCCAACTTCTAAAAAATGGACTCCAATCAATATAAGGAATTAATTCTTCTAAATTCTGATTTTCAATGATTTGAATGCCAGTTTGTTTTGGTAAAACAATTGTTTCGTTTTCCCAATCAATTTTAAATTTTTGATTTCTGGCTTCTTCAATCGAAATATATTCTTTATCTACTTGTCTGTTCAGGAATTTTTCACGGAAATCGGCATAATCGGTTTTCAAATCCGAAACATATTCTGCATTTCTATTGCTTAACAAAGAACTCACTACGCCAACTGCTCTGGAAGCATCGTTTACGTGAATCACCGCATTTTTATATTTCGGGTCAATTTTTACTGCAGTATGTGCTTTAGAAGTGGTAGCACCTCCAATCATCAACGGGAAATCTAAATTTCTGCGTTCTAATTCATTGGCAATGTGTACCATTTCGTCTAAACTTGGGGTAATCAATCCGCTCAAACCGATCACATCTACCTTTTCATCAATTGCAGTTTGAATAATTTTTTCGGCAGGAACCATCACTCCTAAATCTACAATTTCGTAATTGTTACAGCCCAAAACCACACTCACAATATTTTTTCCAATATCGTGAACATCGCCTTTTACGGTCGCCATTAATACTTTTCCGTTCGCTTTTTGTACAGAATCTTTTTCAGCTTCTATAAATGGTTGAAGATAAGCCACCGCTTTTTTCATCACTCTCGCAGATTTCACTACCTGTGGTAAAAACATTTTTCCGCTTCCGAATAAATCACCAACTACACCCATTCCTGTCATTAAATTTCCTTCGATTACATCTAAAGGTTTTGCGGAAGTTTTTCTGGCTTCTTCTACATCTTCTTCAATAAATCTATCAATTCCTTTTACCAAAGAATGCGTAATTCTATCTTGCAACGGCAGATTTCGCCATTCCAGATTTTCTACAATTTCTTTTTTTACGGATTTATGTTTTTCAGAATAATCGAGTAATCTTTCGGTAGCATCATCTCTTCTGTCAAGCATCACATCTTCTACCAATTCTAATAAATCTTTAGGGATTTCATCATAAACTTCTAGCATTGTAGGATTTACGATTCCCATATTCATTCCATTTTTAATGGCGTGATACAGAAAAACCGAGTGCATTGCTTCTCTCACCGAATCATTTCCTCTAAAAGAAAAAGAAACGTTGGAAACACCACCCGAAACCGAAACGTAAGGTAAGTTTTCACGAACCCATTTTGTAGCATTGATGAAGTCTAACGCATTTTTGCGATGCTCTTCCATCCCTGTTGCAACAGGGAAAATATTCAAATCGAAAATAATATCTTCGGCAGGAAATTTCACCACTTCTGTCAAAATTTGGTAACTTCTTTTACAAATTTCGATTCTGCGTTCGTAATTATCAGCCTGACCAATTTCGTCGAAAGCCATTACAATTACAGCAGCTCCATATCTTTTTATCGTTTTTGCTTGTCTGATAAATTCTTCTTCACCACCTTTTAAACTGATAGAATTGACCACACATTTTCCTTGAACTACTTGTAAACCAGCTTCTAAAATTTCCCATTTTGAAGAATCTATCATAATCGGAATTCTGGCAATATCGGGTTCTGAAGCGATTAAATTAAGGAATTTAACCATACAGTATTTTCCATCGAGCAATCCGTCATCAAAATTCACGTCCAAAATTTGAGCGCCACCTTCTACTTGATTCCTTGCAATATCCAACGCTTCGGAAAATTTTTCTTCCTTAATCAATCGAAGGAATTTCTTAGAACCCGCCACATTGGTTCGCTCTCCAACATTGATGAAATTGGATTCTGGGGTTATAATTAAAGGTTCTAGACCTGAGAGTTTTAGGTATTTCATATTTTTAATGAGGTAATTTGAGAATGAGGTAATTTGGAAATGTTTTTAGTGAATTATCACATTATCTCATTTTCAAATTACCAAATTTATTTTTCTCGGTTCATACTCCTTCACCAATTCTGCAATCGCTTTTATGTGGTCTGGTGTAGTGCCACAACAGCCACCAATAATGTTAATTAGTCCTTTTTCTGCATATTCTCTGATTTGTTCTGCCATTACTTCTGGAGTTTCATCATAATGTCCGAAAGCATTTGGTAAACCTGCATTAGGATAAGCAGAGACAAAGAATTCTGATTGATTAGAAATCGTTTCTAAATACGGTGTTAATTGTTTTGCACCAAGCGCACAATTAAAACCAACGCTCAATAAATTAAGATGTGAAACAGAGACCAAAAATGCTTCTGCAGTTTGTCCGCTCAAAGTTCTTCCTGAAGCATCTGTAATGGTTCCGGAAACCATAATTGGAATTTTTATGTTTCTATCTTCCTGAATTTCATCAATGGCAAAAAGTGCTGCTTTTGCATTCAAAGTATCAAAAATAGTTTCTACCAAAAGTAAGTCTGCGCCACCATCAATCAAAGCTTCACACTGTTGTTTATAAGCAATTCTTAATTCATCAAAAGTAATGGCTCTATAACCAGGGTCATTAACATCTGGCGAAAGAGAAGCTGTTTTATTGGTTGGGCCAATAGAACCTGCTACAAATCTTGGTTTTTCAGGATTTAGAGCGGTAAATTCATCACAAACTTTTCTGGCGATTTTAGCAGATTCATAGTTAAGGTCATAGACTAATTCTTCCATATGATAATCTGCCATGGCAATAGTGGTGGCAGAAAATGTATTGGTTTCTATGATGTCTGCACCAGCTTCCAGATATTTTTTATGAACTTCTGCTATAGCGTGCGGTTGTGTAAGAGAAAGCAAATCATTATTCCCTTTTACAGGTGATTGCCAATTTTTGAATCTTTCGCCACGGTAATCTTCTTCTTCAAATTTGTAACGCTGAAGCATAGTTCCCATAGCGCCATCTAACACAAGAATTCTTTTATTAAGAGCTTCATAAAGCTGTTGAGTTCTAGAGTTCATTTTTTTATATTTTTTTTGAAATGTTAAGAAGAAATTCTGAGTAGGAATTTCAAATTTTAGAATAACAGAGTTATCTATCCAAAATTAGGTAGAATGCAGCACCTTTCTTATTCTAAAACAAGAGGTTGCTAAAGTTTCACAGGGTCTATTCCCTCCACTTTTCTTGATAACATTTCGAGGTTTTTATAAGAACAATTTTCTGCAAAACTATTGCATTTTTTCCACATTTGAAAATCAGTTTTTTAAATTTAATAAAGACGAAACACTCATTTTTTTATTTTTTTCTACCTTCGTACTTACAATGAATGAAAAAATGCAGATTATGGAAGCAGAAAAATTAAGATTAAAAGACATAAATTATAGAACTTGGGGGCCTTACGTTAGCAATAGACAATGGGGAAATGTAAGAGAAGATTATAGCTTTGATGGTAATACTTGGGAAGCTACAGGTCATGATGATGCCGAATCTAGAACTTATAGATGGGCAGAAGAAGGCATAGCCGGAATTTCCGATGAAGATCAATTATTATGTTTTGCTTTTTCTTTTTGGAACAAAAAAGATAAAATGGTAAAAGAAAGATTTTTCGGATTAAGCAATTACCAAGGAAATCACGGCGAAGACATTAAAGAAATTTTTTATTATTTAGATAACACGCCTACTCATAGTTATATGAAAATGGTGTACAAATATCCTCAGAATCCTTTTCCTTATGATGAATTGATTAATACCAATGCGCAGAGAAGTAATAAAGAGCAAGAATATGAGCTTATAGATACTGGAATTTTTGACAATAACGAATATTTTGATATTTTTATAGAATATGCCAAAATTCATCATGATGATATTTTGATGCGTGTTTCTGTTACCAATAGAAATTCGGTAAAAGCACCTTTGGTTATTCTGCCTACACTTTGGTTTAGAAATAATTGGAGTTGGGGCTATAACCAATATAAACCTGATCTTACTACCAATCATAGAGGTCAAATAGATATTTTTCATAATCGATTAGATGTAAAAAAACTCTATTCTAGAGACAAAGATGTTAAAATTCTTTTTTGTGAAAACGAGACAAATACCGAAAGACTTTTTGGTAAAAAATCTGCCAATAAATATTTTAAAGATGGTATTAATAACCATATTATTCATAAAAAAAATACGGTAAACCCAAAGAAATTTGGAACCAAAGCCGCTTTTATGATAGATACAGAAATAGAATCTGGTGAAACCAAAACTTTTGATTTCAGATTGTCTCCTCATAAAATGGAAAATGCTTTTTTTGATTTTGATGAAATTTTTGAAATTAGAAAAAAGGAAGCAGACGAATTTTATGCTGAAATTCAAAAAGATATTACCGAAGAAGACGAAAAAAATGTACAACGACAAGCTTTTGCTGGCTTGCTTTGGAATAAACAATTTTACCATTATAATGTTGCCAAATGGTTAAAAGGTGATCCTAAATTCCCTGTGCAAAGAAATTTTGGGCATTTTGTGAGAAATACAGAATGGAGACATATGCACAATAAAGATATTATTTCTATGCCAGATAAATGGGAATATCCTTGGTTTGCAACTTGGGATTTGGCGTTTCATTGTGTAAGTTTCAGTATTCTAGACCCAGATTTTGCGAAAAGCCAATTGCAGTTATTAACCAAAGAATGGTACATGCATCCAAACGGTCAACTTCCGGCGTATGAATGGGATTTTTCTGATGTTAATCCGCCTGTTCACGCTTGGAGTACCTTCCGAGTTTTTAAAATTGATGAAAAAATAAAAGGAAAACCAGATTTAGCATTTTTGGAAAGTGTGTTCCAAAAATTATTACTAAATTTTACGTGGTGGGTTAATAGAAAAGATAAAAATGGTAAAAACGTTTTTGGTGGAGGTTTCCTTGGGCTAGATAATATTGGTGCCTTTGATCGAAATACCCAATTTCAAAACGGAGAATATTTGGAACAAGCAGATGGAACTTCTTGGATGGCGATGTTTGCACTTAATATGATGAGAATTGCCATGGAGCTGGCTCTTTACAATCCTGTTTATGAAGATATGGCGATTAAGTTTTTTGAGCATTACCTCTACATAGCAGAAGCGATGGAAAGTTTGGGAGAAGATAAAAAAGGACTTTGGGATGAAGAAGATGGCTTCTTTTATGATGTACTTCAATTAAATGACGGCACTGGTATTTCTCTAAAATTGAGAAGTATTGTAGGTCTTATCCCAATGTTTGCAGTAGAAGTAGTAGAACACGAAATGCTAGAAAAAATGCCAAAATTCAAAGCCAGAATGGATTGGATTCTTAAAAATAAAAAAGAACTCGCTAATCTAGTTTCTCATTGGGAAGTAGAAGGTAAAGGTAGAAAACACCTAATGAGTATTCTTAGAAAGAACAGATTAACCAAAATTCTCAATAGAATGTTAGACGAAAAAGAATTTCTAAGTGAATTCGGAATTCGTTCTATGTCTAAAACGTATGAAGAAAAACCGTTTCAGCTAGAGATTAACGGAATCAATCACGTGGTGCATTATACACCTGCCGAAAGCGATAGTAGAATGTTTGGTGGCAATAGCAATTGGCGAGGCCCAATTTGGTTTCCGATCAATTTCTTAATTGTGGAAAGTTTACAACGTTTCCATTTTTATTATGATAACAGCCTAAAAGTAGAATTGCCAACAGGAAGTGGTAATTTTAAAAATCTAGATGAAATTTCTCAAAATCTAAGCAGAAGATTATCAAATATTTTCCTTAAAAATGATGAAGGAAAACGTGCTTTTAACGGAAATGTAGATAAATTTAATGAAGACGAATATTTTAAGAACTACATTATGTTCTACGAGTATTTCCACGGAGATAACGGTCGTGGAGTAGGAGCTTCTCACCAAACAGGTTGGACCTCTACCGTCGCAAAACTCATTAATCCTAGAATGAAATAAGCTTTTGATAATGAATGACTTTTTCAAAACATTTAAACCGATAGATATAAACCTTTCTAAGTTTATTGATTATTATTATATTGACTTCAAGCCAAATAATAAATACACTGAATATGATTGTTTTCCTCATTATAACAATACTATTTCAATATACAAAAACCATATTAGACTTAATGATGGTTCTATGAAATTTGAAGAAAACGCGAGTCCGTTTCAAATATTCACACCTGTACATGAAAATGTTTTAAAGGTTAAACAGATAGGTAAGTTAATAAGAATAGTAATAGTTTTTAAACCCTTCGGAATTAATCAATTTTTTAAAAAGCTAGATTTTTCTAATTTTAACTATGATTTTTCTTTTTTTTCTAAAAATGAAATTGATCAGCTTTTTGATTTAATTGAAATTAATAGTATAGCTGTAAAATTAGATAAATTATTTTTATCTAGACTTGAAATTATTGAAAATACTGTAATTACAGATGGGTTAAATTATATTTTTAAAAGGAATAATTTATTCTCTGTAAATGAAATGGCAGAGGTATTAGATGTTAGTAGAAGACATTTGAGTAGAATATTTGTAAAAGAGATAGGGGTATCGGTAAAAAAATTTCATGAGATAGTTTTGTTTCGTCAAACAATGGAGAAAAAACTATTTCAAAATCCTAATATTTCATTTACAGAATTAGCCTATTGTTTTAATCTGAGTGATCAATCTCATTTTAATAAAATATACAAAAAGCTTAGCAAAAGTGCACCTAAAAATTTTTATAAGAAAGGCAAAGTAGTTGGTGAGCAAGATATATTTTGGCACATATATTAGATTTTATGTCTCAAATATACAATTATGATTAAAGTTATATGCTTTTCTTTGTCAAAAAAAAATATGAAAAAAATTGTATCTTTAATGTTTTTATTGACGAATTTATTGTTTAAAAGTCAGGAAACAGACATTAACTGGAATTCTAAAATGGAAAGGAGACACCTGGAAAAAATAGAAGATTCACTTGCTTGGGATTATGAAAATTTTAAAAGAGATTTAGGTGATAAATCTAAGTTTGCTCCTTTTGATTACGGAGTTTTTCCAGCTCCTAAATATGAACTTTTAGGATACAAAAGTTTTACAGGAGTAGGTTGTGGAACAGATGTTATTGAAATTGACAAAGAAAGAAAATATGTGTATTCTTTTCTGTTAAACAGTAAAAATAGAATTAATCAAAAGTATTTAAAAGAGAATACGAACGAAGTGTTTTTTCTTATCATTACTGTTTCGGATATTTCAAAAGAAGTAGATAATAGTAACGTACAGATTACATCTAGAAATAATCCACATATTTTAGGACAGGGAACAATAGAAAATAAAAATTCTAAAATTAGTTTTTCAGCTTTTATTACAGCTGATAGAGATCAATTTGCAATAGTAAATCTACGCTTATTTAATTTGAGTTATGGTAATATTATTTTGATTGCTCCACAAAAAGATGGTTCTTTGAGATCTAAGCAAATAAAATCGAAAAAGTTAATTCAAGTACAAGAAGTAGATGCTCTGGTGAAAAAAATAACTAATGAAAACTATAGTAAAAAATTCTTTAATCTGTAAAAAAATAAAATAGTGCTTTTTTAAATTTATTTGATTCTAAATAAAAATAGATTATATATTGTGTTTTGAGTCATATTAGGACTATGTTTTTCCAAATAAGCAAAGAACTATACTTAGAATTAGCTGAAATTTATATTCAGATTTTTACGTTAAACAAATTCTTAGTTAAAATAGGCGAGAGGTTTATAAAATTCCTCTCGCTTTTATTTCTAAATATTTGTTGATAATTTCTATATTCAAATTTTCTGGTGGGGTGTAAATAGAATAAATTCCGTGTTTTCTAAGTTCTTGAATGATCAATTTTTTCTCCATTTCAAATTTTTCAGCAATAATCTCATCATACACTTCTTGCATATTATCAGGATTTTTGCCGATCAACTGAGCGACTTCAGAGTTTTTAAAGAAAACCACAACCAAAAGGTGATTCTTGGCAATTCCTCGCAGATATTTCATCTGACGGTTTACCGCATCTAAGGTTTCAAAATTAGCAAAAAGCAAAATCAAACTTCTTTGATTGATGCTCAACTTCACATCTTGATACAATCTGCTGAAATCACTTTCGTAGAAATTAGTATCAATATTATAAAGTGCCTCTGCAATTTTTTTGAGTTGTCCGTTTTTATTTTCAGCAGCGATTTTATTTTCAGTTTTTTTAGAAAAAGTCATCATTCCTGCTTTGTCAGATTTTTTGAGAATAATATGACTTAGTGCCATTGCAGAATTAATAGAATAGTCTAGCAAACTCAATCCGTTAAATGGCATTTGCATGGTTCTACCTTTGTCAATAATCATATAAATCCTTTGAGATTTTTCGTCTTGAAATTGATTTACCATCAGTTGATTGCGTTTAGAAGAAGCTTTCCAATTAATGGTTCTTACATCATCACCAGGAACGTATTCTTTAATTTGTTCAAATTCCATCGTGTGTCCCAATCTTCGGATTTTCTTAATTCCACCCATCATAAATTCATTGTTGAGCGCCATTAATTCGTACTTTCTAAGATGTATAAAAGAAGGGTAACAAGGCAATTGGTCATCTTTTTGAAAAATAAATTTTCTAGAAACCAAACCAAAAGGTGAACATACAAACACATTTAAACTTCCAAAAGAATATTCGCCGCGTTCTTTCGGTTCTAGATGATACTGGAAAAAAGTATTTTTCTTAGATTCTATATTTTTCTCAATCAGAAAATCTCTTTTTTGAAATTGAAATGGAATTTCGTCTATAATTTTAGTTTTAATATTGAAACCATATAAATTTTTAATGTCAATTTTCACGAAATTTTCGTCACCATTTGATAGTTTTTCGGGCAAAATTCTTTGCGCTTTTATAGGTTCTTTGGTCATGAAAAGCAAAAGCACATCTACGAAAGTCAAAAGCATTAAAATCAACAATAAAATTGAGGCGAAATTCATTAAAATTGGGAAAAAGAATGCCAAGATATAAATAACCGCCACAAAAAATGCACCGTAAAAAACTCTATTATTAAGATATAAATGTTTAAAAATTTTCATTAAAAGATTAAGATTTCAAAATTTGGAAACCGATACTGCAATTTAGACAATTTTTTTCAGAACAAAAATGTTTATGATGAAAAAGAAAAGCCTGTGTTTCAAGTGAAGAATTCATTTTTACACCTCGTTTTTTCCATTGAGAAATTTGGGAGTTTTTCTCGGGTTTTAAATTTTTATAATATTCTAAAATCTGTTCGGTTTTTTCTGGATTCAAGTTTTTATAATAGGTGTAAATAATTGGCAAAACCGCATTAATTAGAAGAATTTCTACGAAATCATCAGATAGAAATTTCTCTGTTTTTTCTTCAGAATTTTTCTCAAAAGTGAAATGATTTTCCCAAAATTCCGAAGTTTTTACGTTTTCAAAATAGGATTTTAGTTCTTGAATATTTTTTGCATTTAATATTTTTGAAAATAAATTTGGTTGAAGATGGTACAAACTTGCCAATTGAGAAAGCCGAATTGTAGGAAATGAAGGCGGCATTAATCGAAGAAATTTTACAGGAAACACTTCATCAGAAATATTGAATTTTGTTTTAATAAATTCAAATTCTGTTCGCCATTTTTTATTGATTTCGGTCTCTTTTTCTAATAAATTTCCCTTCCCGAAAAGCAAACTTTCTAGTTGGATTTGATTTTGAGAAATCTTCTGAATGATTTTAAAATCAATATTTTCTGCAATATTTTGATAAATTTCCGCATTTACTTTTAAGCCAAAACTATACGCTAATTTCTGAAACAAAACCGCTTCGTAATTATTCTTTGACTTAATTAGAAGATGTTCAATTTCTATAGATTTTTCGTCTAATTTTTTAAGCAAAGTTTCTTCGGAAAATAGAAACGGAATTTTCTTTGGTTCAAAAATACTTTCGCAAGGAATAAACTCATAATGATTTTCTAATGTTAGATATTTTACCAGAATTTTTTCATCAATATAATTTTTCAGTTCCAACGTTGGAATTCCAGCGTTTTTAAGCTCCAAAATATCTACATCATTGAAATAAACTGCGTGCAGAATAACCGATTGATACTCTTTTTGTGTGTCATGATGATGGAAGTACCAGTCAGAAGATTTCACATGAATTTCTATATTTCCGGCTAAAACGATATTTTTCGTTTTAATTTTTGCTAAAGAAAAATCTGGACCAGAATTTTTATTGAATTTCCCGAAATCTATTATTTCTAAATGATTACCTTCAGAATCTTTAAAGTCAAATTTTGAAAATATTTTGTATTTCCAAAGATATTGGAGTAGATTTTCGTTCATGGTAGGTAGTTTTTGTTATTTTTTCTCACAAAGATGAAATGTTTTTTCGCAAAGAGTTAATTGTTTGAAAATATAAAATTTCCGTGTTTAATTAATTCTTCAGTATTACATTTCTTTTGGTTAGAGTTTAGATTTAATGTTGGATAGATTTCACAATTCAATTTTTCAGATTGTTTTTTACTATTAAAATTATAGTTTCTTATGTAAATTAATTTTCCATGAAAAAAATAAAATTCATTTTTTTTTCCATTTACACCTCCAATATATTCTATTATTCCATTAATTTTTTTATTTTGATCCCTATTAATAGAATAACTATAGGACTTGTTTTCTAGATAACCTTCATTAATTTCACCAAAATTTCTTTTTGAAAAAGTATTTACATAAGCATCAATTTCAATTTTGTTTAATTCTTGTGAATAAAAATAATTCAAAAATATAAATATCGAGAAAACAGTTAGTTTTTTCATTGGTTTATTTGTTGTTAATTTTTCTATATTTTGAAATCAAGATTTATAAATTTATCGAGATCAAAAAAATGTTTTTCAACAAGTTTTAGATTTTCTTCATTGAAATTCCACCACTGTATTTCTTCTAATTTTTTAATTGTATTCTCATCAAACCTATATCTTATTAGCTTTGCAGGTACACCTCCTACAATGGAATAGCTTTCTATATCTTTTGTAACGATAGAACCAGCAGCTATAATAGCTCCATTTCCAATTTTTACGCCATCAAGAATTAAACAATTGGCTCCAATCCATACATCATTCCCAATATTTATTGGCAATCTTTCTTGTATTTTATTTTCTTTACTTAGTGTCTTACCTGTAGAATGTTTTGTAGAATAGAATATTGGAGATGTAGAAATTCCGTTTGTAGGGTGAATGCCCCAACCTGAAATAAAATTTGGGCCTATAGAACAGAATTTTCCAATATTTGTAAATGAGATTTTAGAGTTAGTAGCAATAGATGTGTAATCATCTATTTTAGAATGGATTATTTGATAAATTTCTGCTATGTATGATTTTTCTGAGATATCAGAGTTATTTTTGTGGTTTTTTATAGAATTCCAAGAGATGTTTTTGAATTGCGGAAAAATTTTGAAAATAAACTTTTTTATAATTCTTTTTATTTTTTTCATTTTTTTACTTTTAAACAGAAATTACTTCATCAGAATAATCTTTTGATAAATGCATTTAATTAATATAAAGTCCAGAATTATTTTTAATACTAAATTTTTTTAAAACTTCTTCATACATTTTTTCATAAATAGGAAGTATGTTGACCAAATCAAATTCTAACGCTCTGGCTTTAGCATTTTTCTTAATCTTTGCTAGCAATTTTTCGTCTGAAAGTAATTTTATAGCATAACTTGCCATAGCTTCTACATTGCCTACTTCTGCTAAAAATCCAGTTTCGCCTTGTACATTTACTTCTGGTATTCCGCCAGCGTTACTAGAAATAACGGGTGTTCCTGCCGCCATCGCTTCTAATGCTGCCAGACCAAAACTTTCTTGTTCCGAAGGTAATAAAAACACATCTGCAAATTTCAAAATTTGATACAAATTATCTACTTTACCCAATAATTTTATTTTATTAATGAGGTTTGGATTAGCATTAATAAATTCATGTACCAATTCTACATCTGGTCCATCTCCCAAAATCAATAATTTAGATTTTACCGATTTTTCTACTTTTTTGAAAATATCTAAAACATCTTGTACTCTTTTTACGGGTCTGAGATTTGAAACGTGAATCAGAATTTTTTCGTCATCATTCGCAAATTGGTTTCTTTGGCAAACTCTTAAATCTTCAAATTCTTTATTGTCTATAAAATTGGTAATGACTTCTATTTCTTTTGAAATTTGGAAAAATTTTAAAGTGTCAGCTTTTAAACTTTCCGAAACCGTAGTGATTTTATCAGAATGGTTGATAGAGAATTCTACCGCATGTTTATAGCTTGGGTGCTGACCTACCAAAGTAATATCTGTTCCGTGTAATGTGGTAACCAGCGGAATATCAGAGTTTTCTTCTTTTAGCATTTGTTTTGCGAAAAACGCTGCATAAGCATAAGGAATAGCATAATGAGCGTGCAAAATATCTAATTTATATAATTTCACTACTTGATAAATCGTAGAAGAAAGTGCGATATCAAACGGTTGATGCTTAAACAAAGGATAGGTTTGTACATTGACCTTGTGAAAGAAAATGTTAGGGTCGGTCATATCTAATCTGGCAGGCAATTCTGAGGAGATAAAGTGTACTTCATAACCTTTTTTTGCGAGAGACATCCCGAGTTCTGTAGCAACGATTCCGCTGCCGCCGTATGTTGGATAACAAAGAATTCCTATTTTCATAAGCTGTAAAACGCTTTTGCGCTGGTTTTTTTATAATTTTTCTAAAATATGCAGATATTCTGTAGTAGAACTCGCTTTGTGATTTCTGTTTTCTTTTTTATCTGCTCTAAATCTTTGATATTCTGTAGTTAGAAGATCATATTTGCCGTATTTTGAAAGGATTTTTTTTATGATTTCAGAAGGCATTATGCCTTCATTATTATAGCTCAAAAAAATGTATTTGAAATTAGCATTTTTAATTAAATCATCAAAAGATTTTTCTACCTCTTTTTTCTTACAAAATGCAGATTTTGTGTAATTTCTAAGTCCAGTTTTTCCTTTGGGCTCGAAGTAATCGTATTTTGCTATAGTGTTCAATAAGTGGTAGTTAGCTCCATATTCTCTAGCGTTGTAAGGCGGATCTAAATATAAAATATCTCCTTCTATTTTTTTGATAAGAAGATTACTGTCTTCATTATAAACCTCGTGAGAATGGCTGTTGATTTCAAAAATGGCAGGTTCCAGAACTAATTCTTTTTGAGCAGATTTTTTAATATGTTTCAAAAAAGCTCCATAAACCGAAGCGGTGTTGGCTACTTTATCTGCACTTTCTAGCAGAGAAGCCAAAAGGAAATAGTAAAGTGCCGAAGAAATCTTTTTTTCTGTTTTCCAAAGTTCTATTTTTGTACGGATGGCATCTATTTTTTTCCCGTTGTGTTCAGAGAAATAGAGTCTGTTTGCTTTTCCGTTTTCTGAATATTCATTAAATATAAAACCTTCTTCTCCATTGGTTTCGTTGAGTTCTTTGATGTAAATCTCCTCATCCAAAAATTCGTGATTTTCTATGTAATTTTTGTTGAGTACATAGCTGTAAAATTCCATATCATTACTAATCACCTTTTTCACTTCTTTTTTAAAATTTCTGCCTACAACACCAGTTCCGGCAAATAAATCGCAGAAAATTTTATCTGATAAATCATCTCCAACAATGCTTTTTACACTGTTCGAAATAAAATCAGAGAGTTTATATTTAGAGCCTATGTAATTCACTTTTTATTTTTAAATTATTTCTCAATTCCTGTTCCTGCTTTCAAATTGTCATTCACAATTACAGGCAATTTTCCAGAAATTTTCGTTTTTCCGAGCAAAGCTTTCGCAGATGCTTTCAATGATAGATCATTGTTTTCATAACTTACCAAGACAGTAGAAATAGAAGCAATGTCTATATCTTTCAAAGCATAAGGTGAACCAAAAACATCTAAAATTACATTGTGTTTTTTGCTTAATTCTGCTAAAATATCTTTACTATTTTGAGAAATTTTATAGGGTTTGTAAGCTGTGGAATTATCTTTGTGAAAACCAACAATCACTGTAGAATTTTCTGGGATTTGAGAGATTTCTTCTTTGGAAATTACATTAATCGTAGTTCCTAAGTTCAAATTTTCTACAAAATTTTGGAACGGTGCTTCTTCTAAAGGAACGTAATAATATGTTTTGCTACAGATTAAAGGCAAAAGATTTTTTTCGTCTTTTAATAAAGTAATTGCATTGGCGTACAATTTTTCTGAAATTTCGGCGTGTGAAGCATTGTTTAGGTCAGCATTAATATTTTCTGGGTTGATAGGTTTTAAATCTTGAAGACCAAGTAAAAATTTAGTTTTCAAAATTTTCTTAACGCTTTCCGCTAAACGATTTTCAGAAATTTCACCTTTTTCAAAGGCAGATTTTATTAACGCTTTTCCGTTAGGAACATCTTGAGAAAAAAGCATAATGTCATTTCCCGCTTTGAAGGCTCGCAAATCTATTTCGCCTGGTGAAAATTTCTTTGCTATTGCATTCATATTTAAAGCGTCTGTAATGATTAGACCTTTGTATTGATAAGTATTTTTGAGCAAATTGGTAATGATCTCATAAGAAACAGAAGCAGGTATTCCTTTCTTTTTTTCTAAAGTTGGCACGTATAAATGCGCTACCATTACGCCACCAATTTTTTTATCTAGCAAAGCTTTAAATGGAGCTAGTTCTACAGAATTTAATCTCTCTAAATTGTGAGAAACTACAGGTAAATCTAGGTGAGAATCTGTATTGGTATCACCATGACCAGGGAAATGTTTCATGGAAGCTAGAACGCCGTGGTCTTGTAAACCTTGCGCATAAGCCAGACCTTTTGCGATTACATTATTAATGTCTGATCCGAAACTTCTGTTGCCTATAATCGGGTTTGAAGGATTGGTGTTTACATCTACCACAGGTGCAAAATCCCAATAAATGCCCATTCTTTTACAATCTTCAGCGATTTTAGATGTCATTTCATAAATCAAAGAATTATCTTGAATAGCGCCTAAAGTCATCGCCCAAGGAAATTTATGTGCCGCAGGAAATCTCTGAAAAAGTCCCCATTCTCCATCGATGCCAATCATCATTTTAACCCTAGATTTTCCTTGGAATTCATTAAGTAGATTGATGTGTTTTTCTGCATCATCTTGCATGAGAATCAATCCGCCAATTTTTTCATTCTCGACCAGATTTCTAATTTTTTGAATTTCTTCTTCGCCTCGGTTGTTGTATAATGCTACAATGTATAGCTGCCCAATTTTTTCGTCTAAAGACAATTGTTGATAAAGAGAATCTGCAAATTTTTCGGCTTTTTGGTAGAGTTTTTGATCTCCATTTTTAGGGAAATATTGTCCGAAAATATTGATGCTTAAAATAGAAAAAAACGCAAAAAATATATTTTTATTAAAAATCATTTCTAGAAAAGTTATTCAACAAAAATAATTAAATAATGTGAGATGCGCGTAAATTTCTATCTATGATTTCGTTTCAAAAATTCTACCATTTTTGGGATTGAGCTTTTAGGGAATTCGTGACCAGCATTTCTGTCTTCTATAATCATTTCTTTTTTTTCTGATGTTTTATAAAAAGTAATTTCGCCTTCTGTTTGTGCAGAACTTTCGTCTGCTTTGAAAGCTTTTAGGTATTGTTTTGCAGAAAATTTTTGAACGGTATAAGGAACTATTTTATCTTCTTTGCCGAAACTTATCCAAACTGATTTTTGCGGAGCGCCACGAAGCCAAACTCCTCCAGGACCAGCAACGGTGACGAAAGCTGCAAATTTTTCTGGTCTCATCTTCCAAAGAACATTTACAAACCTAGAACCATTAGAATGACCAACGGCGTAAACACGATTGAAATCTAAATTCTTGTTTTGAGAAATTTCAGAAAAAACAGCATCGAAAAATTTAATATCTCTGTTTTCTAACTCATCAGGATTCATTTGCCAACCGTTATATTTTCCTTCTTTATCTACGATAGAATTGGTTACTCCTGGAATTCCTTGCATATAAATTACCAATGCTTCTGTGAAATTATCATGAAAATTGAGGTTTTTACTTGCATAATTGGCATTTCCTCCGTGACCGTGAAAGACGAAAACTACAGGCGTTTTCTCATTTTTAATTTTTGGTTCGTAAAAAATGGCTTTTCTTTCTGTTCCTTCTATTGTGTAGAATTTTTCGGTCTGAGAAAAGTTTTTGATGCTGATAATGAGTAAGAAAAAGAGGATTGTGTTTTTCATTGTAAATTGTTTAATTCTTTGATAAAAATTAAACAATAAAGTTAAAAATAAAAATTGGCACGTAAGTTGGAAGAGATAAAGTATAACCTTATAAAATTTTAACAATATGAAAAAATATTTTACTTTAATGATTCTTGCTGTTTTAGGAGGATTATTTGTAATGAGTTGCGACAGAACAGATACTGTAGCGGTGGAAGATAATGATACTTATCCTGTAATGAAAGATGTAACAGGTACTTTTACCAACGGAAATACCTATACTTTAAGCCAATCTCTTAACATTGCAAATTCTGATGTGGTTTTGGTGTATAGAAATTATAATTCTAATACCAGTAATTCTGCAGTGTGGCAATTAATCCCCAAAACTTATTATTTAAGTGGAGGTAACGAACTAGATTATAATTTTTTATTTGATGCGAGTAAAGTAGAAATCTATACAGAAGCTAATTTTGACCAAACTACTATGACTACTGCTGAGAAAAACACATATCTTAATAATCAGACTTTTAGAATAGTATTGGTTCCTGCATCTAGAGCTAGCAGAACATCTGCAGCAGCGCCTAAAGTTAACTATGAAGATTATAACGCAGTAGTTAAATATTATAATCTGAAAGAGCCAAAATAGCACTCCTTAAAAACCCATCATAAAATGGAATTCCCAACAAAATTATTTTTGTCGGGAATTTTTATAATTAGAAAGGTAAAAAGCAAGAAAAATATCAGGGGCATGTCTGGCCAGAGTCGAACTGGATAGCCTTGTAGCATATAATCTACTTCGCTATTCCTCCCCTTAATGAGACGATGTATTTTTTCTCTACGACACTTTCTATAATTTGAGATAATATTCAAAAAGACATTTCTCGTTTATGAAAAAGCGGTTTGAATTTAAATCAAAATTATCCGATGAAGTAAGTCTTTTTTGTGATATTCAATTTTTTTTAAATTTTTTAAAAGAGGCAAAATGCGAGAAAACAACATATACCTTTTCCAGGTTTTTGGAGTTGAACCAAAATCAATAGATTATCCGAAGTAAGTTTTCTCTACGGCACTCTTTATTTTTTTAAAACAAGGCAATATGCAAAAAGCGTATTATCGTGCTCTACCATCTGAGCTACTTTTCCTAAATATTTGTGGAAAAGGCAGGACTCGAACCTGCGACACCGTCGTTATGAGCGAAGTAGCGCTTTTCTACGGCACTTGTTTTTATTTTTATATTCTTTAAATTTTGAAAACCAAGTAATAAGTAATAAGAGTTTTTGAATGGTTGTTCAAATTGGATTTTGACGATGGAACTCTTAAAGTGACGACATTGGTTTTTGTAAAACCGAGCAATGTGCGAAAAGATTCATATTCAATTGGAATTCGAAGGAATTCTTTTCTTACGGCATCGGTTTGGTTTTAAACTTTCATGGTTATTATTTTTTTTGCAAAATTATTGTCTTAACGTGCATTCTTTTTACGCAATTGAAATTATTTTTTGATATTTTTTAGATCATTGCTAGGGGAGACACGCCGAAGCAATATCAATATTTATTTCATTTTAGGTTTCCCTAATTTATCTAATTTTAAATTTAGTTCTTGTTTCCTTTTCTTCAATTTTTTAGGTTGAACAAAAACAAAATCAAAAAGTTGTTCAATTACTTCAATTAGCCATTCTGCTTCGCCTTTTTCAACAGGAACAATTTCTCCAGTATTCAAATCTTTAGTAGGATGAGCGGCAATATTTCCAACTTGTCTTACTGCATCAACGGCATCTGTGATGTGTGTGGGAATGTCCTTTCTGTTAGAGAAAATTTCAATTTCCTTTGCTAAACTTTTTTCTGAAATATTAAATTCCTCTCTTAAAATATTTTGTAATAATCTTCTAGTTAGAGCAGCGGAAGCTTTTGGACTTGCTGATAAAACCTTTACAGCTTCTTCATAGTCCTCTAAATATTTTTTTGGAATATCACTTGAATTCTGAAAACTATTAGTTTTTGGATAAATTAATTTCTCGGAAACTATCTCATCAATTTTCCAATCGACACCAATGTGATCAAATTTTAGGCTACCATTTTGTATTCCAACTACTAACTTACCACAATTAGGACATTCGCCGTAAAAAATCTCAATACCTTGTTTTTTATTATCAGTCTGTTGCACTTGTAATGGCTCTGTAATATTCCATTCAAATTTTACTGCTGTTGAACAATGTGGACAAATCATATTTTATTATTTTGTGGTTATTCAAATATACAAAAGCATTTTTGTTTTCCTAGCCCCGATTGCGGCGGGATTAAGTTCTTTAAAAAAATTAAATTCATTAGTCTTTTAGAAAAGCAGTGCCTATTACAGCACTACTTTTTTTATCATTTCTATGGCAGATTTTTGGTCTTCCAAAGCATTCAATACATCGAAAATTTTATCAGACCAACCTGCAATAAGATGTACATCGTTTTTTCGTACATCAAGTGGTTGTTTTCCGTAACCTGCCAAATCAAAGATATATAATTTCGCATTTGGAGCAATGTTTTTATAACGGTTCCAAGAATTTTCAAAAGAATTTATGGTTCCATTACTGTTCCACATTTGGGTATCAGTAAACAACATAACCTTGTCCACTTTTTCTTTTCTACTGATTAAATCTTCAATCACCAAATAACCGTTTGTAGAATAACCAACTTCGCCTTCGCGTTTGTAGAATTCGTTCACGTTTTTCAAAATTCCGTTTTTGGGCATTGTAATTCTTTTCCAACGATCACCAAATATACCTGTAATCGCATTTTTGCATTGCGACTGTAAAATCATTGACATCAATAAACCGACATCGTAAAGTAAAATTTTACTTTTCGGAGAAACAGGCTGTTGCATAGAACCTGAAACGTCTGAAGCAATGACCACGGAAGTTTCAAAACCAAAACCTTTGATGTTTTGTGCGCTTACCAAAACTGCATTTTCTAGTGCTTCCAAAACTGATGAAACATATTTCGAATTGATTTTGTTCAATTCTCTATATGCTGACAAAAATCTGAAAGGCAACTGCTTAGAGTTTTTCACCGCTTTTTCATCGGACAAATAATTGCAAACTTTTTCCATCGCATTTGGAGAAACATCTGCCTCTAAAATATTTCTTAAGTTTCTCAAGGTTGCCATATAACCAAGCTTGTTGCTTAAAATTAGTTCTTCCCATTTGTTTTTGAAAGCTAATTTTCTTTCTGAATCATTCGCAAATTTTGACTGACCTAAAACGGAAAGTTCAACTTCCCAAGTATATGGCGTTTCCAGATTATCATTTACAATTTTATTGAAAATAGCTTGTTGATTCTCGTCTTTTGCTTTCGGGTGTACCAAAAACAGAGCGTCTTTAAGTGTAACTTCGGCTTTTCTGTTGTATTTTGCAAACTGATACTCGTCAAATTTATTGAAAGACTTTACTAAACCTTTCTGAATTTGCTTAGAAAGTTTATTCAGTTTTTTAACGTCTTTTCTTTCATTTGCTAATTGATAGTATGCTAAAAGCTCCGTAATTTCATCTGCTCTTTGAACTACACCGTCAACAGTTTTACTTACTAAATCTGTACCCGAAGTTTGCTTCGCTAATTCTGTTACCAAAACTAATGGAATAGAACGCAAATACATATCTTTTCTTGCATAAATCGCTAGTTTTGCCACAAATTCCGGATCGTTTTTTTGAATTAGAAATTGAATTCTCGCTAATCTGTCGTTTCCTTTTTCATAGGTTGTGTTCGATAATCCTGTTGTAACAACAGCACTATACAATTCTTCTGCTGGCGTCATAGCAAATGCTCTTACTCCTTCATAATTTTTCATTACATTTTTTTCTTTTCTCAAAAAATTAAATTTCATTTTGTACTGTTTTTGTGTTAAACATATAGAAGATTATCTCTTCCTCTCTAATTTCTGATGCAAAGTAAAATCACAAGTGTGCAATCTTTTTGCGTAGTTGAAATTATTTTTGAATTATTTTGAATTTTTCATTTTTAATTCATATTCTTTATCTCTTCTATCAATTTCTCCAAAAGGACTTCCTTTGAAATATCCAATGTTTTTGAAGCCATTTTCTTTTTTTAGAAGAGATTCTTTTTCCATTACGGCACCAGTAAATTTACTTCCATAATTGCCTTCTATTTGTTTTGTTGCGGGATTTACATCTCCCCACGTCGGAGTTTTTCCTCTGTACAATGGTTCTACGAAATAAGTAATTCCTGTGACGGAAGATTTTACGATGAATCTTCCGGTTTCATCTGTGTTCGTAAGAAATCTTTGTAATACTTCTCGTCTCATAATTTTATTTTTTTTATCAGAATAAATTCTGATGTTAATATTTCGGTCGTCGCTATGCGACTTCCCACTCTAAATTCTCAATTCTCAATTTTCCATTAAATTAAACCATCATATCCGCACAATTAGAACTTGCGAAAGCATAAGGTTTTGCTTTAAAAACATAGCCCATTCCTAAGATATAACCCATTGCATCTTTCAAAGCGATATTGGATTTAAAATCTGGATCTGTGTTAATGTCAGCGTGAACTTCCATTTCTACGTTATATTTTTCTAAAATTTCAAAAATTCTATAAGCGATTTCTACAGATTTATTCACTTCATTGAGCATTCTTTCCTTGATGCTAATTTTTTGAGATTCTTTCTGCTTTCTGATAAAGGTAAACGCACCTTTCCCTTTTCTTACAAACACAATCGCTGTTGCATATTGAATTTCATGGCCATAAACATGAGAATCTGAACCAATGCAGACTTTCAATTGATATCCTAAATTTTGTTCACGAATGATGGCTTCTTCTACCAATGTTTCTATTGGTTTTTGGAAGATTTTTCCAGTCATATTCTGCCAAGTTTCTTGTTGCGTTTCCATTTTTTTCAAGTTTAAATTGTTCTACGTCATTTTTTTAATTTTGTTTAAATTTTTCTGTGGAAGTAATTGGATTCGAGCCAATTCAGCAACAGATTTACAGTCTGCCCCGACTCTCCAACTTCGGCGTACTTCCTTTTTTAAAAAATTGTTTGTCAGTTCCTATATATTTATTTTATTAGTTTTTTTAGGTGAACGTCTTCTCTGGAAAAGACAAACAATTATTACTGTGTCGAGTATTTAGCGGTTCATACGAGGATCGAACTCGTAGCTTCCGAGAGACAGTCGGAAAGGTTACCATTACCACAATGAACCATTTTTTGCGATTTCGGAAGGATTCGAACCTTCAACTTTCGGTTTAACAGACTGATGCTCTACCAATTGAGCTACAAAATCATTTAGGGGTTTCTTCGGGAATCGAACCCTGTTTTTTGGTGCCACAAACCAACGTTCTACCAATGAACTAAAGAAACCATTTGTATTCCGTATGAGATTTTTCATGAATTTTTATTTTTTTAATAGGAATTCACGAATGCTTTGCATTTCGAACTCATATCCTTCGGTAGAAAACCGAATGCACTAAACCATTATGCTAACGGAACATTTTAAAAATTGAAAATAAAAAAGCACCTCTTTTTGGGAGGTGCTGCATATTTTTCTATATCAAAATTAATTGACATAATTATACAAGCACCTTTTTAAAATAAAATCACGATAAACAGCTAGATTTCTCTCAGGATGTTGCCCCCAAAACTGCATTGATATGTTTAGTGTGCATTTCATTTTTAAATGTTTATATTTTTTTGTTGTTTTAAATTTTCGGTTGCAAAGTAAAAACGAATATTTTAATCTCGCAAGTGAATTTTTGATTTAACTATTTGATTGTCAATTATTTATATATTTGTTTTTGAAATAGAGGTAACCTCTCCACAAGAAGTTGTAGATTTAAGTATTATCTAAATGCCTGTCTCTCATTAGATTATATATCATTTTTTATTTTTATTTTGTTTTCATTTGTTGGTTTAAAAAATTTTAAATATTTGCTAATTTTTTTTCATTCTAAATAATTTTGGTGGTTTTATAGCAAAAAACGCCCCGAATATCGAGGCGTTTTCTATATATTTTGCAGAAAATTTCAGTAACTTATACGTGTATTTTATCCAAAGAAATATATTTCGCCTCATTTATAAGCATAGCATCATAGCAGAATAATCCTTTTATAGAAGGACTTTCCCATAGATTGCGTGTAATATGTACTCTTTGTAAAATCATTTTATTAATCTGCTGCAAATATATTATTTTTTTGAATTTATTTTTCATATTTAAAATTTGTGAGTTTCATAGACAATAAAGTTCTTATCTTTGTTATCCTTTAATTTTAAAATTATGAGCGTACACATTAGTGCTAAAAAAGGAGAAATTGCAAAAGTGGTTCTCCAGCCAGGTGATCCATTAAGAGCGAAGTATATCGCCGAAAATTTTTTGACCGATGTAAAATTGGTGAGCCAAACCAGAGGAATTTTTTATTTTACAGGATTATACAAAGGCAAAGAAATTTCTGTAGGTGCAAGTGGAATGGGGGTTCCTAGTATTGGGATATATTCTTATGAATTGTTTACAGAGTATGATGTAGATACTATTGTTAGAATAGGAACTTGTGGTGCATATACTACAGATTTGAAATTGTTTGACTTGCTAAATGTAGAAAATTCTGCTAGCGAAAGTACTTATGCTCAATTTGCGTGGGGAATAGATGGAGAATTAATTCCACATCAAGGAAATGCTTTCGAGGTGATTAATGAAACCGCTACATCGCTTTCCATCAATGCGAAAGCAACCAATATCCATACCAGTGATATTTTTTACCGAAAAGATGCAGGGATTCCTGCTGTTGCAGAAAAACACCAATGTTTGGCTGTAGAAATGGAAGCTTTTGCTCTTTTTGCCAATGCTAAACATTTAGGTAAAAATGCGGCGACTATCTTAACAGTTTCTGATGTAATTCCTACGCATGAACAAATTTCTGCTGACGAAAGAGAACGTGCTTTGAAACCAATGATAGAATTAGCTCTGGAATCTGCTATTAAATTGTAATGGATTTTTTTGATAGTGAAATAAAACAAAAAACGCTTCAGAATGTTTCTGAAGCGTTTTTATTTGGTGTCTTTTTCGTCATCTTCTAAGAGATGCCCGAAATAGTTTTTCTTTGTTTTTAGATACTCTTTGCTATTTTCGTTGGCTTTTATTTGCAGAGGAATTCTTTGGTTGAGGTGAATTTCGCTGTTTTCTACAAATTTTATTTTTTCGGGGTTATTGGTCAAAAGATTAATTTCTTTTACGTCCAATATTTTAAGAATATCAATTGCTACGTTGAAATCTCTATCATCAGCAGGCAGCCCCAGTTGTAAATTAGCTTCTACTGTATCTAGTCCTTTTTCCTGAAGTGCGTAAGCTTTTAGTTTGTTGATGATTCCTATGTTTCTACCTTCTTGACGAAGATATATAATGATTCCCCCGTTTTCGTGAGTGTATTTGAGAGCGGAGTCTAGTTGTTGTCCGCATTCGCATTTCTTAGAATGAAAAACTTCGCCAGTAATGCATTCAGAATGGAAACGAACATTTACAGGCTTAGAAAAGTCTGTATTCTCTGCGATAAGTGCCATGTGTGGCATCCAGTCATTTTCGTTTTCAGAAAAAGCAATCATTCGGAAGTTGCCGTAATCTGTAGGAACGTTCGCTTCCGCTTGAGTTTTTACCATTTGTTTCAGTGTTTTATTCTATGAATTTTTCAGATTCTATTAAGGTAATATTTGTTTTTACTTTAGCCATAAATCTGTTGAGAAGTTCTAGCTCATCTTCTGGAAGCTTATCTTTCAGTTTCTGAATATTTACAAATGTTTTTTTGTATAATTCATAAGCATCATTTTTACTAATGACATCTTTTTGCTTGATGGCGTATAGATAATCTGTGATGTGTAATTTTAATTTATAGATTTCAGAATTCATTGTTTTATTGCTAAAAATAGGAAATTCTGATAATAAGTTAGAAAGCTCTGAAGCGTAATTAATGGTATTTATAGATTCTGAGGTTTTGCTAGAAGCACTATAAACAGAATTGGTATTGCTAAAACTATTGGCTAAAGGAGATAAGTTTAATTTTTCTACAGAGCAAGAAGTCCATAGAATCAAGGCAAAAAATAAACTTATAAATTTCCTCATTAATTTTTTGATTTTTGATAAAGTACAGGGTTAAGGCTTTCGTCATTATACATTTTCATCTGTTTGTACGTTTTCATCTTAACGTTTCCTTTTTCTATTTCTTCTAATAAAAAATCTATCGCTTGACTTAGGTCTTTTTTTTGTTCCAGAAGCACATTTAGTTTTTCTGTACATTTAGCTCTATGTTCATCAGAAGCAGATTCTCTGGTTGCTTCTTGGTTCATGTGATATACTTTCAAAACTAAAATAGAAAGTCTATCTATAGCCCAAGCTACGGTTTCTGTATTAATCTTGGCTTCAGATTTAGGAGTGATATTTTGGTATTTTTGTAAGAACCAACTGTCTATATATTCTACTAAATCTGTTCTTTGCTGATTAGATGCATCTATTCTTCTTTTAAGTTTCAGCGCATCTACAGGATCTATGCTTTCGTCTCTAATAATATCTTCGAGATGCCATTGCACAGTATCTATCCAGTTCTTAGCATAC
>APMI01004238.1_pt1 | contig 30149 bp, 24 predicted proteins | sample 667938 | NCBI WGS metagenome assembly APMI01 (sample SAMN01084076, study PRJNA167559) | wastewater metagenome | biome: Wastewater | place: Denmark: Ejby Moelle, Odense | collected 2011-11-28
TGGGCGGCGACGGCCATCGGCCGCCTGTCGCCGTCGATGCGGCCGGCGCTCACCACCGCCTCGCTGGCCGCGCCGGGGCGTCCCGCATAGAGCACGCCCTGCGCCGGCGCGTAGACGACGCCGACGGCCGGAACGCCGTTGCGCACCAGCGCGATGTTGACGGTGAAATCCGGCCGGCGTGAGATGAACTCCTTGGTGCCGTCGAGCGGGTCCACCAGAAAGAACGTCTCGCCGAGCGCCGGCGGCACGCGGCCCGACGACACTTCTTCTTCCGCGACGCAGACAATGTCGGGATAGGCAACGCGCAGTCCGGCCAGGATGACCTCTTCCGCCCGCCGGTCGGCTTCGGTCACCGGCGAATCGTCGGCCTTGCGGTCGACCGTTGCCCCCATCGCATAGACGGCCATGATCTCGGCCCCGGCGGCGAGCGCCAGATCCTCGAACAGCGCGAGCATGGCGGCGTCGGCGTTTCGCGCCTCAGACATAGCCGCGTTCCGCCAGCCAGGCCTCGAGATATTCGGTCATTTCCTCCGCCGACTTGCCGCTGGTCTCAAGGTGCACGTCGGCGTGTTCGGGCGTTTCATAAGGAGAATCGACGCCGGTAAAATTCTTGATCTCGCCCTTCAGCGCCCGCGTATACAGGCCCTTGGGGTCGCGCCTGGCGCATTCCTCGAACGGCGTGTCGACAAACACCTCGACGAACTCGCCCTCGCCCATCAGCTCGCGCGCCATGCGGCGCTCGGCGCGGAACGGCGAGATGAACGAGACCAGCACAAGCAGGCCGGCGTCGGCCATCAGCCGCGCCACTTCGGCGACGCGGCGGATGTTTTCGACGCGATCCTCCTCGGTGAAGCCAAGGTCGCGGTTCAAGCCGTGGCGGACATTGTCGCCGTCGAGGATGTAGGTGTGGCGGCCTTCCGAATGCAGCCGCTTTTCCAGCAGGTTGGCGATGGTCGACTTGCCAGACCCCGACAGGCCGGTGAACCACAGCACCGCCGGCTTTTGCCGCTTCAGCTCGGCCCTCGCCTTCCGATCGACGTCGAGCGCCTGCCAGTGGACATTGGTGGCGCGGCGCAGTGGATGCAGGATCATGCCGGCGCCGACGGTGGCGTTGGTGATCCGGTCGATCAGGATGAATGCGCCGGTAACGCGGTTGTCGGCATAATTGTCGAAGGCGATCGGATCGTGCGTCGAAACATTGACGACGCCGACCTCGTTCAGGTCGAGCGACTTCGCCGCTTCATGGCTGAACGTGTTAACGTCTACCCGGTGCTTGAGCTCGGTCACCGTCGCGTTCGACTGGTCGGTTTCGGTGCGCAGCAGGTAGGGGCGCCCCGGCATCATCGCGTGCTCGCCGAACCAGACAATGTTGGCGGTGAACTGGTCGGCGACATGCGGCCGCGCCTCTGGCGACACCAGCATGTTGCCGCGCGACACCTCGACCTCGTCGTCGAGCAGGATCGTCACCGCCTGGCCCTCGCGGGCGCGCTCGAGGTCGCCGTCCTGGGTGACGATGCGCTTGACGCGGCTCACCTTGCCGGACTTGGCCACGACTACCGCATCGCCGGTCGTGACCGACCCGGCCGCGATCGTGCCGGCAAAGCCGCGGAAGTCGAGGTTCGGCCGGTTGACATATTGCACCGGGAAGCGGAACGGGCTGTCGACGGATTCCGAGGGCAGCGGCACGGTCTCGAGGTGATCGAGCAGGGTCTTGCCGTCATACCAGTCCATCCGCCCGGACCGGGTGGTGACATTGTCGCCGTAGCGCGCCGACAGCGGGATCGGGATCAGAGTTTCAAAACCGAGATCCTTGGCGAACGAACGGTAGTCCTCAACGATCTGGTCGAACCGCTCCTGCGAGAACCCGACCAGGTCGATCTTGTTGACCGCCAGCACAACGTTCCTGATGCCCAGCAGCGAGGCGATGAAGGAATGCCGGCGCGTCTGCCGCAGCACGCCTTGGCGCGCGTCGACCAGCACGATGGCGAGGTCCGCCGTCGACGCGCCGGTCGCCATGTTGCGGGTGTACTGCTCGTGGCCGGGCGTGTCGGCGACGATGAATTTCCGCTTCGACGTGGCGAAGAAGCGGTAGGCGACGTCGATGGTGATGCCCTGCTCGCGCTCGGCCTCGAGCCCGTCGACCAGCAGCGCGAAATCGATCTCGTCGCCGGTGGTGCCGTGCTTTTTCGAGTCCTTTTCGAGCGCGGCGAGTTGGTCCTCGAAGATCAGCTTGGTGTCGTAGAGCAGCCTGCCGATCAGCGTCGACTTGCCGTCGTCGACCGAGCCACAGGTGAGGAAGCGCAGCATGGTCTTGTCTTCCTGGGCTTTCAGGAAGCTGCGGACGGCCGTAACGGTTTCGGCATTGGGATCGGTGTGCTTCATCAGAAGTATCCTTCCCGCTTCTTCTTTTCCATCGAGCCGGCTTCGTCCTTGTCGATCGCCCTGCCCTGCCGTTCGGAGGTGCGCGCGATCAGCATTTCCTGGACAATCGCCTCGAGCGATGCGGCTTCGGACTCGATGGCGCCGGTCAGTGGGTAGCAGCCGAGTGTGCGGAAGCGCACCATGCGCTCCTCGACCTTTTCGCCTGGCCGCAGTTCCATGCGGTCGTCATCCTTCAGGATCAGCATGCCGTCACGCTCGACCACCGGCCGCTTTTTGGCGAAGTAGAGCGGCACGATCGGAATGTTCTCCTGCAGGATGTACTGCCAGATATCGAGCTCGGTCCAGTTCGACAGCGGGAACACGCGGATCGATTCTCCGGGCGCGACGCGGGTATTGTAGATTTTCCACATTTCCGGCCGCTGGTTCTTCGGGTCCCAGCCGTGCTGGGCGTTGCGGAACGAGAAGATGCGCTCCTTGGCGCGGCTCTTCTCCTCGTCGCGGCGCGCCCCGCCGAAGGCGGCGTCAAAACCGTATTTGTCCAGCGCCTGGCGCAGGCCGACCGTCTTGGTGATGTGGGTGTGCACGTTCGACCCGTGCACGAACGGGCCGATGTCCTGTTCGATCGCGTCGGGGTTGATGTGCACAAGCAGGTCGAAACCGAGATCCCTGGCCATCCGGTCGCGAAACGAGATCATCTCGTTGAACTTCCAGCGGGTGTCGACATGCAGGAACGGGAACGGCGGCTTGGCCGGATAGAAGGCCTTCATCGCCAGCCGCAGCATCACCGACGAATCCTTGCCTATTGAATAGAGCATCACCGGCTTGGAGAAGGTCGCAGCAACCTCGCGGAAAATGTGTATCGACTCGGCTTCGAGCCGTTGCAGGTGCGACATGCGCGCAGTCATGGTAAGTCCACTGTGAAAGTTGTCGCGTCTTTGGAGACCAATTGCGGCGCGTTCTAGACCTTCGGACATTGATCGACAACGATCAAAAGCATCTAGGCGTCAGTCTTTTGGAGAATGAAATTTCGCCCGCTCTTCAAGGCAGACTGCATTTTTTGCGCAAGTAGTCGAAGATCATCCGGATCAGCATCAATTTGCGCAGCGCGGCGTCTCCTTCGACTGGAATACCCGCCGAAAACCAGGCTGCGGCGCTGCAAATTGCATCGATCCCGATCATCAGGCGACCCAGACGTGACGGGGCCGCAATAGACCGGACATAAGAAGCTGTGCTAGGCCCAAAAAACTGCACGCCGCTGCGGCCACCGTTCGCGCCGGTTGCGGAGACTGTGCGAGTTGACCAAATGCCCAATAAACTAGGACGCGCAGTGGATGGCATTCCGGAACCGCCTCATCGGCCGCAATCGCCTAAGCCGGAGATATCCGCAGATCGCCAAGGCCAGGACATGTCTCGTCTTTATCGCAAATGGCTTGACCCAAGAACTCAAAATGCGCTGGGCGGCTTTTTCATTGGGCTGACCATGTTCGTCCTGATCGCATGGTTCCTGCAGCAGATAGGCTTCCTCTATGTCCATACCCAGTCCAGCGGCTTCCAGCAGCTAAAAATAGTCAATGATTCTATGGTGGAGGTTCGCCCGACAGTCAGAAAGGCGATCTCGCAACTCCGCGTCGCCGAAGCTGAACTGCTTGAGGCATTGTCGGCTGGAAATGCGCCTTGGCGAGCCCAAGCTACGAAGCGTTATGTCAACATCAGGGAGGCGTTCCCCGACCTGTTTGACAGGATCGCAAGTGAAATGCCTCGCAATTCAGCAATCTTGTTCAGACTTTCACCGGATCAGCGTGACGGCTACAAGATTGTCATGCACAGTGAAATCTGTTCTGCAGTCGCGTTGGAAAACCCTAAACTTGTCGACCCGACCCTCGATTTCTACGGAACTTTCTGCAGATATTTCGGGTTTTGGAACCCAGCCGGGCAACACCTCTGAGGCCGCTGTGCCGGGACTTTCGGCAAACCGCGAAACAAGCAATACACTCCTGGCATGGCGACACGCTGCACAGGAAGTTGCGGAAGAACGACATATGATGCGCGTGCGTTGTCATGCGCAGGACGAATAAGGACAATATCTTATGGCGACCAGTGATCCCACTTCAGCATCGACTCAGCTTTATGTGCGGCTGATGGATCTGATTGCTCGTCTTCCCGAAGATACAGTGGCATCGCGGCAGCGGCTCTATTTGCAGGTGCGCAACCGGTTCGAAGGGCGACCGGAGTCGCAACGCAATCAACTGGAGGGCGTAATCGCGCGAATCGAGCGTGAGAAGACGGCCATGCCAAACGATACGTCTGTATCGAGCGGCAAAGACCATGAGCAAGCAACGACGAGCGCGACGGCGCCAACACCAGCCGCTGCGAAAAAGACCGCATTGCTGTTGCCCGCGCTTGCGGCGGTAGCTGCGATTGCAGCCGCGGGCGGGTACTTCCTCTTGAAAATGCCCGACACCAACTCGGACTTCTCTCGCGGCCTCGACGGATACACGTTCAATGTCAACACTCTGGTCCAAGCCCCGGACACCGGCAAAGCCTTTGACGCGCGCACCATCGGGAACGATGGCTTGATTGAGGTTCGCGGGCCCTTGTCCATATTCGGCATCAAGGCAATTCCGGTCGACCCTTCCAAGCGATATGTCGTGGCGGCGCGTGTGCGCGTAACGCAGGACGATCCCACAAGCGCGGGCGCCATGACCCATATTGGCGTGGCGACTTTCGACAGGGAGGGAAATCTCCAGACCGACCCGCCCGGAGCTCATCGCTATGCTGCGGCCCCTGCCCGTGTCCTCACCGTCGCCGACGGTTGGATTGATCTGGTCGGCGAGATTTCCGGCACCGGCAACAGCAACCATCATCAATTCCGGGAGGGCACCGCGTCCGTCAGGCCAGTGGCCATCCTCAATGCTGGCAGCCCCGGCGCGGTGACGGAAATCACGTCTCTTTCGTTCACGGAGGTGAAGTAGCGCCGGTATTCCTGCTGCTTCACTCCGACCGATCTGTCGATCAGGCCACCGACCGGCCGGTGGAGCTCTTACGCCACAGCTTTGATCAGATCGGGTTTCCAGAAGAAACTTCGATACCCTTGGCGTCGAACGGTCTGGCGAACCTATCCCGCGCTACTCGCGGCAGCGGGTCATCTCCATGGGAAGATTGAAGGAACACGGCCGATCAGTTGACCGGGGCGCAGCCGCATTCGCACGGGCGAAAGGAACGGCAAGCCGAGCAGAAATTCGGAACCGGGGGTCGCGTAAAGTTTGAGCGGCGTGTTGTAGTCCGCGTATTGAGATGGTTCTGCAAAGAGGGCAAAGACTGCATTTCTCCAGCCGTCGGCATCCGTCAAAATGACATCTTCAGTTGCCGGGGCTCCGTCGACAAACAGTTCCGCACTACCTGGAACATGAGCCAGGGCAATGCTGCCGCTGACGACTCTCAGGTGGCAGCCGAAGCTTGCAATCGGCAACAGCGCGGCCGATCGCATCGCAAACGGAGAATAACGCGTCACGCCGGCTGAAACCAAAGGCGACACGATTCCGGATCCGGCCGTCACTTGGAGCAGGTGGAACTCGGGACCGAAACGCCGCGGCGTTCCGCTTGCCTTGATCCGGTTGATGAGGTCCGAGACGGTGGCGGGCAATGCCGCCGCCACGCCTCCGTTGGTCGAATTATTGTTGGTGAATTTGCCACCGGAAACAAAGACCGCGCCGTTGTAGGCCGTCATCCAGTTTGGCGCAACGTAGGCCGACGCCGCCAATCCGACCGGCTCCGGAGACCCTGCAAAACGGCCGCCGTCCTGCAGCAGATTGAACATGGGGCCCTCGGCGACAGAACTCGTCGGGAACGACAGCCCTCCGCCCGGAGCGACGCGCAGCGCTTCGGTCCAGGTGCTGCCATCGGTGCTGACTTTGATCTGGAGATCGTCGCTTCCGGTCAGACCGATTTCGGCGCGGGCGGAGAAACCGGTCTGCAGCACAACGCTCCCCGTATCGCCCGAACTTGCCTTGTTGATCGCAACGCGATGGCTGCCGCCCGCGTGGTTGAACAATGTGGCGGGCGCACTCACAGTCAGCCTATTGCTTGCATCGGCGCTCGCGTTTATGCCGACAAGCTCAACGTCCTGGAATTCCTTGCGGGTTTCGAGCAAGTCAATCCATCCGGCGGCCGTCCAGACCATGTGCGTCTCAGTCGCGGCGCTCCAGGCGCGCCACCCAGGGCTGGGCGCATAATAGCTCCAGCCACCGTCTTCGAACGCGGCAATCTGGCCGTCCCTGCCGGACCAGGCGCCAGTGGCGCTTTCTGCAACGAGGTGGCGATCTCCCTTTACCGGGTCGGCTGGCGGCGCGGTCCTGTTGTGATCACGGACGGTCAGTTGAACAAGGGCATCGAGCATCCGCAGCGAATCATTGTGCGTCACGTGTTTTTGCGCTTGTGACGGAAGAAGATATGGCAGGTGAAGATTGGGGGTGAGTTCGGACATTCGCTGGCTCCTGTGCTGCGGAGTCCATCGTAACCCGCCCAGCGCATGGGTGGACAAAGCGCCGCATTTTGCTAAGTACCAGCGTCCGTTTCGGGACGGTTGCATGTCCCTGGGGTCAACCCTGAATGGAGAACGACATGAATGCCAAGCGCCTCGTCGTCACTGGCGCGACTGGCTTTGTCGGTAAGAACCTGCTCGATGTCCTGCTCGCCAGAGGCTTTCATGTTCGCGCCCTGGTTCGAAACAACGCATCGATTCCCCAAGGCGCGGAAATTGCAACTGATTGGAGTGACAGCGGCTTGCGGCAGGCGATGAACGCTGCCGACGCCATCATCCACCTTGCCTCGCGTAACCACCGCTCCGGTGCTGAGATGTCGGACGACAGCGCATATCGCGAGGATATTCTGAACCTGTCCGAGCGGCTTGCCGAAGCCGCCGCCGCCTCAAATGTCGGCAAGTTCATCTATCTCAGTTCCATCAAGGCCCGGAGCGCCAACGACGACGCCGGAGGGCGCCCGACACCCTACGCGCGATACAAGCGGGAGGCTGAACTGGCCATTACCGCACGGCTGGAGGGATCGGGTTGCGACCTTGTGATCCTGCGCCCTCCCCTCGTCTACGACCTTGATGCGAAGGGCAATTTCGGCACGCTCGTGAAGCTGTCCCGAAAGGGTATCCCTGTGCCCATCAGGGCTTCATCGGGAAAACGTGCGATGATCTCACGCGACAATCTCATCGATGTCATTGCCACCGTGGCTGCAGCAAACGAAAAGTCGTCAGGCGATCACATCTACGAGGTCTGCGATGGAAAGGCCTACACTTTGGAGGACCAGATTCGGGCGATCGCCTCGAGGCTCGGGCGTCCGGCGCGTATCCTGCGGTTGCCCGACTCAATATTCGACGCCGCGATATCACGACTCGCAGGTCCAGACGCCCTCTCCGCCATTGTTGATCACCTCGAAGTATCCAACATCGACATAGAACGCGACTTCCGCTGGAAGCCTTCACATTCGTGGCTTGCGTCAAAATCTGGGCCAACCTGAACCGATGCGCATCCTCTTCGTCAGTCAATATTTCTATCCTGAAAACTTCAGCAACAACAAGATCGTGTCCAAGCTGGTCGAGCGCGGACACGAAGTTGAAGTTATTACAGGGATCCCCAACTACCCTGCTGGAAAATTCTTCGACGGGTACGGTTTGTTCAAGCGACGCAAGGACACTTACAATGGGGCCACTGTCCGCCGTGTGCCGATTTTGCCGAGAGGCCAGCGTTCACTATTTCTCCTGGCCAATTACGCCAGCTTTGTTCTCAGTGCGTCGCTTCGCTGCCTGTTTTTGCGCAGACGTGCATTCGACGTCGTATTTTCCAGCGCGCCATCGCCGGCCACTATCGCCGTCCCGGCAATCGTCGCGGCAAAACGGATGGGGGTGCGTCACGCATTCCTGCTTCAAGATTTGTGGCCGCAAACACCGATCGCAATCCTGAAGCTGAAAAACCGGTCTGTCATCCGCCTGCTCACGGCGGCGTGCAAACAGATCTATGAACGGGTCGACGTTATGGTCGTGCCATCGCGCGCGTTTATCCCCGAGATCGAAGCGATTGCTCCCGGGCTACGGTATTTCTATTTTCCCAACAGCATCGAGGACTTTCACAGGCCTCAGGCGAAAAATCCGGCCCTTCGTGGCGAACTCGGACTGGGCGAAAGTGACTTCGTGATCGGATTCGCCGGGAACATGGGCGAAGCACAGAACATCGACGCGATCATCGACGCGGTGAAGATTGCGTCAGATCCGCGCATCAAGATACTCATGGTGGGCGACGGAAGGCACCGGAAAGCGCTCGAAGCGCGCATTGCCACGCTCGGGCTGCAATCGCACTTCCGTTTTGTTGGGTCCGTGCCACCTGAGGATGTGCCGCGCTATCTCGGATCGGCTGATGCAACGATCCTGACACTAGCGTCTGACGCGGCATTTGTCGGCGTCATCCCGTTTCGCCTGCAAACCTATCTTGGCTGCGGAAAACCGATCCTGGGCCATGTCAGTGGCGAGAGCGCCAGCATTATCGCCGAGGCTCAATGCGGCCTGGTTTCCGATCCGTCTGACAATGCCGCTCTTGCCGCCAATCTGGTCAAGATGGCGTCACTCCGAGAGGACGAACTTGAGCAGTTTGGACTGGCCGCTCGTTCATACGCCGTGAACGAGTTCTCCGAAGCCAGGATTTTCGACGGGATCGAAAAGCTGCTTGCCGAGTTGGCAGCCAACGAGCTACCGCCTGAATCCACTTCTGTCGCTGGCGCACACCCCGGAAGATGACGTGATATGAAACGCCTGCTTGATATGATAGCCGCCGCTGCCGGGCTGGTCGTTGCACTGCCGGTGATCGTCGTCTTCTCAGTTCTGATCAGGAAGCAGTCTGGCGCCTCCGGGATATTCGCCCAGGATCGGGTCGGGAAAAACGAGAGAGTGTTCCGATGCTACAAGCTCCGAACCATGCGCCAGGATACGCCAGATCTGCCGACGCATATGGCCGGGAGCGCAAGCGTCACGCCGATCGGAAAATTTCTGCGTCGATATAAGGTGGACGAGCTTCCGCAATTGTGGAACGTCGTGAAAGGCGAGATGAGCCTTGTCGGGCCTCGGCCTTGCCTGCTCAATCAAACCGAGTTGCGAGAGGAACGACGCTCGCGCGGGGTTTTCGACGTGCGGCCAGGCATAACCGGGCTGGCCCAGATCGAGGGCATCGACATGTCCGAACCCGCGCGGCTGGCAGAAAAAGACGCCGAATACGTGCAACGACAGACACTTGCGTCAGATCTTGCGATCATCGTTCGCACGATTATCGGCGGCGAAGGGCGTGGCGATCGGGTCAGGCCGTAGATCAATTCGGCGACCACTTAAGCGCTCTGTCGGCCTGTCGCGGAAATGTGCGGCAACACAGAGACGGCTGTTTGGATCGAACGGTCTGCCCGGGAATACGACCTCAAGCATTCCCGTTGCCTGACCCTGTCAGCTGCGGCGGCTTACTTGACGTCGGCGTCATCCACCTGTTTGCGTTCGCCAGGCGGCCCTATGAGTTCGTTGCGCCAGGCAGTGAACAACTGATAGATCAGCAACCCCTTCCATACCGCAAAAACTGCAAGTGTCGTGCAGGCCGCCCCGACCGCTCCATATTTTGGAACGAGGACGAAATTGAGCGCGATGTTCACGAACGCCGCCGCGATGGCAATGATCGAATAGACACGATGCTTGCCCTGCATCTGCGCGAAAAGAGCCAGCGGGCCTGTCGCCGTGTGAAAGAAATAAGCCATGGCGATGATGCGGATCGGCCAGAGCGCGTTGTTGGCCGCGTCGCCAAACACCAGCGTTGCGATTTGCGGGTAGATGATCAGCACAAGCGCCGGCACCAGCGCCAGGCCGCTCGCCATCAAACTGGCCTCCACCAACAGCTGGCGGCTCTTTGCGTGATCGCGCTCGATCCGGGCCGCCGAGAATCGTCCGCCATAGAGCGGCAGGATCAATGACTGGCCGAGCATCAGCGTCGCGCCCAGCCTCACCCCCATGGCGTAGTGCGCCGTCTGTTCCGGCGTCGACAATGCCGACAACATGATGATGTCGCCACGGGAAATGATCACATTGCCAGCCTCCCCCGCGATCAGAGGCATCGTGTAGGCATTCCAGGCGCGGGTGACATAGCTTGGCCGGGCGGCCCGGACTTCATCCGGAACAGAGATCCACGCCCAGATCACCGAGAGGACACAGATCACCGCCGTTGCAATTGCATAGGCAAGGCATGCCTCCCAAAAGCCGCCTACAGTGAACACCGCGAAAATAGCGATCGTTACGATCGGCAGGGCGACCTCATCTGGAAGGATTGAACTCAGCGGCATATGAAGTCCGCGAAACACCCCTTTCGACACCATGATCACGGCCTGAAACGGCACTACGGCCAGACCTAGCCTGAATGCGGCAATCTGAGCCGGATCGCTGAATATCAATGGCGTCATCAGGTAGATCGGAATCGCCACCGCGACCGACAGAAGGATCGCCACCAGGTTCGCCTGGATCAGCGCTCCGCGAAATCTTTCCCAACGCTTGCGCAGGCCATACCGCGAGATCATCAAAACGATCCCGTGCATCCAGCCGCCGTTTGTCAGCGTGGCCAGGACCAGAAAACACGTCTGAAACAGAGCAAAATAGCCGTAGTCCTGCTCACCGATCTGGCGCACCAGAAGGCCATGCATGACAACGACGGCAAGCCCCCCGGCAACCTTGAATGCGGCCAGCCGGATGGCAGTTCGCATCTCAAATCCTCTCGTCTAGGTTGGGCCAGCGATTGCACGCCGGCAAATCGACCGGCCCGCGGATGGTCAAGACGACCTGGGAAGGGCCGCCTTCTATCCGAAGCCATCGGATGCGTCGACCCCGATGCAGCTTCCGCGGCCCGCCAGAATCTTCTTTTTCAGATTGTCATGCCGATCCGTCAAACGCTAATAACGCTTGATGTATGACAGACACCTATCCCGAAGAAGCTTACTGGCGGGGGCGCTGGCGGTTCCGTTCCTGCGCGGCGCTGCGGTCGCTGGCGAGAACCTCGGCGCCATCATTGTCGGGTGCGGCAATCGCGGCGCGCAACTCGCAACGATGATGGCGGCGATGAGCGAGCCGCCGGCGCCGGTTGCGTTCATCGACACGGTCGTCGGGAAAGCGGCAGCCTTGCGTGACAGGATTTCGCCTTCCGCACCGGTCTATGCAAGCCTCGATGCGGCGTTTGACGCGGGCGTCTCCGCCCAGACGGCGATTGTCGCTACCTGGAACAGCGAACATTTGCCTGTCATCGAGCCACTCCTTGCCAAGGGCTACCATGTCTTCTGCGAAAAGCCGATGACGGAGAGCCTCAGCGAAGCCAGGCGCATGGTCGAACTGGACCGAAAGTATGGCGGAAGAATCCATATCGGGCTCGAGTTTCGCTACGCCCCGCTCTATCGACGAGTGAAAGAGATCATCGACAGCGGGCGGATAGGCGACGTGAAGTACATGGCGGCGGCCGAGTTGCGCGGCGACTGGTTCCGCTATTTTCCGGACGACGATGCGCGTGAGAACCAGACGAACTGGCGGTATTTTGAGAAAACGTGTGGCAACTCGATCCTCGAAAAACTGTGCCACGACTTCGACATCCTGACCTATGTCGGCGGCAAGACCCCGTCACGGGTCATCGCAAGCGGGGGCAAGGCAGTCTATACCAACCGGGAAACGGACGATCACGCGTCGATCATCCTGGAATACTCCGACGGAGCGGTAATGGATTGCTCGTTTTCGCTGTTTTCATCCGCCCCGCGCGACGAAACGATCATCATGGGAAGCCGCGGAACTCTGGCGTTCCGCCGTGTCGGGCAGGAGATTTCGGTCTGGAACAGCCTCAAACCCAAAGGCAAGCCGGACGAGTTGATCTCGCTTGCCGTGAGCAAGCGCGACGTCGACAATCATTCCGGAACGATGGAAAGCCTGGTCGCGTTCTTTTCCGGTGTGCGTGACAGGGGGGCGATTTACCCCTCGCCCGAACAGGCCTGGATGACGACGGCCATCTGCTGCGCCGCGCATCATTCGGCTCGCAACCAGTCTGCACCGGTTGATCTCAGAGTTGAGCCCTATGTGATCTAATTTCGACCAGTATCTGTGATCTCCCCAACGCCAAACGCCCTTGATGGAGCGTTCGAGCCATGCCGGAGCCGAATGCCGATGTCCGGCCGGCCCCACTGAGCGGAGTCTGGATTGCGAACCCGTCTGATACTGGCGACACCGGCTCCGCTTGGACTCGTGGCATCCCTGCAAGCACTCGGCAGTCCGACATATATGCGGCAGCCTGTGACACTGCCATGGCGTATCTCTGATCGAGAACACGGAGTCGGTCGCAGTCCTACGGCAATCTGCGCGCAATTCTGCGGCAATGTGCGTGCGCCATCCCGCGAGATTTCCGCAAACTGTGCAATCCGCACCAACTGGCGCACGATCAGAGGAAGCAATTCGTGAATCACAACCTCCTTCTCAATGGTAGTGAATCAATTCAAAATTGGGCCCGGCACGTCCTGATTTCAGGCCGGGAAACGTGTATCTATTGTCGATGCAACGCTGGCTCCCAAGCCTGACAGTTTCCGAGAGAAATCGTTGACAGACCAAGTGACAGAAATCGTGATCGAAAGGAAGAATAAGAGTCGGCTTGAAAAGCCGCATAGTTTTGTCCTAGGCGCCCTTTTCAAGATATTCGTCGCAATAGGAACGTGGTATTTTTCTGTTGCCCTTCTGGAAGCATATGAATTCGGAGATCAAGCTATATATCGCCGACTCTATGACCAACTTATCGGCGTAAAGATAGAAGATATCGGATACTATCAAGAATCCATTACAACAAGCGCCGACCCTGCATTCGGCCTACTGATGTGGCTTGGTTCAAATTTTACTACATTAAGTCATACATATTTTATTTCTATATTTAACGTTCTTTTTGTTGTTTTGATAGTTGAATACCTAATAAGAAACCGAGCAACGCTTTCAATATCCCTCTTCTTGACCAACTATTACCTAATCGTGCTTTTGACCGGGGCGGAACGGTTGAAATTCGCGTATATGGCAGCGATCGCCGCCGCTCTGACGGCAGGACGAATTCGATCGCTGATTTATCTGGCGATTTCTACCGCCTTCCACATCCAGATGCTCATCCTATACGGCGCGTTTGCAACCGGGTGGCTGACAGCAGGAATGGGGGGCCTGGCGCGCAATGCGGAAGGCCAAGCAATTCGTAGATACTGGTTCGTATTCCTCTTGGCTGCAGCAGGAGCTGCTGCGATCATTTTCCGCTATGGTTCGCTAGTGGCATTCAAGATAAGCGCCTACTATGCAAATCTCGATCCCGCAGAAACCTTTGATCTTGTTCTTGTACTAATTGTCGGTTTGGTGGCTCTAAGGTCCAAGGCGCGCTTTTTCGTCGAGATCGTTTTTTTGATGGCCGTCGCTATGGTGGTGGGAGACGAGCGGGTCTCGATGATCGGAATCACACTTCTGGCCTACAATGCCATCGAGCAGCGGAGGACGATGCATCCAGCCATAATTCTGATTCTTGGTTATTTCTCCTACAAATCAATAGCGTTTGTTCAACGCATATTTGATGTCGGAACTGGTTTTGGGACATAGGAAAACTGTTGGCGAAAATTTGGCGTTATGCGGCATTTTCGGCGCTGGCATCGGCGATGCTTGTGACAATCGGAGTTGGGGCACGCTACCAATACTCTGAAACAGTCGTTTGCGAGCCTGAAGGGACAGGGACGGCTCTGCAGATTTTTGCAGCCTTTGCCGGTTTCTATGTGACCAAAGACTGCGTTTTTGCAGAAATGAATGAAGGTGAAGCGCCATTCAAGCTCTTCGAAAATGAATCCGGCACACCCATTGGCAAGTTTGAAAGCCGCATCAGTGTAAATCGGCAACATATCAGGGTATTTGGGCCGGGGCAGATTTTTACGGATTTGATGCCGGTGGACCTCGACGCCGACTATGTCATGGAAATTCGCGTCTCGGCCCCCAGGGTTAGCCCAACCATTGGAGAGGACCCAATCGGACCAGGATCGACCAAGTTCTTGGCCGGAATAGTGACGATTGATAAGGACGGAAATGTATTGACGTCGTCGCCAGGTCGACATCGCTACGGCTTGGGACTTCAGACTCTGGTCGCAAGCAACGGCCAGTGGCGGCTTTTTCGGTCAACGTTCTCAGGCGTTGGCAACGACAATTCTCAACAGTTCAGACCAGCAACCGCCTTCATTCGCGGTGTGATTTTCGCCAATTTTGAGAGCGCGGAAAGTGCAATAATGGATATTGATTACATACGCATCTGGAAAAAGAGATAGTGCCCGCCGGGAATTGAAGGCTCCGCATCGATGGCCATCCTTCTGCGAGGATCAACCATCTCCGCCGCGATCATGCTGTACTCATTTGCGATTGCGTTCGGGCATATCTTGCTTCTTTTGCGTGGAAAACGCGATGCTATGCGGACAGGAACCACCGCAAGGTCGCGTCCAGTCCGGCCTTGAGCGGCGTTCGCGCCTGCCAGCCCAACATTTTGCGGGCCTTCGATGTGTCCGAGAAATTTCGCATCACATCTCCCGCCCTGCGTTCAGAATTGACGATTTCCGGCGCCTGCAAACCGGCAGAAATAAATGCTTGCGTCAGCGCCAGCGCCAGTTCGTTGACGGTCGTTTCCTTAGCTGTAGCGATCTGAAAAATCTCACCCGCGACACCATCCCGGGTGGCCGCGGCAAGCACCGCGTCGACCAAATCATCGATAAAAATGAAATCGCGTGTCTGCCCTCCGTCTCCGTAGATTTCCCATCTCTCACCTGTCATGGCCGCCTTGATGAACTTGGCGACCACGCTGGCCTTGTGCGTCGACAGCGGCCCGTAGACATTGCCGAAGCGCAGCGCGACGGTTTCCACACCAAAGCAGCGCCAATACGCGGAGCAATATCCTTCGCCGGCAAGCTTGGATGCGCCATAGGGCGACGCGGGCCTGGGCGCCATTTCCTCGTGGATCGGCGGTGGATTGTCACCGACCGGCGCACCCGAAGATGCAAATACGAAGCGCTTGACGCCCGCGTGACGGGCTGCTTCGAGGGCATTCAACGTGCCCATGACGTTGACACGGCAATCCATGTGCGGATCGGCTACGGACGGCGCGACACCGGTATTGGCCGCAAGATGCACAATGCAGTCGGCGCCGGTCGCGCCTTGCGCCAACCGATCCGCGTCGAGAATGTCACCCATGATGACAGCTACGCGCCCGACGGCTTCGTGAGAAACGCCTGATGCGTACAAGGCCGAGAACAGGTCAACATCAGAACTGGTTGAGAAATTGTCGAAGACAACGATTTCGTTGTCGGGGTCTTTCAACAGCCGAATGCAAAGGTTGCGGCCAATGAACCCGCAGCCGCCCGTTACCAGATATTTCACGATACTTCCTTGCCCCTATGCTTGCCTGCCAAGCCGCGATATAATGTTTCGTGCTTTTGGGCGATACTGGACGTATCGAATATCTCGACAGCGACAGATCGACCGTTGCGCGACATTCGGCCGTGCAGTTCATCGTCGGTCAGAATCCTGATCGACGCCTCGGCCATCGCATCCGGGTCCTGACGCGGGACGACAGCACCGCATTCCTGATCCGGGCGCTGAAGCATTTCGCGTACTCCGCCGACTTGGTACGCTACCACCGGGACCCCGCAGGACATGGCTTCCAAGACGGCGATCGGACAGGCCTCGGACGCAGAGGTCAGGAGCAGGAGATCAAACTCCCGGATCAGCGCCGCCGGCTCGGCAACAAAGCCACGAATATCCAGTTTGTCGCGCATCCCGAGATCGTCGGCCAGTTTCATCACACCGTCGTAGTAATCCTTGTGATTGTCGAGATAACTGCCGATGATCACGCCCTGGACCGGCGCCGCAAGTCTGTCCGAAATATCTTTCAGCACTCGCACGAATTGATCGTGTCCCTTGCCATGATTCCAGTTTGCGACAATTCCCACCTTGATCGTCGATCCTTGCTCACTCCCTGTATCCGGCGTGAATTTTGATGTATCGACGGGCGCAAACAGGACCTCGAACTGATCATCGGCCAAGCCGTGATGGCGCCCGACAGCAGAAGCGGCGGCGACCATCAAATCAGCGATGCGATATGCAATTCCCCCCATGATACGCGCCAGGCGCGGTGGCAGACCCGTGTCGTTCAAGTGCCACATCACCGGAATTCCCGCCCACTTCGCCGCCAGCGCCGGTGCGACCAGATAGATTCCGTTTACATGGACAACATCAGGTTTGCGTTGGGCAAACAGTCGGCCGAAGCGGCGAACATCGCCGGGAAATGAGGCAAACCAGTTCGTCAGTTCGCCGAGCTTTCTTGGATTCGGAATCTTCGCCTGCTGCAATTGTTCAGTTGCAACGCCACCGTCGGCAAATTGCTGGACTGCATTGCCGCCGGTGGCCGGCACAACCGCCGTGGTCTCGACCGCCTCCCGCTGCAGAAGCTGGCCGACAGTGAGCACTCGCCTTTGCGGTCCCCCAAAGCGTGCGTCATGCAGACAATTCAGAACCGTGATTGGAGATTTTTCGTCGATCGCCATGCGCACCAACCAATACGTCTGGCCTTGATTGTCAGGACGTCACATCCCGGTCAACCCGGCAACTGCGGATAAACATGCGACCTGCAGTCGAGGTTGCGTGGCTCGTTGGAAATATCTGCGAATTTATCACATTCGAGAGAACTCGACGAGCGCGCCGGCGGGGCAATACGCTGCGCGTCCCAGCCCTGCCGGAGGGCCTATCTTCCACAAGGCGTCGGCCAACAAGGCACACGACAAAAGGAAGCCCGGATGCAGAGATTGTCGACACAACGGAGGGCAATTCGAAAACGATCAACTGCCTGTTTGACGGCTTGTCACCTGCGGCGCCGACGTCCTTGTTGTCCGGTTGCTTGTTTGTTGACTAGTGCAGCGCTATTCACCATAGACATGCCAATTCAAATCAAACTCGGTATTGGCGCCTAGGATGAGTATCTTTTCCGGACAATCAGTTCTTGTGACCGGCTCCTGCGGGACCGTCGGCAGTGAACTGGTGCGACAGTTGCTTGCGATGCCTGACGGCCCGAAAGAGGTCATTGGCCTCGACAACAATGAAAGCGAACTGTTTTTCCAGGACCAACGGTATCTGTCGGATGGCCGCGCCCACTTCTTTCTGTGCGATCTTCGCGACCATGAGTCGCTCAACCGGCTCACGCGCGGCATTGACGTCATATTTCATGCCGCAGCGCTCAAGCACGTCATCATGTGCGAGCGATCGCCGATGGACGCCGTCAATACGAATATCCTGGGCGTCCAAAATATTGTCTCCGCGGCCGAAGCAAACGGGGTCAAGAGAGTTATCTTCACGTCGTCAGACAAGGCGGTTAACCCGACTAATGTGATGGGCACATCGAAGCTGATGGGCGAACGCCTCATTACGGCCGCCAACTCGCGGTTACGCGATTCCCGCACCGTTTTTGCATCGACCCGCTTCGGCAATGTTCTCGGCTCGTCGGGATCGGTCCTGCCAATCTTCCGGCGCCAGATCGAAGCCGGTGGGCCGGTCACCCTCACCGACAGGAACATGACCCGCTTTGTCATGAGCGTCGAGCAATCGGTCGAACTGGTGCTTTCGACAGCTGGCCTCGCGCGCGGCGGCGAAGTTTTCATCACAAAGATGGAGATACTCCGGATCGCCGATCTGGCGGAGGCCATGGTCGAAATGCTGGCGGCTGACTATGGCCACCGGCCCGAAGACATCAAGATCGTCGAGATCGGCCCGAAGCCCGGTGAAAAACTCTATGAGGAACTGATGAGTGACGAAGAGTGCCGCCGCACTGTCGAGCTCGACCGGTTCTTCGTTGTCAAACCCGCGTTCTCGGGGGTTTTCTCCCAGATCGACTACAGTTATGGAGACATGGCTGAGAAGCCGGTCGACGCGCCATACGTATCGTCGACACGGCCGGCGATGAACAAGGAAGAAATCAAACACTTCCTCAAGACCGTCGCCGCCTTTGATTTGGATGCAAAGCGTCCACCCTCCCCCGCGTCTCGCTACTGGCCTGGCGACAAAGAAGAGTACAAGAAATGAAGATATTGGTGCTTGGTGGCGACGGCTACCTCGGCTGGCCGACGGCCATGGATCTTGCTGACCGCGGTCATGAAGTCGCGGTCGTCGATAACTATTTGCGGCGTGACCTGGCCCGCAACGAAGACGTTTCGCCCCTTTTCACGCTCCCAAATCTGGTTGAGCGTTGCAGGATCTGGAACGAGATTTCCCCTCAGCAGATCACGCCTTTTGTCGGCGATCTGCGCGATTGGACGTTTGTCCAGCAGGTGTTTACGTCGTTCACGCCCGACGCGGTCATTCACTATGCTGAGCAGCCGTCCGCCCCTTATTCGATGTTGCGCCGGCAGGCAGCGTCGCTAACCTTGTCCAACAACCTCGAGGTGACGGCCAATGTCATCTTCGCGGTGCGCGAATTTGCGCCCGACGCGCATATCGTGAAACTCGGCACGATGGGCGAGTATGGCACACCGAACATCGACATCGAAGAAGGCTGGTTGAACGTCGAACACAAGGGCCGTTCAGACAAGTTCCTGTTCCCCCGGCAAGCCGGGAGCCTCTACCACACCACCAAGATCATGGACACTGACCTGCTCTGGTTCTACACGCGCATGTGGGGGCTTGCGGTGACCGATCTCATGCAGGGGCCTGTCTACGGTATCTACACTGATCAGTCGGAACGCGATGAACGTTTGCTGCCGCATTTCGCCTACGACGAGTTGTTCGGAACGGTGCTCAACCGCTTCACCGTGCAGGCCGTCGCCGGCTATCCGCTGACAGTCTATGGCAAGGGCGGGCAAACTCGCGGCTATCTGAACATTCGAGATACGCTGCAATGCGTGCGCCTGTCGCTCGAGAACCCCTCGAAGAAGGGCGAACTGCGGATTTTCAACCAGTTCGTCGAGACATTCTCCGTCAACGACCTGGCCGAACGCGTTCAGGCTGCAGGCAAGGAAATGGGGCTTTCGGTTGAGATCAAGTCGATTGCAAACCCGCGGATCGAGCGCGAGGAGCACTACTACAATCCTGCTCATACCGGCCTCATTGACCTTGGCCTCAAGCCCCATCCGCTGACAACCGAAGTCCTGACCCAGATCATGGAGAAAATCACGCGCCACAAGGACGCGATTGATGTTCACAAGATTTTCCGTGGGACAAAGTGGGCCTGATCGGCCCGGCTCCCGCCTTGTCGGCCCGCTGCAATGCCGGGCAGCGTCAGCCGCCGACAGATAGAGATTTTCACATCCGAGATTGAATCAGGCCCTGAAAATCTCTTGAAACCGGGTAACCTCATAGTGGCGAAATGCATCTTCAGGTAGCTGAATTCCGCCGAAGCTTTCTTTTTTCGACCTGGCCTCTATGCGATATTGACGTGGCTTACGCCCTGTCAGGGGCGTTGTTAAGCTCGACCCCTTGCCAGCGGTTCGAGAGCTTTGCGGTGCCGAGGATCAGCCTGACCACGCGCTGCGACGTATTCTCGATCTGATAGTCCTGCGGAATTGGCGGAAACCTGCCAGCCCTGAAATCGCTCACCGCCAGGTTGACCGAGTCAATGATCGTCTGTTGGTCAAGCCCGGTCAGGATGATCGAACCTGTGTCCATCGCCTCGGGCCGTTCCAGCGCGTTGCGGATCGTCACCGCTGGGAACCCGAGCATCGACGATTCCTCGCTGATGGTCCCGGAGTCGGAAATTGCGCAAAGGGCTTCCATCTGCAGCTTGTTGTAGTCGTGGAAGCCGAAAGGCTTGAGGAAACGCAGATTGTCGCTCGCGGAAATGCCGAACGCCTCCATCCGCTTGCGCGTGCGCGGGTGGGTCGAGACGACGACCGGCGCCGACAGGATCTGCGACAGCGCCTCGAGCGCGTCGATGATCGACGTCAGCGCGGCGCGGTTGTCGACATTTTCCTCGCGATGGAAGGACGCGATCAGGAATTTTTTCGGCTCCAGTCCAAGCCGTGCGAGAATGTCGCTCTTGTCGATCCTACCGCGATAGGCATTCAGAACTTCGTGCATCGGCGACCCGGTCACATAGATGCGACGGTGCGGAAGCCCTTCCGCCAGCAGATGCCGACGGGCATGTTCGGTGTAGCACAGGTTGAAGTCAGACACGTGGTCAACCAGTCGCCGGTTCAATTCCTCGGGCACGTTGAAGTCGAAGCAGCGATTGCCCGCCTCCATGTGATAGACGGGAACCTTGTTCTTGCGCGCGGCAACGGCTGCGACGCATGAATTGGTGTCTCCCAGCAAAAGGACCGCGTCGGGCTTTTCCTGCCGTATCGCCCTGTCGCTGGCGATGATGACGTTTCCGATCGTCTCCGAGGCGGTTTCGCCGGCGGCCTCGAGGAAATGATCAGGCTTTCGCAGGTCCAGATCGTTGAAGAAAATGCCATTAAGTTCGTAGTCGTAATTCTGGCCGGTATGAACGATCACCTGGTCGACGACGTCGTCCAGCGCGTGAATTACCTTGGACAGACGGATCCATTCCGGTCGCGTCCCGGCGATGGTCATTACTTTCAGTCTGGCCTTTGGCATATCCGGTCCTGCTCAGTTTGCCGCGCGCGGCGCCGCGGAGCGTAACATTGACGGTTTCAGAACCGGGTCGGCATAGGTGTCCGGCGCGGATGGGTCGAAAAGATCGTGGGTCCAGAACAGGGTCAGCAATGGCTTGCTGCCGGTATTCTCGATCGAATGCGTGTGCAGGGTCGGCATATCGACTGCAGCGGGCTCGTCACCATTGACCTTGTATTCCCAGACGCCTGCGCCAAGAACCTTGCGAATGCGGATCACTGCCTCGCCGGACACCACCAGGAAACGCTCGACCTTCGCCAGATGGAAGTGGTCGCCTCGCGTCACCCCGGGTTCGGTCCAGGACATGAAGGTCTGGCCGCCTCCCCCGCCCTTGACGGCTTCGAACAAAACGCCGCGGGCGTCCCTGTTGAGCTTGAGCGGGCGCGGGAAACCGTCCGGATAAAGGGCGGCGCGATAGGAATTGAACAAGGTCAGGTCGAAATCGTCGCTCAGGTCGGGAAATATACCAGCCAGATACGAGCCGTGGAACATCCTGAGCCTGTCCAGCAAATCCTGCACCGCAGTCGGCCTTGCTTCAGGTTCGATCGTGCCGGATTGTCTCGCAATGGCCGCGTCGATGGCGATTTGGGCAGCGCGCCCCGCATGCAGCAGTTTGACCTGTGCGCCGGGATTGACCGTCGGTTCCTCGCCGACGATCAACTGCTGGCACAGGGTCGCCGTCACATTGTTGTAGAACGAACGCGCGCACTCCCCGAAAATATGCGGCAAGATCAGATCGGAAAATCCGCCCTTGTTGGCCTCGAGCAAGCTGGCCGCGTTGCGCTTGGATCGACCGTAAGGCGTGTCGCCGCGCGAATGGGTCGAATTAGCATAGACGATGTGGGCGTTGGCGCCGGAAACTTCGACCGCCGCCGCAAGTTTGCGGGAAATGGCTGGATTTGCATCTTCCATTTCCTCGTCGGGGCGCCGGTTGACCCCGGCGAAATGCAGCACCGCATCACAACCGCGCAGGGCTTGCGCCAGTTGCGACACATCGTCGAATTCGCGCCGTCCTAGCAGGACCATTTCATACGGTACCGACTGGCCGCGAAAGCGCGCAGCGCAATTCGCAGCATGGAGGCGGGCGGCGGCGTGCCAGCCCAGCAGTCCATCTGCGCCCGTTACGGCAATCTTCATCTGCGATCAAACTCCACTGGAAGCCCCGAAAGCTATGCCGCAGACGGGTTCCAGGATTGCAGTTCCGCGGCGACTTCCGGCAATGAAAGCAGCAATTCCTTCACCTCGGCAACCGTCATGCGCCTGGTGTTGTGCGAATGATAATCCGCCAGTTCGCTTGCCTGTTCGTGCCCTTCGCTGAAATAGGCTCCGTAGTTGAGATCGCGATTGTCCATCGTAATGCGATAATATTCGCCAAGGTCCTCGCTTGACGCGAGTTCCTGAGCCGTCGCCAGCGTTTCGTACAGCTTTTCACCATGACGCCAGCCAATGACATCGACAGGATGATCCTGACGGCCGAACAACTCCTTCAGCGCGGTCACCAGATCGGCAATCGTCGACGCAGGCGCCTTCTTGATGAAAAGGTCGCCCTGACGCGCATTTGAAAATGCGAAATCGACCAGGCTGACCGAGTCGCGCAGCGGCATCAGGAAGCGGGTCATCTGCGGCGCGGTCACGGTGACCGGCTTGCCGGATTTGATCTGCCGGATAAACAGCGGGATCACCGAGCCGCGAGAATACATGACGTTGCCATAGCGGACGCTGGAAATTGTCGTCTTCGCCTTGGGGCCGATCTCCCGGGCGGCGGCCTGGGCGACCTTTTCCATCATCGCCTTGGAGATTCCCATGGCGTTGATCGGGAACACGGCCTTGTCAGTCGACAGGCAGACAAGGCTGCGCACCTGCGTCGAGATCGCGGTCCTAACGACATTTTCAGAACCGAGCACATTGGTGCGCACCGCCTCGATCGGGAAAAATTCGCAGGACGGGACCTGTTTCAGCGCCGCGGCGTGAAAAACCGCATCGGCGCCGCGCATCGCGCGCTCGACGCTCTCCCGGTCCCGGATGTCGCCGACAAAAAACCGGACACGGCTGTCGCGAATGTCATTGCGCAGCGCATCCTGCTTTTCCTCGTCGCGGCTAAGCACTCTTATTTCAGCGCAATCCGATTGCAGCAGGTTCCGCAGCATTGTCTTGCCAAAAGAACCGGTTCCGCCGGTTATCAGCACAGTATCAGTCGTCACGGATTTGTCCTTCCGCAAGCAATCGCCACTTGAGATATTTGAGTTTTGCGGGCAGCGTCCAGGTCAACCGGCGGTTGCGCGCCGATTTCTCACCACTGGTTCGACAAGCGCGTACACGATCGCGGACAAAAAGCCAATCAAACCGAAAATCGCCAGCACCAGCAATGCTCCTAACGGACCAATTGATCCTACAGTTTCCGGCGTCGTCAGTTCCGAATAGAGCACCCCGGCCCTGTCGAGCGAACGGTCGCGAGCGAGCACAAGCAGATCCTGATAGCTCTTGGTCAACGTAGCAAGTTCCGTCACGGCCTGTTCACGCAGCCCCGCCGGCGCCACGACGCCCTGATCTGGAGCGACCCAGGCAAGCGTCTGCCGCAAACCGGAAATCCGCTCGACCAGTTCCTGTCGGTCGTTCAGCAGCTTTTGCACGTAACCGGCAAAGGAGGCGCGCTCGGCAAGCCCGACGATCTGCCCAAGCGATGTCTCACTGATCTCGATACGATCGCCAGTCAACGGAGGGGATCCATTGGTGCCTGAACTCGTCGTGCCGTCAGGGCTTTTCTGAAGCCGCGCGATATCATCGATCGAACGATCCAGGCCGGAGACGCGGCGCTCGAAATCTGCAATCTGGAGTTCGAGATCACGCATGTATGCGCGTGACATGGCGTCGTTTCCGGTAACGCCATTCACAAACAGAAGATTGAAATAGACGGTCCGGAACCGGCTCAACTGTTCGTTCAGATCCTCCGCGGAAATGCCGCCCGAGGTGACCAGAGAAGCCAACCGGTTGTCCGTGCCGATGATTTCCAATCCTCGCTTGATCGTGTTCAGCCGCGTACTGGCGACGAGCAGACTGGAGGTCGTATCCAGATTTTCTTCCGACAAGGTTATTCCGGCGGACGTCAACTTGGTGTCGGTCAGGATGCGGTATTGCTTGGTGTAAATCTCTTTCCAGACCTGCGGGACCGCGACAGCGATGGCCGCGCCAACATTCTGGCCGACGCCCAGGCCTCGATAATCAACATCGATGCGCAGGCCGCGTCGCGTCGTGTTCGCTAGCTCCGCCTGATATGCCTGGTTCAAGGCGTCGATGTCGGCCTGCGTCAGATTTCTCGCCGAAAGCCTGTCTCGATATTTCTGCGACACGCCGGCCGAAGCCGGATTGTCGTAACCGATGGCGATGTTCTCCCGAAGGTCGTTGCTCTTCAGCCTGAAGTCCTCACCCAATTTCTGTATGATGGCCGAACCAACAAGATCCTCGGGAGAGAAACGCGTCCCGTTCGGATATGACCCGTCCGAGATGCTTTGCAGTGACACGTAGTAGACAATCGAACCGCCGCCGCGCCAATACATCGTCGCAACGACCGCCGTCCCGATCATTAGAGCAAGCGCCGTCGCCGCTACTATGACGCCACGCTTGCGCCAGAGCCTGCGAACAACCGCTCCAACGGAAATCTCCTGACCTTCAAGATCGTCAATCTGCTCGGCGCCCAACGATTCTCCGCCTCTGTCTTGTTTCGTCATCATGCAGTTGACCCGATTCGATCTGTATTCGCCAAGCCGTTGCAACGGATTTGAGGCGGATTGACGGCTGGATCTGAAGCATTGCGTCGTAGCGCGGCCGCCATTTAGCAAACATAGATACGCCTGTCATAGCTTTACTGTGACAGCGTCCCGATTTTGCCGGTGGCAGCTCTACGCTCGAATTCGACATGTCGATGGCCCCCTTCATCCTGTTCACTCGGATCTGGACCCGTGAGCCTCGCAAGCGCATTCAATGCAACCACCACCATGCAAAAATAAGATACTTTGATATCGTGATAAAAACCGATCGCGGTCGCAGAGAATAGCGCGGTGAAGAGGGCGAACGAAATGCCCATGGTTTTCCAAGGCGCCGGCGCGCGCCACGTAACAATGACCGGCGCGACCAAAACCATCAAAAAGGCCAGCAGTCCAATGACGCCTGACGACACAAGTTCGGTCAAATAGGCGTTATGCAGGTGCGTAAAGCGCAGGTAGGCATCGTCTGCCGACTGCTCATTGGCGACCGCCATCATGTTCTGGCGTCCATATCCGAACAGGGGGGATTTCATGGCCGCCTGCCACCCGACCTGCGCCATGTGCTTGCGCATCTCCAGGCTCTGGTCGCCGTCGTCGCTGTGCGAGTCGCTGTAAATCATGTCGACCAGGGCGGCCGAGCGTTGCGCCAATCCCGCGAAAATCGGCGTGTCATCGACCGTCTCGTAGACGATCGCAATGGAGCAGAACGCGAGATATGTCACGATCACCCATTGACGCCAGTTCAATCGGCCAAGGCGCGGCAGCAAAGTCAGGAAAACCAATCCGGCGGTCAATACAAAGTAGACGATAGCGGCGCGGCCGCCGGCCATAGCCAGGCTGATCGCACTACCAGCCAGTCCCGCGGCATAGACCGGCCAGAACCTGCTTTTGCCGAGCACCAGCAAGACGAAGCAGAACAGGCCGGTGGAAGCTGACAGATAGGCCAGGATCTGCGGATTGCCGACAAAGGCTTCGGCTCGGGCTGACGTTCTCGCGCCCAGAAGCGCGGCTGCGCCGACAAGGACGCCGCCCAGGCCGATGCCAAGAGGAATCCAGTCGCGCCAATAGGGTCTGGCTGAAAATCGCAAGACCGGCAAAAGCGGCAGCATGACGATGAAGCCGACATTGCCCTCCATTTCCCAAAGGCCGGCGGACCGGTTGTCGTGCACTTGCGTAGACAGGAGCGACAGGCCGAAATATGCGACAAAAATGCTCGCAACGGCAATCTCGGTTCCGGTCAGCTTTCCAAGACGCCGCCAATCGAACGCCAGAAACACCAATGCGACGATCGCCATTCCGATCGAAACGACAGTCAACGCCGAACCAAATGTCGGCATCAGGCAAAGCGTCGCGCTCGTGAAGATGGCCCACCGCCAGGACACGCTGGCGTCAGAACGATGTATTTTCGTCCAGAAGAAGCGGGAAAGGATATGCATAAGGGCAAATGACCGGTAAAGTTGCAGCTTGTTCGGTCCCGCCCCTCATCGAACCCGACACGCTCCGTCCTACCCGATCCGGCTTGCCGGTCAAAGTATCTTCCGATATTAATCTTACGATCTGGGTCCTCTTGGAAAAATATATTGTATGCAATGGGAGTTCTGGCGCTCCCGGACTCCGGAAACTGAGATGCCGTCGAGAATCGAGTTTCGGCTCCATTGTCACGAGTAGCCGGGTGGTTGGTCACAATGAATAAGCGCGTCGTGTCCCTCAAGCGTCTCGTCGGCGGAGTCCACGATCTGGCGGTGGCCGTCGGCGTGTTTCTCCTCACCTACATTCTCGTTCTCGATGTACCGCGCACTCTCGCCATTCCCGATTTGGGTCTGAGAGTCGGTTTTTTTGCCCTCGCGGCCACGGTCATCTTTGCGGCATTTCGCTTGAACAGCGGCGCTTGGCGCTACGCGTCGCTGTATGACCTGACCGCCATCGTCAAGGCGAGCGTCACGCTTGTCTGCGTCTACGCTGCTGCAAGTTTCCTGCTGAATCGCGGGATGTCGATGCCCCGGTCCGTCCCACCGATCATGGCGGTGTTCCTGATATTTTTCCTGAGCGCGCCGCGCATGGCGTTCCGCATTTTTCGCGACGGGCAACTCGGCCTTATTTACAAGCGGCGGCGCAAGGCGAGCGTCAAGGACCGGTCGGTCCTCCTCTACGGCCTGACCAACCAGGCGGAAACCTTCCTGCGCGCATTGCAGCGCACGCCCGAGTCGCGCGTTCGCGTCGCGGCTATTCTCGACGATCAAGACGCCAACCAGAAGCTCCGCGTGCACGGCGCAAAGGTCATCGGCAAATTGTCCGACCTGAAGGCGATTACGGAACGGCGCAGTCAAGCCGGGCTTCCGATCGACGAACTTGTCGTCGCTCATGAAGGGCTTGCACCCGAACGCCTGTCGCAGATCGTCGAAGCCGCGACCGAAGCCGGCATCGCCGTGAGCGCGCTCCCGAGCATGACCGAACTGCATGAATTCGCCGGTGAGCAGGCGCTTGAACCGAAGCCGATCAAGCTTGCCGACCTGCTTGGCCGGCCCGAAATCCAGATCGATGCGCTCGAGGTCTCGCGTCTGATCAGCGGCAAGAAAGTGCTGATCACCGGCGCCGGCGGCTCGATCGGGTCGGAGCTTGTCCGCCAGGTTTGCGGTTTTGCGCCGCGGCTTTTGTATCTCACCGATATTTCGGAGCATTTTCTCTATACGATCGACATGGAAGTGCGCGAGGCATTTCCGGACCTTCACGTTGAATCGCATGTCGCCGACGTGCGCGACGCCGTGCGCATTTCGACCCTGTTCGAGCGCTGCCGGCCCGACATCGTGTTTCACGCCGCTGCGCTGAAGCAAGTGCCAATGGTCGAGAGCAATGCGGTCGAGGCGATCAAGACGAATGTGCTGGGCACCCAGAACGCTGCCGACGCGGCGCTGGCGAACAAGGCGCGCGCCTTTGTCATGATCTCGACGGACAAGGCGGTCAATCCGACCAACATCATGGGAGCGACGAAGCGTGCGGCGGAAGCCTATTGCCAGATGCTCGACCTGAAATCCGAGCACACGCGTTTCAAGACGGTTCGTTTCGGCAATGTCATCGGCTCCAACGGGTCGGTCGTGCCAAGATTCAAGGAGCAGATCGCGCGCGGCGGACCGGTAACGGTCACCCATCCGGAGATTGTTCGATTTTTCATGACCATTCCGGAAGCGGTTCGTCTGGTCCTCCAGGCCTCCGGCCACGGTCTGCGCGGCGGGTCCGAACGGGGCCGCATCCTGGTGCTCGACATGGGCCAGCCGGTCAAGATCGCCGACCTCGCCAGCAAGATGATCCAGCTTGCGGGCTTCCGCCCCGGCATCGACATCAAGATCGAATATACCGGCCTGCGGCCGGGCGAGAAGCTGTACGAGGAATTGTTCGACGAATCGGAAATCGTTTCGCCGCCGACGAACCACGGTTATTCGATCGCGACGCCGCGCGTAACGAACGACAAGCTGCTGCAAAAGACAATCGCGGAACTGAAGGCGGCGGCACTCGCCTATGACGAGGAGACGGCGATCAAGCTGCTGCTGCACATCGTGCCGGAATATTCAGGCACGCTCCGGGAGACTGTCGCCGGCGACAAGGCGCATCCCGGGGCGGATGTCACGACGTTCAAGCGGCCGTTGGGCGACAAGAACTGACGGCCGGCAGCCTTGTCAGTCGTCTGACCACTCAGCCAGAGCCGCGATCACGCCCTGCAGGTCGGCAAGCCGGCGGATCACGGTTTCGGCGCCCGCTTCAGTCAGTGCGTCGGCATGACCGGGCCATGAATGGGCCGCGCCGGTAAAGCCGATCACGCGCATGCCCGCGGCGCGCGCACCGTTCACGCCATGCACCGAATCCTCGATGACGAAGGTTTTCGGCGGCTCGGCCTGCATCGCTTTCGCCGCGTGCAGATAGATGTCGGGCGTTGGCTTGGGACGAACGTTCGGCGTGTCGATCGCTGAAAAAATATCGCCGCCAAACAGCGGCAGGATGCCGGTCTTGGTCAGCATGATCTCGAGCCTGGCCTTGCTCGAGTTCGAGCACACGCACCGTTTGTAGGGCGTCAGCGCCACCGCCTCGCGGGCGCCGTCGATCGCCTTAACCTCGCGCGCCAGCCGCTTGTCGAGCATCCTCTGCTCATCGTCGATCAGCGACGCCTGCAGCGGGATCGACGCCTCCTTCTCGATCTCCAGCAGGATATTGCGGAAGGTCAAGCCCGCATAGCGTTCGGACAATTCCTCCGGCTCGATCGGAAATCCGGCCTTGGTGATCAGTTCGGCGTCGACACGGGCGGCGATTATCTCCGAATCAACGAGCACACCGTCGCAATCGAAAATGACAAGGTCTGGGGCTGGCATCGGCGGCTCTCGATCTGATTGGGAACGGGCGCAGCCGATAACCGATCGGCGGCCCGAGCGCAAACCGGACCGGCGCTTCATTAAATGTTTACGCGATCGGGTAACCATAACAGCGCGTAAATGTATCCAGTATCGCGAGTATCCAGATGTCCGCAGTTCGTCTCCTCGACGACCTTTCCGAAGCGCCGCAGCGCGCCGAATGGCTCAACACCATCCTCAAGGGGGACTGCGTCGCGGCGCTCGAAAAGCTGCCCGAGAAGTCGGTCGACGTGATATTCGCCGATCCGCCCTACAATCTGCAGCTCGACGGCGATCTGCACCGGCCCGACCAGTCGAAGGTCAAGGCGGTGGACGATCACTGGGACCAGTTCGAGACGTTCGAGGCCTATGACGCCTTCACCCGCGCCTGGCTGCTGGCGGCGCGCCGCGTGCTCAAGCCCAACGGCACCATCTGGGTGATCGGCTCCTACCACAACATCTTCCGCGTCGGCTCAAAGCTGCAGGATCTCGGCTTCTGGATCCTCAACGACGTCATCTGGCGCAAGACCAATCCGATGCCGAATTTCCGCGGCCGCCGCTTCCAGAACGCGCATGAAACGATGATCTGGGCCTCGCGCGACCAGTCCGCCAAGGGCTATACCTTCAACTACGACGCCATGAAGGCGGCGAATGACGATCTGCAGATGCGCAGCGACTGGCTGTTTCCGATCTGCTCGGGCGGCGAACGGCTGAAGGACGGCAACGGCGACAAGGTTCACCCGACGCAAAAGCCCGAGGCGCTTTTGGCGCGCGTCATCCTGTCGTCGTCGAAACCCGGCGACGTCATCCTCGATCCCTTCTTCGGCTCGGGCACCACCGGGGCGGTGGCCAAGCGCCTTGGCCGCAATTTTGTCGGCATCGAACGCGAGCAGGACTATATCGACGCCGCCACCC
>APMI01026016.1_pt1 | contig 30119 bp, 22 predicted proteins | sample 667938 | NCBI WGS metagenome assembly APMI01 (sample SAMN01084076, study PRJNA167559) | wastewater metagenome | biome: Wastewater | place: Denmark: Ejby Moelle, Odense | collected 2011-11-28
AATCTCTCTCTCTGTCATGTCTGTTGAAAGTTTTTGAGGTCGCTAAATAATAGCCGATAACGTTCCAAGGCTTGGCGAAGGTGTGGAATTCATTGAACGTCCAGCCTGGTGATGACGATCAAAGTAAATGGAAATTTCATTCGCAACGAATCGGTAGCTTTCGCTAACCCCTCGCCTCTGCTTATGGCTTAGGACAATGTCTCACCAAACTGAAGCCAAATAGCGATTTGCTGATTATGGATCTTCCGTCAGGCCACACTTTTGCCAAACCCCTTGTTAACCGATGCCCCTGTGTGCTTTTGTTCAGAAAAGAGAAAACTAGCAGTACTCTAAATTTTGTTCGCCTGATTTACTGCTCAGACTTATGTCAGCATTCTGGTTCCGGCTCAAATGTTAGGGCATTTTAAGATTTGAAAAGGAGCTCAATATAGATCTGCTGTTCGTGATCAAACTTGTCAGCCCGAAAATTGATTTGATTGGGCGTATCGGTTAACTCATAAATATACGCAGGTTTACAGATTTCGTAAAAAATAACAATGTAGATAAACCATTTGCATACAAAGACTTGCAAACAAATACGCAAAAATTTACTTTTTGCGCTTTGTATTGTGACAATGTAAAAACGCAAGAGTTTCTCACTCTCGACAATGTAAAAAACGCGGAATTATTTAGGATGTAAAAACGAATTAAAGATACTCTCGAAGTTATTTTACTGAATAAGCAGAGCTTCGCTTCTCTCACTTCCAATGAAAAGCGAGCATAACTGTATTTCCCCACACTTTCTGACATTTCAGGAGGGGAAATTCATAAAAAATCAACATTGTACTTCAAGATGCAGTTTCCGTCGGGTCAGTAGTACTTAATTGGTGGGATAAACCATTAAGGGTTAGGACCAAATTATCAAATTTTCAGATTCAATCGTCCATTTTGTAGTGATTTATTTTATTCGTTAAAAAAACTTCTAAAATGATCAAGTCCTCTTTATCAAATGCAAATACCTCTATTCTTGTTAAAACTTACGCTTCAGTAGAAATACATCGTACCAAATTACCTGTTTCCATGTAAATCTCATAACTGTTCTTAGGTAAACTGAAGGCAAACTATGGAAATTGCTAAGGGTCCAGAAAAATATCATTCGAGTTCAGGAACTGTGGAGTACGTTTCGGTAATTCGAATTTCGGTACTGTGCAGTATGTTGCGATAGAAGATAATCGAAGTAAATATCTGTTTCGATGTAAACCTCACTGGTGTTTTTAGGTAAACTGTAGAGATTGCTAAAGGTCCAGACAAATACCATTCGAAGTTCAGTAACTGTGCATTACGTTTCGGTAATTCGAATTTTCGGTAACTGAGCAGTACGTTGCGGTAGAAGTTCATCGTTGCAAATAGCTGTTTCCATGGAAATCTCATCGGTGTTTTTAGGCAAACTGAAGAGAAGGCTGAAGGTTACGTAAATACAATTCGAATTGCGATAACTGTGCTGTACGTTGCGGTAGAAGATCATTGAAGTAAATATCTGTTTCTATGGAAATTTCACCGGTGCTTGTAGGCAAACTGTAGAAATTGCTAAGGGGCCGGAAAAATACCATTCGAGTTCAGTAACTGTGCATTCCGTTTTGGTAGTTCGAATTTCGGTATTGTGCTGTACGTTGCGGTAAAAGATCAGCGAAGTAAATAGCTGTTTCCATGTAAATCTTACCGGTGCTTGTCGGCAAACTGTAGAAATTGCTAAGGGTTCGGAAAATACCTTGCGAAGTTCAGTAACTGTGCAGTACGTTTCGGTAATTCGAATTTCGGTACTGTGCATTACGTTGGGGTAGAAGATAATCGAAGTAAATATTTGTTTCCATGTTAACCTCATCGGTGTTTTTAGGTAAATTGTAGAATTTGCTCACGGCCCTGTAAAATACCGGTAGAGATCGGTAACGTGCGGTAGGTCGCGGTAGAAAATCCTTATTGCAAATATCTGTTTCCAGGAAAATCTCACCGGTGTTTTAGCTAAACTGAAGAAATTACTACGGGTCCGGAAAAATACCATTCGAAGTACGGTGACTGTGCTGTTTTTTTCGGTACAAAATCGCTATCGTAATTACCTGTTTTCATAGAAATCTAACCGGTGCTTATGGGCAAACTGTAGAAAATGCCGTTCTTTTTTAAAGCTGCTTGCTATAGTTCTCCAACAAATGCGTATGAAGCTACTTATAGACATCTCCGGTATTTGCAACCACAATGTATGCAATGAACTACTGCTTTACCGCCGTACCTGCGCATTTGCAAATGAAACCGGTGAACTTACCGGCAACTACCGTTGAAACTTCGCACTGCGACATATGTTTTTCGGTGTTAACCGGGTTTCGGAAGTGAAGAAAAGCGATACCGTAAAATGCTGTTTGGCTACACCGATTTGCGCAGCATCTGCTTTATACTGCTTACATGCATTTACCGTAATTGCGGTAATCCTTACGGTTATTCCATCTTTCAATTTAGTAGCTTATAACCCGGTATTGTTGATTTGCGGTACGTATTTCAATACACACTTCAGCAATTTTCTGTCGAAAAATCGAAATTAGGAATCCCCCATGATTTTATGGGAATTCTCGAAAATTCCTGTGAATCTACCAGAAAGCAACTGAGCTTGTGTAAAGTTTGAAAAGCTAAAACCATTTTTTTTAAAATGCCCGATTTGTATTTTCACTTGAAGATCTTGACATGGGATTGTGATGCCTGGAGTGAACTACTGCTTTACGTCCTTGCTTGCGCATTTGCAAATGAAAGCGGTTAACGTTCCGGGAACCATCGTTGAAACTTCGCACCGCAACATATGTTTTGCGGTTTTTACCGGTTTCGGGAGTGAAGGAATGCGATACCGTAAAATGCTGTTTGGCTACACCGATTTGCCTAGCATTTGCTTTATAGTGCTTACATGCATTTACCGTAATTGCGGTAGACCCTTACGGCTATTCCTCCTTTCAATTTAGTAGCTTATAACCCGGTATTGTTGATTTGCGGTACGTATTTCAATACACAGTTCAGCAATTTTCTATCGAAAAATCGAAACGGTCTACCGGGACTCCTCCTAATTATATGAGAATTCTCGAAAACTACGATAAATCTACCAGAAAGCAACTAAGCTTGTGTAAAGTTTGAAAAGCTGAAACCATTTTTTAAAATACCCGATTCGTATTTTCACTTGAAGATCTTGACCTGGGATTGTGTTGCCTGGAGTGAACTACTGCTTCACGGCCTTGCCTGCGCATTTGCAAATGAAAACGGGTAACGTACCGGCAACTATCGTCAAAACTTCTCACTGCAACATGTGTTTTGCGGTGTTTACCGGGGTTCGGGAGTGAAGGAATGCGATACCGTAAAATGCTGTTTCGCTACACCGATTTGCGTAACATGCTTTATACTGCTTCCATGCATTTACCGTAATTGCGGGAGATCCTTACGGTTATTCCATCTTTCAATTTAGAAGCTTATAACCCGATATTGTTGATTTGCGGTGCGTATTTCAATACACAGTTCAGCAATTTTCTATCGAGAAATCGAAACTGGGAATCCCCCATGATTTTATGAGAATTCTCGAAAATTCCGGTGAATCTACCAGCAAGCAACAAAGCTTGTATAAAGTTTGAAAAGCTGAAACTATTTTTTAAAATGCCCGATTCGCATTTTCACTTGAAGATCTGGACCTGGGATTGTGTTGCCTGAATTGAATTACTGCTTTACGGCCTTGCCTGCACATTTGCAAATGCAAACGGTTAACGTACCGGCAACTATCGTCGAAACTTCGCAGCGCGAAATATGTTTTGCGGTGTTTACCGGGTTTTGGGAGTGAAGGAAAGCGATACCGTAAATGCTGTTTGGCTACACCGATTTGCGTAGCAGTTGCCTTATACTGCTTACATGCATTTACCGTAATTGCGGTAGATACTTACGGTTCTTCAATCTTTCAATTTGGTAGCTTATAACCTGGTATTGTTGATTTGCGGTACGTTTTTCAAAGCACAGTTCAGCAATTTCTATCGAAAATCGAAACCGGGAATCCCTAATGATTTTATGAGAATTCTCGGAAATTCCTGTGAATTTACCAGAAAGTAACTTAGCTTGTTTTACCGGGTTTCGGGAGTGAAGTAAAGCGATACCGTTAAATGCTGTTTGGCTACACCGATTTGCGTAGCATTTGCTTTATACTGCTTACCTGCATTTACCGTAATTGCGGTAGATCCTTACGGTTATTCCATCGTTCAAATTAGTAGCTTATAACCCGGTATTGTTGATTTGCGGTACGTATTTCAATACACCCTTCAGCAATTTTCTATCGAAAAATCGAAACGGTCTACCGGAAATCCCCCCATGATTTTATGAGAATTCTCGAAAATCCCGGTGAATCTACCAGAAAGCAACTGAGCTTGTATAAAGTTGGAAAAGCTGAAACCGTTTTTTTTAAATGCCCGATTCGCATTTTCACTTGAAGATCTCGACCTGGGATTGTGTTGCCTGAATTGAATTACTGCTTTACGGCCTTGCCCGCACGGTTAACGTTCCGGCAACCATCGTCGAAACTTCGCACCGCGACATATGTTTTGCGGTGTTTTACCGGGTTTTGGAAGTGAAGGAAAGCGATACCATAAAATGCTGTTTGGCTACACCGATTTGCGTACTACTTTGCTTTATACAGCTTACATGCATTTACCGTAATTGCGGTAAATCCTTACGGTTATTCCATCTCTCAATTTAGTCGCTTATAACCCGGTATTGTTGATTTGCGGTACGTATTTCAATACACACTTCAGCAATTTTCTATCGAAAAATCGAAACGGTCTACCGGGAATCCCCATGATTTTATGAGAATTCTCGAAAATCCTGTGAATCTACCAGAAAGCAACTAAGCTTGTATAAATTTGGAAAAGCTGAAACCATTTTTTTTAAATGCCCGATTCGAATTTTGACTTGAAGATCTTGACCTGAAATTATTTTGGCTGGAGTGAATGCAAATTCCGGTACTTTGGCAAGACATTTCCGGTAAATCCTGCAATGAGTAGCCTGAATGCAATAGATTTTTTAGACAAATCCTTACGAATATTCCGGTAGATTTTTTACCGTTCGATTATTTTCTATTTCCGCATTTCCCAATTCTCAATATAGTTTTTCCTTTCCTTCATTGCGGAGGTATTATACACAACTTCCGGTTTCTTTCAGCCAATTACAGTGTTTCTAATCGAGTGCTTGTTTTCACCCTGCCGATATCTGAGAGGTTACCTCTTTTTTCGGACCTAATTCATTTGAAAATTATACCAAAGTTCCAAATTCAGACACTAAGTTTTAGCTTATTACAGACATTGAACTTTTATTATTTATTTGTATATTTGAATTATGAAGCAGCAAACTTTTGAGGAATTCTATGAAGCCTACCAGGCTTCCGATAATGGCATTTTGTTTTCAGGAAGGGAATACTCTTTTGATTCTATTGATTTTATAAACAATAAAGCGAGAACGCTTAATTATTATAAAACTGAAAAGCTGATTCCTGAAAGAAGTAAAAAATCTCATTTTAGTTTTATGGACCTGCTGTGGTTACGGATCGTCTTTCAGCTTAGACAGCTTGGAGTATCCTATGACCTTATCAGAAAATTGAAGGACTTCGTCTTTGCTCCTATTGATCCGGAGGAATATGCCCAGATACTTCGGGACAATGAAGCTATTATTTATAAAACCATGGATGATTTTTACAGCATAATACCGGAAGATCTCCGGGGGAAAGTGAAAGACCAAATGGAAAAAGCTTACCAGGAAGGAAAATTAGGTAGAGATCTTGTGCAAAATAAATTCATGGCCTTTTTAACCTATTTGATTGAGTACAGGGTTCCCGGTGAAATCCGGTTGTATGCAGATGGCACTGCTGAATTTGTTACTGTCGGCCTGGAAACCGTCCCTCAATTCCAGTTTATCAACCGTACTTATGTATCGGTTTCAGTTACTGAAATACTCTCCTTTTACTTTACAAAAGACTATATACAGGGTGCTTTACTAAACACTTATTTTACGAAAGATGAAGTTTTTATCCTGGAGACTTTAAGAAAGCAAAAGTGTAAATCAATTACGATAAAGTATAAAGATCAGCACGTGGACCTCATTGAAATAGAAAAGCAGCTTTCACTTGATAAAGCCCAGCGGCTTTCAGAAATTTTTATGGCAAATGCTTATGAAGAAGTTACCATGAAAACACAGGATGGAAAAATACTTCATTGCAAAAAAGTTACAAAAATTAAACCACCGCACTTAAAATGATACAGCAATACACTGGATAAGCCAGGTATATTATTTACTTGGAGGGTCAATCTGAAATACAGAACTACCCGCCACGGATATAAAATCCAATGGCAAGTAAAATTTCAAAACCAACTCAACCACAAAACGATTTACCAAACGAATGTAACAGCAACGAAACAATCCAGGACCAGTCCCTTTCAGCAGATGAACAACTGGATTTGTTTGCAGCAATTATTGCTGATCTATTGCTAAACGATTTAAATGCACAAAATGATGATTAAGACATCGAACAGCCTCCTGCCAAATTCATTTGCCAAGCAGGCAAAAGCACTTTCGGACCGGCAAACGAAAACCTGTGTTATTTATACCAGGGTTTCCAGCAAGGAGCAGGAAAACAACAGCAGCCTGGAAAGTCAAAAACGGAATTGTGAAGAGTTTTGTGAACGCAAACACATCCGCATTGCGCAATATTTTGGCGGCACCTATGAATCAGCTCAAAAAGACGAACGCAAAGAGTTCAAAAAAATGCTGGACTACGTTAAACGGGACCGGAATATTGACTCGATTGTGGTCTATTCTTTTGACCGTTTTTCCCGGAGCGGTGCCAATGCCATTTTTCTAACCAATGAGTTATCAAAAATGGGGATCAGCTTACTGGCTGTCAGCCAGGAAACAGACAGCACCACGGCTTCAGGGAAGTTCCAGAAAAATATACTTCTACTGTTTAGTCAATTTGACAACGATTTAAGAAGAGGTAAGACTGTAAGGGGAATGGTTGAAAATTTGCAGAAAGGTTATTGGGTAGGGGGAACACCCTTTGGTTATACCAATTTAAACAGAAAGGAGAAAGCAAAATATCATCGATATGTTATTAATCAGGATGGGGAGTTGCTAAAGCTGGCTTTTAAATGGAAGGCAGAGGGAAAACTAAATAATACGGAAATTATAGATAAATTAAAACAGCTGGGTTCAAGTATAAATTACAAGAGTTTTGTAAGAATTTTGTCTAATCCTTTCTATTGCGGTTATGTTACGAGTACGCTGATTGCGGGACGATTGATAAAGGGGCAGCATCCACCCCTGGTATCAATTGAGATCTTCAAAAAAGCTAACTTGATAGCTGAAACAGAACCACATAAGGGAATACCTAAAAATGGAAAAATCGAGCATCTTCCGCTCAAGTCATTCATGAAAGACGAACATTCTTTGTCGCCTTTCACAGGCTATCAGCAAAAGGGAATCTTCTATTACAAATCCAGGGACAAAGGTTCCTGCATAAATGTGAATGCTAATCATTTGAATAAAAAGTTTAAGAGTGAGTTGGAAAAATTAGCAATAGATAAAACCTCCGGGAATGAATTTGCAAATAAAATTGAGAAAATTCTTGAGCAAAAGTTTTCCGAACAAATTAATATGCTTGCCTCTTTAAAAAAGCAAGCGGGTGAAATCAGGAGCAAAATCAATAATCTGCATGAATCGCTGATCGACAGAACGATCGACAAGGATGTTTACATCAACTTCAAAGAAAAATTTCAGAAACAGTTAGCAGAAATAGAGACTGAAATCGAGAAATCCTCCGCTACGAGTTCGAACTTACAAAAAGTGGTTTCAAAAGGAACTCATTTGGCTGAAAACCTAGGCCTAATGTGGGAAAAGGCCGATTTTACCAATAAACAAAGAATTCAAAAACTGGTGTTTCCGGAGGGTATGCTGTATAGTAAGGTAAAAGACATTGTTCGAACTCCAAGAGTGAATAGCATTTTTCAATTAATTGCAACGAAATCAAGCAGTTCCACAGACAAAAAAGGAAGCCACTTCAAAGAAAGTGGCTGTAATTCTCACCGTGTAGTCCCTACAGGAATCGAACCTGTACCTTCAGAATCGGAATCTGAAATTCTATCCATTAAACTAAAGGACCCCTGTTGGTTCAAATGTTGATTGGTTCAAATGTTGACAGGAAAGAACCTGCTACCACATCAACCTTTCAGCATTTCAACCTATTAACTTATCAACGCTTCAACCTTTCATCACTCTTCAACCTATCAACATTTCAACTTTTCAACATTCAACCCCTTCACCGTCCAAACTTCACAATATTACTACCGAAAATCTTAACGGCAATGGCTAATAAGATAACACCGAAAAATTTCCTGATGATCGTCATCCCGTTAGGACCCAATACCTTCTCGATCCACTTTAATGACTTTAATACCAGGTAGATCACAATACAGTTGATCACAATGGACACCAGGATATTCACATCTGCATAGTTGGCCTTCAAACTCATAATGGTAGTGAGTGTACCACTGCCTGCAATTAACGGGAAAGCGATCGGCACCACGCTCCCGCTTTTGGGATTGTTGTCTGGCTTAAAAAACTCGTGCCCCAAAACCATCTCCAGCCCCAGTATGAATATCACGATACTACCTGCCACAGCAAATGACTTTACATCCAGCCCCAGCAATCCTAAAAACTGTTTCCCGAGAAAAAGAAACAGGATCATCAATCCTCCTGATGCCAATGTTGCCTGGGTAGAACGGATGACACCGCCCATCTTTTCACGCAGCGTTGCCAGCACCGGAACTGAACCCACAATATCTATCACGGCAAACAAGGTAAATGTTACCGTTAAGATCTCCTGTAAAGCCAGTTCTTTAAAATCCATGCATTCAATTTTGGCAAAGATACCAATTCATCCTCACTGTAGTGACTACCTGTTAGGAAGCTGCACTGGGCTTAGTTTTTCCTTGTTTCAACAGTTCTTTTAATTCTAACAGGCAGGAGGCGCAAAGACAATCCTGGAAATGGAGTGACAAATACTGTCTTTCTTCTTCTGACAGCGGCACTGCAAAACACTGGCATTGCGTAATGCTGCCCATCCTGCATTCAAACTCATTGCCGCAACGGCTGCACTTTTTTTCTTCATGATGGGGCATGGTCTGCAATTGATGGTTATAATTTTACACTGATACCCGCCATACAATTGAACCGGCGGCTATTGTATCCATACAGGTCTGCATAGAGCTGGTTGGTAAGATTCCTGAAATCGGCAAACAACTTTACAGATGGTACCGCCTGGTAACTTACATACACATCGGCATTGTAAAAAGAGCCGAGTGTTACCGCTTCTGTTTGAAAGGTATTGGGATTGAAATACAGGTCCTGCCTTTTATCAACCCACCTTATTCCAACATTCACGTAAAGTGCTTTGGTAACCTGGTAGCCTACTACTGTATTGATGCTGTTCTTAGGCCGGCGGTACAGGTTATAAAAGCTGGTATCCTTTCCTGTTAGCTTTGACTGCGTCAGTATTTTTCCATTTACATACGAATAATTGGCCGTGATACTCCATTTTTCCGAAGGCCTCAGCGTGGCTTCCAGTTCAATGCCATGATCTTTCTGCTGGTCGGCATTGTCGTACTGTGCATAGGGCGCCGATGGCAATGGCTTGAAATAGATCACATCTTTTACGGTTCTGTTAAACCAGGTGATGCGTACGTTGGCCTTGTTCTTTTTATCAAAGAACTGTAAACCTGCCTCCAGTGATTGTGATCTTTCTGGTTTCAAATTTTTATTGCCATATTCAGATGCAAGATTGTACAAGGTTGGTGCCCTGAAACCACTGGCAACATTTGCAAATACCTTCACCTGTTGATGGATCACATAAGAAGGATTAATGGAATAAGTAACCGCATTGCCCGATTGCGAATGATGTGTGTACCGGCTGCCCAGTTCTGCATTAAATCCGCCCAATGATTTTATGAGTACCGATGCATAGCCGCTGAGCAGGGTTGCTTTCAAACTGTCGTGCCCCAGATCGCCAAACGTAGTTTCAATATCGGCGCTGTGCCTGCGCATATCTGCTCCCAGTAAAAATCCAATATGTTCCTGCACATTTAAGTTAGTATAGGCTTCTGCAAAAAATGACTTGCCCTTGTACAATCCATTGTAGGGATCATAATCATTGGGATCATCCGGTATATTTCTTTGATCGGCCAGTTTCCGGTTCACCGCATTCATGTTCAGATTCACATTGAATGTTCCTTTAGGGAATTCGTACAGCGATGCAATGCCTAGCTGCAGGTTTTTATTGTTGATGGTATTGTTCTTGTCATCTGTAAACGAGGCATCATCAATATCTGCCCGGTATCGATCGGCCTGGCCGGACAAACGAAGCTTCCAGTTTTTTGCTGCCTGCAATGTCGCATTCAATCCCAGTAAATCCTGGGTAAATCCATCCTTGTCAAACCCTGCGTTTCCACTGATATCATGCGCTGCAGAAAAGCCATCTGTCTGCAAACGGCAATACTGAAACTGGTATGTAAATTTTTTGAGCTGCCCGTTGATACCGGCATTTGCTTTCATTGTATTGTAAGTTCCTGCAGCCACTGTAGCGCTGAATGCAACCGGTTTTGCAGCGCCCTGCTTTTTTGTGATAATATTGATAACGCCTGCCATGGCATCAGAACCATACAGTACAGATTGCGAACCTTTGAGTATCTCGATCCGTTCTACCTGGTCGATGTTAAAGTGATTGAGGTCGAATTCACTCGTAATGCCCGATGCATCGTTGGCAGGCACCCCATCCACCAATATCAGCGTGCTGGCCGCCCCTGCGCCACGCATGTACACGAGCTGGTTAGTACCTGCTGCACTTTGCGATCCGTTGATCACAAGGCCGGCCTGCTCGTTCAATACCTGCGTAAGTGTGCGGCCGGTATTTCTTTCGAGTTGCTGCTGGCTGATAACGGTTAACACTTTACCCGTGCTGCTTTGCTTTTGAGGAAATTTGTTCGCCGTGATCACCACGGCATCCAGCGTTTTTAAACTGTCTTCCAACTGGAGTGCAGGCGCCTGTTGTGCCTGGAGCTGACTACTGAATACTACAGCAGTCAACATAAAAATTTGCTTTTTCATTCTTGAAAAAATTTTTGTGTGACTGCTTTCGAAAATAAAAGAGATAGAAATATAAAAGCGATCAAGCCATTACATCCCTTGCCTTTCACCCGAAAGCAAAATGATTGTTCGTTTGAAAATGGCAGGTCTTCTGGCTTACTCCCTGTTTATTGCCTTCCCGTCATTATAAAAACAGTGGCTTGAAGAATAAACAGTTTACAGAGCTTACAGCTACGGGGATAGCGCCGGAATTTCACCGGACTTCCCTTTTAATCCCGATTTGACATCGGGAACCAAATTCCCGGCAAAAATGCAGGCTTCCTTTTCAACCACCAAATATTTCAATACACATGAGTTGTGGAAAAATAAAAACCGCCATACAATGTATGGCGGTTCATGTACAGAACGTTGAAATATTTTAGTGTGTAGTTTCCGATGCTGCAGGTCTGCGGCATTCGCCTACGATCTTATGGAAAATATTGTGTGCTTCAGTGAGCAATAATTTGATATCGGCATCCGGACTGTGAGCTTCTACGGCTTTTTGCAAAGCACCGCATTTGATCTCCAGGCTGATCAGTGTTTCTTTGGTTTCTTTCTTTTTAAAATCGGCAGGTATTTCTGCTGCTCTCCAGTTTCTTACTGCTGCAAACAATTCTCCGGCTCTTTCTTTTATCGGGGCAAGATTACCTTCTTCTGCAGGGTGAAATGTGGCAGACATTACCGCATGAAATGCTTTCAGTTCCGGCCATGTTTTGGTGGTTTCCTGCGCAAAACTCATTGCCGGTACAAATGCCAGCAGAAAAATTGCTACCTGTAATATTCTTTTCATGTTTATTTTTTTAATTTTTACAAACTTAATGAAATTTTTATTGCACCGCTTTTACGGCTGCTGTTTTTTATCGGCTTCATTGCGCCTGGAGATGGGTACAGGGCCAATGCCGTCATAATAAGGCGCCCGTGCAGCGATCAGGCCATCCTCGGAATAGGTTTCATCCAGGTCGGCAGTAGCGATGATGATAAAATGACGTGCTTTTAAAAAATCAAGGCACTGGTAATGCACTTCGTTGGAATGCGTGGAGATGAATACATATCCCACTTTTTTTGCATCAAACAAACGGGTAGCTCCCTTTAGCATATCGTATTCATAACCCTGTATATCGCTGTGCAGCATGTCCAAAAACCCGATGCCCTGCTGTTGTACAATGTCATCTACACACAAGGTTTTGCCGGCTCCTTCGCCGCTGCTTTTTTCTCCAATGAATGCCTGGATAAAATTGCCCTGCATGCGATTGAGCGCAAAATTTCTTTTTCCCTGTCCCAGGTTAAAAGAATCAGGTTCTACCAAATAATTGTGGGCTCCTTTTACCGACTGGTTAAACCACATCGAATAGAAACCCCAAAAAGCGCCCAGCTCCAGCATGGTTGCACCTGCAGGCACCTGCTTCAATACTTCCTGGAACACCCTTTCTTCCTGCGGCTCGTGCACGCCTTTGGAGGATTGCAATACCACGCTGTATTCAGGGCCATAGTAGCTTCCCAGGTAAATTTTGAGGCCATTGTGCATTACCTGTTTTCCCTTTCGGATGAGGCCGGCATCCGGCACTTTTTCAATATGCCTGGTATCTTCGGAATGAAGGATGAGCTGAAGCCGTTTCTGCCATTCTGTGCTGAGCTGGTAATTTTTAAAATAATTATCAAACAGGCCGCTGGAGGCCAAATGATAGCCTGCCAGTTTTCTTAAAAAAAGATTTTGCCTTAAAAGTTGCCGTACCTGACTTAACATAACTAAAATGATCGTTTCTTTACCTGTTCCTCCCGAAACACGGCAAAGAAACGATATGTTGCCAAGAAATTAAAACTAATTTACCTGTGTGCTTACAGCGAAAAGGTTACATGAAACATCCCCTTTAGTTTGGTACTGGTTTGGCCACCCGAAAAATTCTGGGCCAGCGGTAGTTGGGCGTTGCAGCCGATGGTGATCTTATTTAGGTTAACTTCTACACCAGCTGCAGTGCTAAAAAGATAACCACCCGTTTGGTCGATCTTTTCACTGGCCAGTTTGCTGGCGCCATTGTGTTCGTATAAAAAGCCGGCATTGGGTGTAATGATGGTTTTACTGCCCAGTGAATAAAAAGCGAAACTGTTCAAAGAAAATTTATTGCCAAAATAATACTGGTCTTTATTGGCTGTATTGATCTTGTAACGGGCACTTGTATTTACACCGAATTTATTGATGCTGATATTGTACATCGCAGTCAGCAAAAAATCATTGCTGGCAGATCCTACCTGTGTATTGGCCAGTGCCACCAGTGCTTCATCGTTCTGGTCAACAGAAAATTTCCCGGTGGCAAGCTTAATACCTGTGCCGACCCACAATTGCTGACGCAGCAATTTTTTTGCTTTGGTGGCCGATGACAGATCGAAGAGCTTGTAATTGGCCATTACAGCAATATCACCAAAACCTTTGTTGTTGGTGGTACCATCATCCGACTGCTGGTGAATAAAGTTAAATGGTACGATGGCCATCAACTGCCAGCGTTTACCCAGGTTAATGCCGCCCCACAATTCAACACTCTGGAAAACATCATTGCTGTATTGGGAAGGATCATCCTTCATCACGGTTTTAAAACTGCTGACCTGGTGACGCAGGCCGATAAAATGTTTATTGAATTGAGGCAGCAGGCCAATGTAATAATTACCCGTGCCGCAGCCACAGATTTCGCAGGCAACGATTTTTGTTACAACAGAAAATAACAGAACAGTTATAATGATAATGGTCTTTTTCATTTTGAATAATTATTTGATGAATGTAAACACGGTAGTGCATAGCAAACCGGTAGCAACCTACTTCGGCTGCTGGTGTACTGCATTGATTTGTCAGAAAAATTTGAGCTACTGGTTATGCCTGCGGGGGATGAAATATGGATCCCGGCACATCAAGGGGCAGGCGATCATCGCCGGAGGGCGGGTAATTGTTTTGTACCGGATCGGCTATTAAAAAATGGCGTATTTTTTTGGCCGTATAAAAGAACAATTGCTGTTCTTTTATTTTACCTGCGTTACTATTGGGAAGCCCCTCGCTTTTATCTGCTTTTGCCAATTGTTTTTTCAGGTAACATTTGCCATGGCAACCCATTGCCGGCCTGCTCCTGTTTTCGCAAAGATTACTGGCAATGTAATTTCTATTCAGCTCATATTCCAGCACTACTACAAAGCGGCTGCCCGTTTGTATTATTAGTGCTACCAGTAATATGAAAGCCGAAATAAATTTCATCAGAATACAAATATAGTCTGCAAAATAAATACTGCGTATGATTCTACGCATATTACCCGGTTCATCAACAGCGCCAATTAATTCGTTTATAAAAAACCGTAACTTCCAATCGTGACTGTAACATCCAATAAGCTCAATCTTTTTGATTTTACCATGATCGTGGTAAGCCTGGTGATCGGCATGGGAATATTTCGTACACCCCTTAACGTAGCCCAGGCTTCGCCGGACAGTTTTATGTTCTTTTTCACCTGGCTGGCAGGCGGACTGGTAGCACTCTGCGGTGCACTAACGTATGCAGAGATCGGCAGCCGCTTACCCGTAACAGGTGGCTATTATAAAGTTTTTTCTTATGCGTACCATCCTTCCATCGCCTTTGCCATCAACTGTGTAATACTGGTTTCAAACGCAGCTTCGCTTGCAGGGGTTGCCATGGTGGGCGGCGAATATATCACTGCCATTTTTATTCCGCTGTCGAAAGATGCAGCCTGGATAAAAGTCGCTGCCAATGCCAGCTATATTCAAAATGTACATACCGCCATTGCCATTGCCGCCATCGCTATTTTTTATTTCGTTAACCTGGCGGGTTTAAAAATGAGCGCCAAAACACAAAATGTTTTGACCATCATTAAGATCATCCTGGTGCTGTTACTGATTGCACCCTTGTTTTTTGCCGGTAATGATGCAGGCGTTCAACAGGCCAGCCACATGCCTCCTGCACTGAAGGAGTACATCAAAGCCTTTGGCGTTGGCCTGGTGGCCGTAAGCTTTACCTATGGCGGTTACCAGCAAACCATCAACTTTGGTGCAGAAGTGGCCTGGCCCTCCAGGAATATACCCCGTGGCATTTTCTTTGGCATCAGCATCATTATTTTACTCTACCTCAGCATCAACTATGCCTATATCAAAGTGATCGGGTTTGATACATTGCACCAGGCCGAAACAAAAAACATCGCTGCGATCATGGCTTCAAAGATCTTTGGCATCAATGCAGAAAGAATTTTATCCGGCTTTTTATTCCTCAGTGTGCTCGCCTACGTAAATGTGTTACTCATGAGCAACCCAAGGGTGATGTATGCGATGAGTGAAGACAATATTCTGCCGGCAGTTTTTAAACAACGCAACAGCAGGACTGATGTGCTTACCGTATCATTGTCGGCCTTTGCTGTCATTTGCATACTCATCGTTTTTTGGGCGAAAGAGTTTGACAGGATACTGAGCTTTGCCATCTTCCTCGATTGCTTCGGCATGATCCTTTCTGCAGCTACCATCTTTATCCTTCGTAAAAAAACAAAAGAACTTGATGAAACGGGCATTTATAAAATGAGGTTCTTTCCGTTATTGCCGCTGGTATTTATTGCGGCCTATGTATTTGTTGCCATCAGCATTGCTGTTGACTATGCAAACAATCACCATGCAGCGTTAACCGGGCTCGCCGTGATGGCAGTGTTTACTGGACTTTACTTTTTATTTCCCATCAAAAAAAACGATCCGCATGTTACAGAAACTTAGGACGATCATTTACCACGTTAACGACCTGCCATCAGCCAGGGCATGGTACACTGCACTCACCGGCGTTCAACCTTATTTTGATGAACCCTTTTACACAGGCTTTGATATCAATGGTTGTGAACTGGGGCTTGATCCTGATATGGAAAAGGTGCAGGCTGGCAACCACACCGTTTGTTACTGGAGTGTAGCAGATATCCATGCAGCAGTTGCAAAAGCAATTTCACTGAATGCAATACTCATTACACCGGTTACCAATGTTGGCGGCACGATAGAAACGGCTGTGGTGGAAGATCCATTTGGCAATCACATTGGTTTTATTACTGGCGCATAAATTTTTACTATGGACATTTCTTATATCATCAACGAACTGGCAGAAGACCGGGAACAGTATTTCAATGCCGTTGTCCCGCCCATTATGCAGAGCAGCAATTTTGCTTTTAAAAAAGTGGATGGATTGCGAAAGGCCTTTGCAGATGAATATTCCACCTACCTCTACAGCCGTGGCAAAAACCCCACCGTTGAGATACTGTGCAAAAAATTAGCAGCGCTGGATGGCGCAGAAGATTGCCTGGTATTCAACAGTGGCGCTGCAGCCATTTTTGCGGCTGTGCTGGCCAACGTAAAAAGCGGCGATCACATCATCAGCGTAAACAAGCCTTATACCTGGGCACAAAAAATGTTCAATGTGATATTGCCACGTTTTGGCGTTACCACCACTTATGTTGATGGCACATCGATCGAAAATTTTGAACGGGCCATCTTTCCCAATACATCGGTTATCTACCTGGAAACACCCAATAGCTGGGATTATGCGATACAGGATCTGAAAGCAGTTGCAGAACTGGCCAAAGCTTCCAACATCGTTACCATTTGTGACAATAGTTTTTGCACACCGCTTTACCAGCGCCCCATTGAGTATGGCATCGATCTGAGTTTACAGTCTGCCACAAAATACATCGGCGGGCACAGCGATGTGGTGGCAGGCGTATTGTGCGGCACTAAAAAAATGATCGCAAAAATATTCAACAGTGAATACCTCAATATCGGCAGCGGCATTTCTCCCTTTAATGCCTGGCTACTCATCCGTGGATTGCGTACCCTTCCCATGCGGCTGGAACATATCACTAAAACTACCTGGAAAGTGATTGAATATTTAAAGCAACATCCGAAAGTAGAATCTGTATTATTTCCTTTTGATGAAAATTTTCCGCAACAGGAATTGGCAAAGCGGCAAATGAGCGGTGCCTGCGGCTTACTGAGCTTTTATATCAACGCAACCGGTATTGATGAAGTAGAAAGATTTTGCGAAAACCTGCAGCACATTGCGATGGCGGTAAGCTGGGGCGGCCATGAAAGCCTGATCATTCCCAAATGCGCCGGGATAAAAAGAGAACGGTTCAATGCCGAAAACAAAGACCACCGCATGATGCGCCTGTATGTCGGTTTGGAAGAGGCGGATTATTTAATAAGCGATCTTGAAAGGGGTTTTAGCATGATGTAGAAAATCCTCACTGGTTATGGTGTTACCACACTCCCACCAATTCCGCCGGCTCGTAGCTTGAAATTATATAGCCCTATCCTAAATCCCGGCATCAGCATTTCCGATGCAGTACTTCTGCCGGGAATAGTTGTGTGCCAAATTTTTCCAGATAGCAGCATTAAAAACTGTAAGCCGGATTGATTTATAAGCAGCAAATAAGACCGGCGCCAAAATCACGTACAAAAATACCTATAAATCACCCGCTCAAATACTGCCAAATCACCCTCTCAAATACCGTTAAAAGCCCCTTGTGACTTTGCCAGGCACTATATATCTTGTTTTATAATTATGTTTTAGTTTTTATAGTTCAATCATCAGCTTAACCGATCCATTTTTACTACTAAAGTTTTTGCATACAAAATCAATTTCTATTTAGTAACAACTCAAACAAAAAAAATGAAACAATTATTCAGGAATTTTTTCCTTTTTCTGCCTGCGATCATTTTTTTTTGTGCCTGTAATAACAGCAGTCACAAAGACAACGCAGATGTGGAAGCAACTACTACCAAAACAAACAGCGCAGCTGATTCACTCACAACATTTTATTTAGGAGGTACAAATGCATGGGGGCAAGCAGGGTTCGATCATTGCTATGTAAGCAACTATTCACCTGTAGATAGTTGCAAGTATGATTCTGACTCTTTAAAGCAATATTACTGGTGTTGCCTCGGCGGGTGCCATCTATGGCCTTCCACTCCAACCAATGGTTACGATGGTTGGCTTATTGCAAGCCAGCCTGGCAACTTATCGCTTGCAAAAAGGCTCGTAAACCCAAAGTATTGCAGGGATAATATTGCCTGGACAGAAGGCGGAACAGGAGGTATGGCCGCTCCTTACGGAGCAAATGGTGTATGCCAAACAATCGCAAACCGTGTACTTTATTCAACCTACTGGTCTGGCAGCAACTCTCCTGCTGTAGCACCACTCACCATCCCCGACTCTACCGGTGGATACAGAATTGCCCATTTTTTTTACGGCACATACGGACAGGATTATCAGAATTTCAAATTAAGAATTGCGCAGATGGGAGGAGATTCATCCTTTGTAGGAAACAATGGTGATAGCCTGGAAATAAACTGGCTTAAAAGCGTTATGGGTAGCCAGTACACTCAAACCGCCTGGGATGAATTTCAGGTATTAAGACTAGCATTGCAGTTGGCCATTCATGAATACGCAATAGCAGAAAATGGAAATTCTGATTCCAAATCATTCGCTGAATTAATGAACAAAAAGGCAACGGCACTTTTGCAAAACAAAATGTTACCATTTTTTAAAACGGAGGAGGCATATACAAAAATGTTTGGAAGTGCCCCGGGGAAGCCCGTCACACTTATTCACCTGCACCAATAACAGGAATACAAAAAAATAACCGGAAGTCTATAACTGGTTTAAAGAAGTTACAGGAGATAAATACCAGTTGAATTGTAAACAAAAAGGAAGCATGAGTTGATGATACACCCCCCATCCATGCTTCCTTTTCAGAATTTATACAGATTGATCGCTAATTAAGAAAGAGCAAAAAAATACATGCCATCATTTCAATTTTCCCTGGCTGGCGAGTGCATTGAGTAAGATGGTATTGTTGCGCTGGTCATTGATCGTTACGCCCGCAACCGAACCGGGATAGCCAAGTTGAAGAAGAATTTTATCTGCAGAGCCCCAGTCCAGGTTCATAGAAATGGAATGTTCGCAGGAAGAGCTTAATACGATGTCGTTAAAAAAACCGAAGTAAATAACCTCTTTATCAACCGTTACTGCAAAGGGAATTCTTCCCTCAAAAGCTTTTACCCTGTTGATAGCAGCAGCAGAAAGTTTATAAGTGTAAGCAGATCGTGCATATTGGATAATGTCTTCATTGCTGATGAACGGGGTAGCTTTCATTACCGCTGACATCGCATCTACCTTACATTGACCGGTAACATATCGAAAAGATTCCAGCAGGTAAAATTCCACCTTTTTTTCAGCGCCGGTATTTTCCTTTTTGCAGGAGACCAGCAGGGAGGCTATGGCTAAAAGAAAGCATAACTTTTTCATACGACCAATTTTATGGCTGACAAAATATATTTTGCAACGGTTGCATCAATGTGAATTTTCCTGCTGAAACTGGATGTGGATCACTGTGCATGATAGGTATGTTGTGTAAACCTGTTCCAGCCTTTTTTTGTTTTGGATTCCACGGCCCAGTTAATGGCTCCATCATCGCCCGGCCAATAGACCATTCTTGCGATCCCGGCGGGCATAACGGCTTCAAAACAAATGGCTTCGGGATGTGCCTCTTTGCCATCAGCGATATATCCTTCTGACCTTTTTCCATCCGACGTAAATGACCAAAAGGATAGCACATTGTCTTTCATTCCATACACAGCTTTTTCTTCGTAACTGCCTTTGCCGAATTGCCAAACAGCAGTGAGTTCAATGTATTTTCCACCAAGTATCCATTTGAAATTTCGGGTACAGGTGAGTGGCCCCATGGGTGAATCCGCTTTAGCCTGCCAGTTGCCCAGCAAAGGTTACAGCACACCCAGTTTGCCACGGCCCTTTTTCCAGCTTGATTTTTTTGCGCTCATGTAAATAAGTATTGATCAATAAAAAGCCAGGAGAAATACAAGGATAATTAAAATCTCAATAATAAATATGCCTGTGTATTTTTTAGACATTGCCTGTATCACAAAATCAATCAGAGGCCTAATAAGCCAAACAAAATGGAATAAATAATAAAATACCGGTCATGCGCCCACACCGAATATCCTACAATAAAAACACTGAAAATATTTAAAGGAGTTGGCTTATAATGCACGCTTGATCTGTTGTTCAAATCTAATTAAAACGCTGGTACAAACAAATGGAGAATTTTCCGGAAGTTGCCTGTTGCGGTAGAGATGAACGAACTGCGACGCAACGATGATGCCATAAAAAACCAAGGCCGGGTTCAAAAAAATCTATACCGCCTGCTCCTGTACTTCTGCGACGAACTCATGCATCCTTTTTAAGAAGCGGTAGAGTTGTGCCATTGATTTTACCTCCTGCACTTCCAAAATTCCGTGTTTGCCTACCTGTTTCAACCTGGCTTTGTTAGTGGCTTTTTGAAGGAACAGTAAAATAGCATTAAAGGTATCGCTCTGGAAAAATGGCGAATCGGGATTGCTCACAAAAAAGCACTTGAGCACTTCATTTTTTAAAAAGAGCTTTTCAAAACCCAGTTCCACCGCAATTTTTCTTGTTCGTACAGTTGTAAACAGATCTTCCACCGGCGCAGGTATTGGCCCAAAGCGATCCAGCAATTCCTGATGAAATTCCACCAGCTCTTTTTCATTGGCACTGTTATCAAGCCGGGTATATAAACTCAATCTTTCAGTAATACTTTCGACATAGCTATCGGGAATCAGTATCTCCAGGTCGGTATCGATGCTGCAGTCGCTCACAAAATCATCCTGCTGCTGTATCTCTTCTTTAAACAGTTCACGGAAATTGGAACGTTTCAATTCTTTCACTGCTTCATCCAGTATTTTCTGGTACATTTCAAAACCGATCTCCGCAATAAAACCACTTTGTTCACCTCCCAGTAAATTTCCTGCACCACGAATGTCGAGATCTCTCATGGCGATCTGGAAACCACTGCCCAGGTCGCTGTATTGTTCCAGCGTGCTCAACCGCTTGCGGCTATCCGGCGGCAGGGTACTCATCGGCGGCGCCAGCAGGTAACAGAATGCTTTTTTATTGCTGCGCCCTACACGACCACGCAACTGGTGCAGGTCGCTCAATCCAAATTGGTGGGCATTGTTTACGATGATGGTATTCACATTCGGAATGTCAACGCCGCTCTCCACAATATTGGTACAAACCAGCACATCATATTTCTTATCCATGAAATCGAGGATGGTATCTTCCAGCTGATCGCCATCCATCTGGCCGTGTGCGAATGCAATGCTCAGGTCAGGACAAAGCCCCTGTATCAATCCCTTCATCTCATTCAATCCATTCACCCGGTTGTGGATGAAGAACACCTGCCCGCCCCTCTCCGTTTCGTAATAGATGATATCACGAATGGCATCTTCATTAAATACCATTACCTCCGTTTGTATCGGCTGGCGGTTCGGTGGCGCTGTGTTGATGATGCTGAGATCACGGGCGCCCATCAAACTGAACTGCAGGGTTCTTGGTATTGGGGTAGCCGTTAATGTAAGTGAATCAACCGTAGTGCGTAATTGTTTTAATTTTTCCTTTGCCGCCACGCCAAATTTTTGCTCCTCATCAATGATCATGATGCCGAGGTTTTTAAATTTCACGTCCTTGCTCAGCAGGGCATGGGTGCCAACGATGATATCGATCTTTCCTTCTTCCAGCTTTTTCAGCGTTTCTTTCTTCTCTTTGGTTGATTTAAAACGATTGATAAAATCAACCTTCACCGGGAAGTCTTTTAACCGGTCGCTGAAGGTTTTATAATGCTGGTAGGCTAGGATGGTAGTAGGCACCAAGATAGCAGCCTGCTTATCATCGCAGCAGGTTTTAAAGGCCGCACGGATAGCGATCTCCGTTTTACCAAAACCCACATCGCCGCAAACCAGCCTGTCCATCGGCATGGGTTTTTCCATATCCCTTTTCACATCTTCTGTAGCCTTGGCCTGGTCGGGCGTGTCTTCATAAATAAAACTTGCCTCCAGCTCCGTTTGCATGTAATTGTCCGGTGCATGCGCAAAACCTTCCTGGCTCTTGCGCTGTGCATATAATTTGATGAGGTCGGTCGCAATATCCTTAACCTGTTTCTTCGTCTTTTCTTTCAGCTTGCTCCACACATCGCTGCCCAGCTTGTTCATTTTGGGCACGCTGCCTTCTTTGCCGCTGTATTTCCCGATCTTATGCAGCGAAGAAATGTTTACATACAGCAGGTCGCCATCTTTGTACTGGATACGTACCGCTTCCTGCATTTTGCCATTGGCCTCTATCTTTTGCAAACCGCTGTACACGCCCACACCATGGTCAATATGTGTAACATAGTCACCGGGCTGCAACTCTCTCAGTGTTTTTAAAGTAAGCGCCTTGTTCTTGCTGAAAGCCTGTTTTACCTTGTACTTGTGATAGCGCTGAAATATCTGGTGGTCGGTATAACACACAGCTTTAAGGTCATCATCAATAAAACCTTCATGGATGGAAGTGGGCACCGGCGTTACCTGTATCTCGGCTTTGAGATCTGTAAAAATGATATGCAGCCTTTCTAACTGTTTGGGATTTTCGGCAAACAGATAAATATTGTAATGCTGTGCTTCGTACTCTTTTAAATTTTTTATCAGCAGGTCGAACTGGCGGTTGAAGGCTGGTTGCTCCTTGGTTGAAAAGTTGATCGTTGACCGTTGATCATTGGCCGGAACAAGAAATGCTTTCTTTCCAAACTCTATGATGTGGCGAAACTTTATTTGTTTTTCTATTTCCCCTGCCTTTACAAAATCATCGATCGAAATATCTTTCTTTTCATTGATCTCGGCATCTTCATCTGTAGTAGCAGAATGATACAAACCACTCTTTACCACTTCTAAAAAAAGTTCGAGGTCTTCTTCCTGCTGCTGGATTTTTTCTTTGATGTATTCCCAGTCTTCACTCCACACCACGGTGTTCTCCGGTAAAAAATCAAAGAGAGATACTTTTTCGCCGGTATCAAACTGTGTTTCTACATTCGGGATAATATTTACCTGTAACAGCTTTCTCTCGCTCAACTGTGTTTCCGGCTCAAATATGCGGATGCTGTCTACGTCGTTGCCAAACAATTCAACACGGTAAGGCTTTTCATTACCAAAAGAATAAATATCGAGTATGCCTCCACGAACAGCGAACTGGCCGGGTTCATACACAAAATCGGTTCTAACAAAACCATGGTTCACAAATTTTTCCAGCATCCCGTTCACATCCAGCACATCGCCCTGCTTGATAGAAATGATGTTCTCCGACAACTTCTTTGACAACACTACTTTTTCAAACAATGCTTCAGGGTAAGTGACAAAGATCTTTTTATTGGTACTGAACGAAGCATTGTGGGCAATTTTTGTAAGCGCTTCTGTCCGCAACATTACATGGCTGCTGTTGAGCAGGCGGTAATTCTTTTTGTTTTTGAAAGAAGAAGGGAAATAAAAAATATCAAGTGCTTCACTTACATTTTCCAGCGTGTTGTGAAAGTAGGCGGCTTCTTCGGCATCTTTTAAAATAATGATGTGATTGAGCTGGGCCGCAGCAGGATGGTTAAAAACGGCATTTACTATAAAGGCCGGGGCGCTGCCCTGAAGCCCGGTGAGGTGCAAATGCTGCGGTTGAGACAAAGTGATCTTGTCCGCTATTTGAAAACAGCGGGAATTATCAGCGTATTCCTTCTTCAGCACTTCCAGGTTCATTCGTTTGCAAAGATAAACAGCTTCAACAGAAAGCAAGCAACTGATTGCTGTTTAAGAACGTTCAACAGGCAAAAGCCTTAACAAATGGCCGTTTTAAGGATAAAATAATTTATTTTCGGGCTTCTGCCAGCGGCAGCTTAAACACAATCATTTCTGATGAAAATTTTCCACAGGATCTTATTTACTGCCATCGTATTTTCTTTTGCAGCTACCCTACCGGCACAACAAACCGCCAAACCAGTTCGCTTTTTGAACGGCAATTTTATCACGGGCAATGCTATCAGCCGTGGTACTTTTAAAAAAGAAGACATCAGTGGAGCACTGGCTTATGGCAAATATTATGTACTGGTTCAGTTCAGCAGCCTTCCATCTGCTGCCGCAAAACAACAAATGAAACAGGCTGGCATTGAATTGGGTACTTACTTGCCGGAAAATGCCTACCTGGCCACTGTTAACAGTGACCTTGACTTCAGCAAAGCCACTTCTCTTAATATAAATTCAATTAATATACTTCCTGCCTTTTATAAGATACACAGCAAATTAAAAACCTACCAGCCTGCTTTTGTAAAGAAGGAAGATGTGCAGGCCATTGCGGTGAAATGTTTTGAACAAGCAGATAAAACAATGGTGCTGGCAGCCATTAAAAATACCGGCGCTATTATCGTTACCCAAAAATTCCAGGCGGCCAATATCATTATAGTACAATTTAACCCGGCGGTGATCGACAGCATTGCGGCATTGCCTTTTGTAAGCAGCCTGAGCCTGCAACCGGTGAATGACAAACCCCTGAACTATAATATCCGGGCTTCCCATTCCGTAAGTGGATTAAACGCCGTAAACGGTAAAAACCTTAACGGCAGGGGCGTAACAGTAGGCATTGGAGATGATGCCAACGTATCTGCTCATATTGATTTTGCCGGCAGGTTAACGGACCGTAGTGGCCCCATCGTGCAAACCAGTCATGGTATTCATACAACCGGAACGGTGGCAGGTGCAGGCAACGTTAATATCAGGAACCGCGGCATCGCCTCAAAAGCCAATATCGTAAGCCAGTTCTTTGATGAGATCATTGCCAATGCACCCACTTATATTGCTGACTATAACCTCGTGCTTACCAACAACTCCTATCACTCTGCCCCGGATGATTGTTCCGGCAACGGCGAGTACAATGAACTGAGTGTGTTTGGAGATGACCAGATGTATAACAACGGCCAGTTGCAGCATGTATTTGCTTCAGGCAACGATGGTGATTCTACCTGTTCTTCTTACCCGGCTTCTTTTGGCACGGTTAAATCGGGCTGGCAAATGGCGAAGAACATTCTTACCGTAGGCGCTGTAAGGGTAGATATCAATGCAACCATCGCCGGTTTCAGCAGCCGTGGTCCTGCTGCAGATGGAAGAATAAAACCCGAGATCACGGCAGATGGCGTAGGCGTTACTTCCACCACCAGGAACAATGCCTATGGTCTCAATTCCGGAACCAGCATGGCCTGCCCTGCAGTAACCGGCGGACTTACCTTATTATACGAACGCTATCGCCAAACACATGCAGGTGCCAACTCAAAAAGCGCCCTCATGAAAGCATTGATCTGCAATACGGCAGAAGACCTTGGAAACCCCGGCCCTGATTTTACCTATGGTTTTGGAATGATGAATGTACGGCGTGCCGTGGAAGCGGTTGACAGTAACCGTTACTTTGTATCTTCTATCGCCAATGCAGGAAGCAACACTCACAATTTCACCATCCCCCCTAATACCCGCCTGGTAAAGATCATGCTGTACTGGAATGATGTACCTGCAGCAAGCAATGCAGCTACTTCCCTGGTGAATGATCTCGACCTGGTAGTGATTGAACCTTCTTTCACACTGCACCGGCCACTAACGTTGAACAGTACCCCGGCAAATGTGAACAACACGGCAACAGAATTTCCAGACCATCTCAACAATATTGAACAGGTAGTGATCGACAATCCTGCAGCAGGTATTTATTCTGCGAATATCAACGGCTTCAGCATACCATCTGGCGTGCAGGACTATGTGGTTACCTACGAGATCATCAAAAACGGGGTAACGGTTGAATATCCATTTGGAGGAGAAACCCTGGTGCCCGGCGAAACCGAGAATATCAGGTGGACTGCGTACGGCAATGAATCGAACAATTTTACCATTGATTATTCCGCAGACAACGGCAGCAACTGGACCACCATCAACAACAGCGTGGCTGCGGCTTCAAGAATATTTTCCTGGACGGTCCCTGCCACCGCCACCAATACAGCGCTCATAAGGGTAAGCCGCAATGGCAGCAGCTTTACCGATCAGAGTGATTTTAATTTTACAGTGCTTGGTCAGCCAACCCTAAGCAGTACCAATGTATGTGAAGGAGCGGTGCAGCTCAACTGGGCCGCTGTAACCAATGCAACCAGTTATGATATCTTCCAGCTTACTGCTGATAGTATGAAAGTGATCGGCAACACAGCAGCAAATAATTTCCTTATTACCGGTTTGAGTAAGAACAGCAATTATTGGTTTGCCGTAGCGGCTAAAAACAATGCGGTAGCCGGCAGAAGGTCAATCTCCATACAGGTGTTTCCTAACAGCGGCCCCTGTACGCTTTCAAATTTTAACAATGACATTAAGGTAGACAGTATCCTGGAACCCAATACAGCAAGAGCTTTCTTTTCAAATATTGCCAACGCCAGCAAACCAGTAAAAGTGTCTATCAAAAATCTTGGTACTACCGCAGTTACCGGGCCCTACGATGTTTCCTTTGATTATGGCGGCGCTATTGTAACCGAAACAGAAAACACCACAATTCCTGCCGGGGCTTCCATCCAGCATGTATTTACCGGCATGTATCCTTTACCACCCGGCCCCGGCTACCGCTACAATTTTAAAGCCTGGGTTACAAAGGCAGCAGACAACAATCACCTGAATGATACGGCTTACAAAACGGTGGCCTACATTAATAATAATCCGATTGCCACGCTGCCGTTAACAGAAGGTTTTGAAGCCATGCCGGTAACAGAAGCACGGCCCGAGGAAATGGCGGTGGGCAATAATAACCACCTTGACTTTTTCGCCAGCACCAACCGGGGCCGGCTAAGAACTTTTATAAACAGTGACTTTGCCTTTGACGGCAACCAGGCGTTAACGCTTGACCAACTACCTTATAACGGCATTCAAACAACAGACAGTGCTATATTGAGTTATAACCTCTCGCTGTTTTCGGCCAATCAGGTGCGCCTCGATTTCTATTATAAAAACCAGGGGCAATCAGATGCGGCAGGCAACCGGGTATGGATCAGGGGCAGCGAAAACGATCCATGGATACAGGCGTATAACCTGTTCAGCAACCAGGCAGATATCGGCAACTGGAAAAAAGCACTGATCAATGTCAATGATGTATTGAACAATGCTGTTCCTCCGCAAAGCATCACAGCTACGTTCCAGATAAAATTGGGTGAAACCGGCTACACTTCTACCAACAATGCCACCGCCCTGGGAGATATTGACGATGGCTATACATTCGACAACGTGGTACTGAGCGATGCGGTGAATGATATCGCTGCATTGGGGATCAATTCGCCCGACAAAGCCGGCTGTGGTCTGGTAGCCAATACACCGGTAAGCATCAAAATAAAAAATTACCACAATACCGTGCTGAACAATGTGCAGGTAAGTTACCAGGTAAACGGCGGTGCTGTTGTTACCGAAACCATTCCTTCCATTGCAGCCAATCAAACACTGGATTATACGTTTACCCAAACGGCTAATATGGCGGCTTATATTGACTATAACGTTGACGTATGGGCCAAATTTTCGGGCGACAGTTATGCTGCCAACGACAGTGTGCTGAATTATAAAATGCACAACAGTCCTGTTATCAGCAGCAATCCTTCCGTGGTGCAGGGTTTTGAAAATGACAACGGAAATTTTTATGCTACGGGCATCAAAAGCACCTGGCAATGGGGCACGCCTTTCAAATCCATCATCAATAAGGCAGCCAATGGCAGCAAGATCTGGACGAATAACCTGAACGGCAATTACACCGATAACGAAAGTTCTTACCTGGTTACCCCCTGCTACGACTTGACCAATATTATTTTCCCCATGCTTTCGTTCAGTTATATCTACGACCTCGAACCAGGTTATGATTATGCCTGGGTAGAATACAGTACAGATGGAAAAACATGGAATCGGTTGGGAAATTTTAACGAAGGCACAAACTGGTATAATGACTCCCTTACCAATAGCTGGAACGGGCAGGATGGCAAGTGGCATGTGGCCAGCATGGATATCCCTGTTGTGAATACCACGGTTCGCTTTCGTTTTGTAATGAGCAGCGATGGCGGCGTTACACACGAGGGCCTTGGCATTGATGATGTAAGGGTATTTAGCAGAACTGATATTGCAGGGAGCCCGCTGCCTTTGTTTCCCGGCGATGCATTTTCCCCCGGGCAGGATGGATGGGCCCCGGTCTGGTACGGCGATGGCGTGATGAGTCCTTTTTATGTTGTGGGTGAGATCAATACTCATGGACAGAATCTAGGCACTGTTACGATGCAGCCATACGTAAATTTTAATGCTGCCAGAACCTCCGGCAATCAATATTATTTGGACAAAAGCATCGTGGTAAGCTCCACCGTTGCACCAACCGGACCGGTTGGCTTAAGGCTTTATTTCAGCGATGCACAGGTTGAGAGCATCCTGAATGCCAACAACTGTGGTACCTGTATAAAGCCTGCTGATGCATACGATATCGGCGTTACCAATTACAGCGGCAATACCAGTGATGAAGACGGCACACTTATAAATAACCTGGATGGTTATTATACATTTATTCCGCCGGCCAATACACTCATTGTACCACACAATGGAGGATACTATGCTGAGTTCACCAGCAATAAACTGGGTGAATTCTGGTTCAGTAAAGGCGATATCAACCCGGGCTACAGCGATATCTGCCAGGGCAGCAGTCTAAGCTTTGGAGTACCAGGTGGGGCGTCAACTTACCAATGGCAGGTAAATACCGGTAGCGGTTACACGAATATCAGCAATGGCATCAACTACAGCGGTGCCACTACCGATACACTCCAACTGATCAACCTGCCCACTTCATTTACAGGCAACAGGTACCGCTGTATTGTAAATGCTGTACCCGGCATAGAATACACGGTTCGGTTTAAAACCTTGTGGACCGGCACCAGCAGCACCAACTGGTTTACTGCTGCTAACTGGAGTTGCGGAACCATACCTGATCAATATACGGATGTAGTGATACCTGCCGGCAAAGCCAGGTACCCGGTACTTACGGCCAGTACCGCCATCAGGAGCCTGAGGGTGATCGGCAACTCACCCGTAACCATCAATACAGGTGCCGTGCTGGAATTAAAAGGAAAATAAAAAATGTATGCAAAAGGATTTATTGAAGATGCATGGGTTCCTTTTATGGTTGTTTGCAATGAGTGTAACCACCGGTTGTAAAACGGCCGCCTACTTTGCATCGCCCAACAATGTGTCAAAAAAAGAAGCCGTTGTAACAATGCTGGATAGCTCAGAAAGGAAGGGCCTGCTGACGATAACGCTGGAAACAAATTATTCCCCCGCCAATTTTATCAAACTGGTAAGCAATGGTAAGGAGGAAAATATCCCGATTGACCAGGTAAGATCTTACCGCATCAGCGATGATATTTATGTGCCGAAAAAACTCGTACTGGAATATGAAGGGCAGCAACAGTTATTATTCGTGAAAAGACTGATGCCTGAAAATTCAAGGATACAAGTGTATGAACTCTACCAGGACAGGTTACAAAGAGATGACGCACAAAATTTAATATTGTATTTTATTTCGTTGCCCGGCTTTGACAGGCTGGAGGCCTGGGGACTGGGTAATAAAAATCTTGTTCCAAATTTTAATGAAAAAATGAGCAGGATCGTTGCGGATTGCCCGGCACTGGCAAACAAGATCAGCAATAAGGAAAAAGGTTACTTTTTTTCCGGGCTTACATTGTCCAATATTACCAAAGGAAAAGTGCTAAGAACGATCGTGGAAGAGTATAATAAATGCCGGTAGCCTAACTATACCGTAACTGGTACACTGTGTACTGCCGCAGCCATTTCTTTGATGAGTGCAGGATCTTTTTCAATCGCATTGCCCACCACGATTACATCAGCGCCGCTTTTGCAGTTGATGTATGCTTTTTCAGGCTCAATGATGCCGCCGCCAATGATCAACGGAACGCTGATGGAT
>APMI01016441.1_pt1 | contig 30108 bp, 28 predicted proteins | sample 667938 | NCBI WGS metagenome assembly APMI01 (sample SAMN01084076, study PRJNA167559) | wastewater metagenome | biome: Wastewater | place: Denmark: Ejby Moelle, Odense | collected 2011-11-28
TGGTGCTGTCGATGTTCAGATCGCCGGCAATAGATAAGGTGGCGTTATTGGGTACATAATACATGCTGTGGAAATCGAGGAATTCCTGCAATGTAGCTTTGTTAATGTCTTCGGGGTAACCGATGGGTGTCCATTTGTAAGGATGTACTTTATAGGCATTTTCCATGGTTTTTTCAATAACCGATCCGTAAGGGCGATTGTCGTACGACTGCTTGCGTTCTTCTTTTACAACGGCGCGCTGTGTTTCAACGCCCACGCTGTCGATCCGCAAATGCAAAAGCCTTTCTGATTCGAGCCAAAGGCCCATTTCCAGTTGGTTGCTCGGAAGCAGTTCGAAATAATACGTTCTGTCCTGCGAAGTATTGGCATTGTTGTAGCCACCGGCATTTTGAGTTATTTTATCAAAATCGCCGCGTGGTATATTGGCTGATCCTTCAAACATCAGGTGTTCAAAAAAATGGGCAAACCCGGTACGACCTGGTACTTCGTTTTTCGAACCCACATGGTACAGGATTGAAACAGCTACAATCGGCGTACTATTATCCTGGTGCAGGATAACATGCATGCCGTTCGGAAGATCATATTCAGTGAATTTGATCCTGCCTTGCTGCGCCATTGCTCCTATGAACGGGACGATGACCAGCAAAAGGATAAGAAGTCTGACTTTCATAAATTGATGATTAGGTTGATATTAGGTTGATATTTGATTTTGCGATAATTCAATTGTTTTTTTTCCTGATAAAAAATCAACAGGGAGAAGGTTAGTATGGCAAAATAACGACATTTAATACATATGTCGACCGGATGCAGGAAATTTTCTTGATTTTTCTCTCGCTTTCCTTTAAATTACCAATTAGTTTGCATTAGGAAGTAGTTTCAAGAAATTTGGATATTTCCTCAAAATTCAGGAAAATGTCTTTTACATGACCCGAAAGTTCTTCTTTACTGTATGTGGTTGCCAGGCCGATTACCCTCATGCCGGCAGCCTTGGCCGCCTCAATACCAGCAAACGAATCTTCGAAAACCGTGCATTCTGAAGGCTGAATGCCCAATCTTTCAGCAGATTTCAGATAGACTTCGGGATCGGGTTTGCCGCGTGTAACCATCGACGAATCGGTTACCATACCGAAATATTTGCCTAACCCGGTTTCGGCAAGCGTAAATACCACATTTTCGGTCGGAGCCGAAGTAGCCATTGCTACAGGGATACCGCGCGAAACTGCATTCTCCAGGAACTCCGGCAATCCTTTAACAGGCTTAATATGCGGTTTGTAAATATCGCGGTACATCTGCTCTTTTTCATCAGCCAGGGTCTTTATTTCGGCTTCGTTAATATGACTGCCAAAAATAGCTTTCATAATCTCGCTGTTCGTTTTTCCGAAATTCGGGTTAAATCCTTCACGGGTCAGATTGATATTGTGTTTTTTGCCGAATTCAACAAAGGCGTCGAAATGAAACTGATGGTTATCGACAATTACACCATCCATGTCAAAAATGAAAGCCATATCAAAGTATTTGTTTTGTAAAATCTAATAGCTCAAAATTAGGAATTATCTCCTTATGCCGACCTGAAGTGGCTGCAGCAACTATATTTCTTGCTGTTATTTAACAATTTTTTAATTTTTGAACAGCCCCGGTGCTTTCTTATTCAAAAGCTGAATGCTTTAGGTACAGGTGTAAACAGGAATATTGGCAGGCATGATCCTGTACTTTTTTGAATTGTAATTATCATTTACGGTTGAACACTATGGTTTGATCCGATTTATTCCATGAACCATGAGATTTCGAAATTCAGTATTTCACTTAGCTCGGTATAACATTATCGATAACAAGTAATTATGAAATATCGATCTTTGTAGATATAACCTCTGAAATCTGGTTTGAAATGCAAACATGTTGGTAATCATGCTATTTGGTGTTAAACTCTGGAATTGCATAAATCATCCGATAGTTGCGGTATCAAAAAATAATTTTCATACCTTTGCACGGATTTTTGAAAAATGTAAATCAAGACCATAATTAGTTGGTTGTCAATAATATAATTTATGAAGAGAGCAATGGTACTGACCGGTGGCGGCGATTGTCCCGGTTTAAATGCAGTAATAAGGGCGATAGTTAAACGTGCTTCGCAGGAAAGTGATTGGGAAATTCTGGGTTGCGTGAAAGCATTTGACGGAATCCTGAATGAACCTACCGAACTTATGGTACTCGATTCCGAAAAAGTGGCCGGTATACATTACCAGGGAGGAACAATCATTCAAACCACAAACAAAGGAGGCCCCTTTGCCTGGCCGGTAAAAAACAAAAAAGGCGAATGGGAATATGTGGACCGTTCGGATGAAATGATCCGCAAAATTGCGTATCTGGGCATTGATGCAGTTATCAGTATCGGTGGTGATGGATCACAGCGAATTTCCCAGAAATTATTTGAAAAGGGGCTCAATATTATCGGTGTTCCTAAAACCATTGATAATGACCTTTCGGCTACCGACTCAACTTTCGGTTTTCAAACAGCCATTGAAATTGCTACCGAAGCAGTTGATAAACTGGTAACTACTGCTGCCAGCCACAACCGGGTTTTCATTCTCGAAGTTATGGGTCGTGATGCAGGCTGGATTGCACTGAATGCCGCCGTAGCCGGTGGTGCCGAAATCTGCCTTCTGCCCGAAATTCCTTACGATACAAACGAAGTTCTTTCGAAAATAAATTCACGTTTCCATAAAGGACGTGGGTTCGCGATTGTTGTTGTTGCCGAAGGTGCCAAACCCAAGGATGGTGAAGTAATCGGAACCAAGAGTCAGGAAGTGGGTTACGAACATGTACGCCTGGGTGGTGTTGGTTTTAAACTGGAAGACGATTTGAAACAACTGGGTTGCGAACACGATATCCGCGTTACTGTGCTGGGTCACCTGCAACGTGGTGGGGTGCCTATTGCCTACGACCGCGTTCTTGCATCGCAATTCGGAGTTAAAGCTTTTGATATGGTTGTTAAAGGCGAATTCGGACGCATGGTTTCGTACCAGCATCCTTACATCACCAGTGTAACCTTAAAAGATGCCATTCAGAAACCTAACCTGGTAACCCTCGATACCGCGCTGATGAAAACTGCCCGCGGCCTTGGAATCAGTTTTGGGAACGACCAGCTTGCCCTTGAAGAATAGCTCATCTGATCTTTTTTTAAGAGCTTCCCTCGGGAAGCTTTTTTTTTGCCTCCCTCAGAACAAGTCGCAGATTATGATGTTAACTAATAAAAATGGGAACACTATGAATAAGAGCAGGCTTGAGGCATTCTCGGATGGAGTATTGGCTATAATTATCACTATCATGGTATTGGAAATTGATATTCCCGAAAGCAGTGACTGGTCGGAACTGAAACACCTGGTACCTGTGTTTATCAGTTATTTATTCAGTTTTATTTACATCGGAATTTACTGGGGCAATCATCATCACCTGCTGCATTCGGTTAAAAAGGTAACTTCGGGTATCATGCTTGCAAATCTGAACTTGCTATTCTGGCTTTCACTTATCCCTTTTTCAACCGGCTGGATGGGCGAAAATCATTTTGCTAAAAATACAGTTGCTGTATACGGTGCTATTTTGCTTGTAAGTGGACTGGCCTTTTATGTGCTGCTGAAAGTGGTTGAACGTAATTCACACGACCTTCAGGCGCTGAAGGATGCATTTGTCATGCTTAACCGCAAAGGAATTACCTCCACTATAGGCTATTTTATTTCTGTCCCGCTGGCATTTGTGCATCCTTTGATTTCGGCTGTTATTTTCAGCATTATTTCAGTAATTTGGCTTATACCCGACCGAAACCTGGAAAGAGCCCTGAACCGTGAAAATCTGAATCATCACTAGTATTTGATTGCTTAAAGCAGTTTGAAGACATTGACAGATTTAATTTTTTATATTTTTGCCGCTGAACAAACATCGAGTAATGGCTGAATGTATACACTGCGGGCAGGATTGTGGAAAGAACCCGGTAATGTGGGATGATAAGTTATTCTGCTGCAATGGTTGCAGCCTGGTGTACCAGATTCTGTCAGAAAAAAAACTGGATCGCTATTACGAAATGATGCCAACACCGGGCATACGGCTTGAAACCGACAACGAAACCGGAAGCCGTTATGCCTACCTCGATGCAGAAGATATAAAACTTAAACTTCTCGATTTTTCTGATGGCGGTGTAGCGCGTGTAAACCTGTTTATCCCTGCCATACATTGCAGTTCCTGCATCTGGCTGCTCGAAAATATGGCCTCACTACATTCAGGTATTATGCATTCGCATGTTAATTTTGTCCGCAAGGAAGTCAGCATCACTTTTCGCGAAAGCAATATATCACTGCGCCAGGTAGTTGAGCTGCTGCACAGCATTCATTATATCCCGGATATAAACTATAACAGGCGGGCCAAGGACGATCACCAGAAAGCTAACCGCCGGATGATTATGAAAATAGGGGTTGCCGGTTTCTCTTTCGGTAATATTATGTTGCTCAGTTTTCCTGATTATTTGCCTGGTGGCGAAGCCATTGACACTTTTATGGCCGGAACATTCGGAATAGTTTCATTCCTGCTGTCGCTCCCGGTTATTACTTTTTGCAGCAGCGATTTTTTTATGTCAGCCTTTAAAAGTTTGAAAAAGAAGGTGATAAATATTGATCTGCCGCTGTCAATAGGTATTTTGTCTCTTTTTCTTGAAAGTACATACGAAATTTTTAGTGCTTCAGGTACCGGTTATATGGATTCGCTGGCGGGTTTGCTGTTTTTCATGCTTATTGGCCGCTGGTACCAGAATCGCACATACCAGTCCCTATCATTCGACCGCGATTACAGATCCTATTTCCCGATTGCAGTTACCAGGTTACGCGATGGGAAAGAGGAGTTTGTGCAACTGGCTGAACTGAAAGCCGGCGATCAAATACTTGTGAGAAACGGTGAACTGATACCGGTTGATTCTGTTTTGCTCGAAGGTGAAGGTAATATTGATTATAGTTTCGTGACAGGTGAATCGATACCGGTTGCAAAAAAAAGCGGCGATTTTGTATTTGCCGGTGGCAAACAGTCAGGCGCTGCCATTAAACTCAGGGTCGAAAAGGAAGTAGCGCAAAGCTACCTCACCCAACTCTGGAATGAGGACAATCTTGCCGAAAACGGAAAGCAACAGATGCAAACGGTGATTACGAAAGTAAGTCATTATTTTACACTGGTAATACTGGTAATAGCATTTGGAGCAGGTGTGTACTGGTCATTTTCTGATGTAGGCAAAGCTGTATATGTATTTTCTACCATTCTCATCGTTGCTTGTCCGTGTGCCTTAGCCCTGACCATTCCTTTTACTTTTGGTAATGTGATGCGGGTATTCGGCCGCAATGGCTTTTATATTAAAAATACCGATGTAATCGAAAAGCTTACCCAGGCTGATACTGTTGTTTTTGATAAAACCGGTACACTTACACATTCGCGAACTATGGATGTGCAATGGCAGGGGGAAGAACTCTCACTTTCCGAAAAGCAGTGGATCCGTTCGCTTGCCCGTAATTCAACGCATCCGCTTTCGGTGATCGTTACCGAATCGCTGCCGGTTTCTGTCACCTTACCAGTAGACAATTACAGGGAAATTACAGGTGCGGGTATTGCCGGTAGGGTAGAGGGGCACCTGGTGCTGCTGGGATCGCGAAAATTTGTAGCCGGGACCGATACGCCTGCAAAATCAGTGGTTTCGTCAGTGTTTGTGTCCATTGATCATAAAATGAAAGGATCATTCCTGATGCAGAATCAGTATCGCGCCGGGCTTTACAATGTGCTGGCCGGACTGGAACCAATGCAGATGCACCTGCTTACCGGCGATAACAATTCCGAAGAACAAAACCTGAAAACCTACTTTACGCCTGGAACTCAGTTGCATTTTAACCAGAGTCCTGTTGATAAACTTGATTATATTAACCAATTAAAAGAGCTTGGCCGAAATGTAATTATGATCGGCGACGGGCTTAATGATGCCGGTGCGCTGCTGAAGGCAGATGTCGGTATCACAATTGCGGATGATATTTACCATTTTTCGCCTGCCTGCGATGCCATTCTTCAATCGTCAGGATTCGGAAGGCTGCAGGACTACCTGCATTTCTCATGGGCTGCCCTTTGGATAGTATATGCCAGTTATTTTATTTCATTTCTTTATAATATTGTCGGGCTCTCGTTTGCAATACAGGGCCTTCTTTCACCTGTTGTGGCAGCCATACTTATGCCGCTCAGTTCAATTTCGGTAGTAACATTTGCCAGCATTTCAGTTGCGATGCTTTCAAAAGCGAGGAAATTTTAATTTAATACAATCGATACCGAATCTAATTCGGTAAACATTTACCTGTTTTTTGGTAAGTTTGAATCACCATTTCTGTAATCTGAATTTTATTAGGGTAATTAATTGATAGAATATGAGGATTATAAAGCAATATTTAGAACGTTTATAAATTACATGCCTGCTAAATTTTGTAATACCTGTTTCAATATCTTTGACTAATTCAATATTTAATTACTTAAATGAGTGTTATAGTCGTTCTGATAGGGTTCAGCATTATTGTAGCTGCAGGTTTCCTGGTGGCTTTTCTTTGGGCGGCTACCTCGGGTCAGTACGACGATGACGTATCTCCCTCAATACGAATATTATACGATAATGATAAACATCCTGTTTCGCAGCCGGATGATAACCCCAAACAACCAAATATTAATACAAACAGTGTTTAGTTAAACCAAAAGCGTATGGAATTACAAAAGTTTTACTACGACAACAAAATTGTGAAGATGTTTGCTTACGCTACCCTTTTCTGGGGCGTAGTAGGCATGTTGGTTGGAGTGCTGATTGCCTTGCAAATGGTACTCCCTGAAGCCAATTTAGGCCTGGCATTCACTTCCTTCGGGCGTGTACGCCCGGTGCACACAAACGCGGTAATCTTTGCCTTTGTGGGCAACGGGATTTTTACCGGTTATTACTATTCACTTCAACGCTTGCTGAAAACCGGCATGGCAAGTAACTGGATGACCAAAGTTCATTTCTGGGGCTGGCAGTTAGTAATTGTACTGGCTGCTGTTTCCTTACTTGCCGGATACACCACCGGTAAGGAATATGCCGAACTCGAATGGCCTATAGACATACTAATAGCAGCTATTTGGGTAATCTTTGGCTGGAACATGATGTGGACCATCCTCAAACGACGGGTTAAACATATTTATGTTGCCATTTGGTTTTACATTGCCACTTTTGTTACTGTAGCAGTTCTTCATATCGTTAATTCCATCGAAATTCCATGGGCAATTTTCAAAAGCTACCCTGTTTATGCCGGTGTTCAGGACGCCCTCGTACAATGGTGGTACGGGCATAATGCGGTGGCTTTCTTTCTTACCACCCCTTACCTTGGGTTGATGTATTATTTCATGCCTAAGGCTGCCAATCGCCCGATTTATTCATATAAACTGAGTATACTGCATTTCTGGGCACTCATATTCCTTTATATCTGGGCCGGACCTCACCATTTGCTATACCAGGCTTTACCCAACTGGGCACAATCGCTCGGCACTGTTTTCTCTATCATGCTTATTGCTCCTTCGTGGGGAGGTATGATCAACGGCCTGCTCACCCTGCGTGGCGCCTGGGACCGTGTGCGCGAAGAACCGGTGCTCAAGTTCTTTGTTGTCGCTATTACCGCCTATGGAATGTCGACTTTTGAAGGACCTATGCTTTCGCTCAAAAATATAAATGCCATCAGCCACTTTACCAACTGGACCGTTGCTCACGTGCATATCGGGGCGTTGGGATGGAATGGTTTCCTCACATTTGGTATGATTTACTGGTTGTTCCCCAGGATGTTCAATACAAAACTTTATTCAACCAAACTGGCTAACCTGCACTTCTGGCTGGGAACGCTGGCAATTTTGTTCTGGTCGGTTCCCATGTACTGGGCTGGCTGGACCGAAGCTTCGATGTGGAAACAATTTAATGCTGCCGGCGACCTGGTTTATCCTAACTTCCTCGAAATAGTTACCCAGATTATGCCTATGTATTACATGCGGTTATTCGGGGGAATCCTTTATTTCGGCGGTGCCCTGATATTGGTTTACAATATTTATAAAACAGTGAAGGCTGGTTCGTTTGTCGCTATGGAAGAAGCAGAAGCACCGGCGCTGGTAAAAGAAGGCGCGCGTGTTTCAGGCGAAAGCTTCCACCGCTTCCTCGAGCGTCGCCCGGTTCAGTTTATGATCCTTTCCATTGTGGCAATACTCATTGGCGGGCTTGTTGAAATTATTCCTACTTACCTTATTAAATCGAATATACCGACCATAGCAACTGTTAAACCTTATACCCCGCTCGAGCTGCATGGCAGAGACATTTATATTAAAGAAGGCTGTTATGTTTGTCATTCGCAGATGATCAGGCCTTTCAGGTCGGAAACCGAACGCTATGGCGAATATTCAAAGGCGGGCGAATATGTGTACGATCATCCGTTCCAATGGGGGTCGAAGCGCATAGGGCCGGATCTTTTCCGCGAAGGCGTTAAAAGTGGACCGCTTTACAAATCCGATTCGTGGCATTACACACACCTGATGGATCCCCGCAAAATAAATGCCCAGTCGATAATGCCCAAATACCCCTGGCTGGCCGAAAATGAAATTGATATTTCGTCAACTCCTGCAAAAATAAGGGTTATGCAGTATCTGGGAGTTCCATATCCAGAAGGATATGATCAGAAGGCCATAGATGACGTGAAATCGCAGGCTGAAAAAATTGCCGCCGGACTTCAGTCGCAGGGTATAAATGTACCAGCCAGCAAGCAGGTAATTGCCCTGATAGCTTACATACAACGATTGGGTACCGATGTAGGCGACAGCAAAACTGCCAATAATTAATAAAACACACGTATCATGGGAATAGCTTCGCATTTATTCGACAGCATTGAGGGAATTTACTGGTTCCCGATCATTGCACTTGCCTTATTTATCCTGTTTTTCACAGTTATAACCATCCACACCTTAACTATGAAAAAAAGCCAGGAACAGGAATGTGGTGCAATACCCTTTGAAAACGATGAAAAATACCAGGCACCCGGGGTGTAAGTTTAACCTTTTAAAAAGATTAAAATGAGCAATACAGATGAAAATAAATTACACGGAGAGCCGGAAATTGACGAGCTCACCAAAGATCGTTACCTGGGTGGTCACGAATACGATGGCATCAGGGAACTCGACAATAAACTGCCTCGCTGGTGGGTATATCTTTTTATTTTAACCATTGCTTTTGCTGTTGTGTACCTGCTTGGGTATCATGTTACCAAATGGTGGCCGCTGCAGGAAGACGAATATGCCAAAGAAATGTCGGTGGTAAAGGAAATAAAAAAGGCAAACCCCGAACCAACTGTCGACCTTGCAACTATGGTTCCGTTAACGGGTGCTGAAGACCTGGCCGCCGGTCAGGCTACCTTTAAAAACATATGTTCGGTATGTCACGGGCAAAAAGGAGAAGGCCTGGTTGGCCCTAACTTTACCGATCAGTACTGGATTCACGGCGACACAGTTACCAATACCATTTCTATCAAAAACCTTTACCAGGTTGTAATTACAGGTGTAATAGAAAAAGGAATGCTTTCGTACAAGGATCAATTAAGCCCGCTGCAGATACAACAGGTTCTCAGTTATATCCTTACCTTGCAGGGTACTAACCCGGCAAATCAAAAAGCACCCCAGGGTGTAAAATATGATAAAATCGGATAATTTTCTTTGTGTGGCCTTACTGCAGATTACAAATGTTACTGAAATGAAATTTAACTAAGTTGGATACAGGCTGTGTGGGCATGTTGCCGCACAGCCTGTTCTTATTGTTTCAATTACAATCATGATGGATGAATTTGAAGAATTTGATGATTTCCGCGATCGTCAATCGACCATCGGCATAGATGGGAGCAGGGTTTGGGTTTACCCTAAAAAGCCAAAAGGGAAACTTTATAATTATCGCAAGCTGGTTTCGCTGCTGCTGTTAGCGATATTTTTTGTGTTGCCTTTCATTAAGGTAGAAGGTGACCCGTTGGTTCTGTTTAATTTCCTGGAGCGTAAATTTATCATCTTCGGGGTGATGTTTTATCCCCAGGATTTTCACCTGTTTGTGCTGTCGATGATCGCGTTCATCGTTTTCGTGGTGCTATTTACGGTTGTGTTCGGGCGGATATTCTGCGGATGGATATGCCCCCAGACTATTTTTATGGAGTTTGTGTACCGGCAAATCGAGTTCTGGATTGAAGGAAACAACAGCCAGCAGCGGAAACTCGATGCTTCGCCCCTCGATTTCAACAAGTTCTGGCAAAAGGGATTGAAACATGTAATATTCTTCCTTATTTCGGTGGTTACAGTTTTTTTCTTCCTGGCTTACATTGTTGGAATTGACAGGGTAGGCGTGATCATTTCTGAGGGACCGTCGGCCAACATATCGGGCTTTATCGGCTTAATCATATTCAGCCTGGTTCATTATTTTGTATTTGCAAAGTTACGCGAGCAGGTTTGTATTATTATTTGTCCATACGGACGTTTACAGGGCGTGTTGCTTGATCGCAATTCGATAGTTGTGAGTTACGACCACCAGCGTGGCGAACCCCGTGGGAAATACAACCCGCTGCAGGACAGGCAAGCTGCCGGCAAAGGCGATTGCATTGAATGCGGAAGCTGCGTGGCGGTTTGCCCCACAGGAATTGATATACGAAACGGAACACAACTGGAATGTATTAACTGTACCGCCTGCATCGATGCCTGCAACGCCATTATGCGGAGAATCAAAAAGCCTGAAGGGTTGATACGGTATGCTTCGGAGAGCAGCATTGCCGATCATGTTAAATTAAAAATTAATCCCAGGATCATTTTTTACTCGGTAGTGCTCAGCGGGTTGCTGATATTGATAGCATTTCTATTCTCCATCCGTACCGAGATTGAATCGACCATATTGCGGCAAAAAGGAACCATGTACCAGGAATACGATTCGGCGCATTACAGCAATATTTACATGATTCAGGTGATAAACAAAACCCGTAAGAGTTTGCCCGTTGAACTCAAACTCGACGATCCTGAACACGGAATCATTAAAATGGTTGGAAATCCGCTAGTGGTGGAAAAAGGACAGGTAGGAGAAGCCCAGTTCCTGGTGCTGATCCGCAAATCTGATCTTCATTCGTCCAATACCCATATCAAATTTGAAGTAATGAGCAATGGCAAAGAAATGGATGAGATTAAATCGACTTTTGTTGGCCCTGATGCGTTGGACAGGTAGAAGGGCGAAGGGAGAAGGGAGAAGGGCGAAGGGCGAAGGGAGAAGGGAGAAGGGAGAAGGGAGAAGGGAGAAGGGAGAAGAGTGAGGGAGTGAGTGAGTGTGAGGGTGGTCTGATTTTTTTTGGATTGGAAACGGAGCAAAGCGGTTTGACTTGAACAACAATCGAAACAAAAGAATAAAATACAGGAAATGAAGCTGAAGTTTAACTGGGGAACAGGAATTTTTATTTTCATCGCTATATTTCTGCTGGTGAATGCATTTGTAATATACAAAAGCCTGCAGGAGCGCTACGACCTGGTGTCGGAGGAATATTACCCCCAGGGACTCGAATACCAGAAGCAGATCGACCGTTTTGCCAATGCGAATGCCCTTTCGGGCAAAATTGCCATCACCCAGGACCAGCATAACCTGCTTATTACCTATCCTGTTGATATGAAGGGCAAAATTGTGAAAGGCCAGGTGGTCTTTTTTCGGCCATCGGACCAGAATGCCGATTTCCAGGATAGCCTGAAGTTCGACACTACCCTGATTCAGCAAGTGCCTGTCGGGGAATTTATCGGGGGAAAGTATGTGGCTAAATTTTTCTGGAAAATGGATGGCAGGGAATATGCGAACGAAATTACCTTCAGGGTGAATAAATAAAGTGAATAGTGTTCCTTCGCTTTGCTCGGAATGACAGTGAATAGTGAAATGGGATTATAGATTCTCAGATACTAAAACTAAAAAATATATGTTTCTCTGGACTGCATTTATAGTAGGATTAGTAGGTAGTGCGCATTGTGCCGGCATGTGCGGGCCTATTGCCCTGGCACTGCCGCTGCGCACCGATAACTGGTTTACGCGGGTAGCCAGCGGATTGGTGTATAATGCCGGGCGGTTGGTTACCTATATGATTTTGGGTGGTATTTTCGGGTTGTTGGGTAAAGGATTGCATATGGCCGGGTTCCAGTTGTGGGCTTCGGTTGTAATTGGCAGTTTAATGATCGCTATTGTGCTGCTTCCCCTGTTGTTCAATAAGGTGCCATCTATAAACAATATATTCGAAAGCTATTCGTCGAAACTGTTAACAGGTTTTCGGAAATTATTCCGGAACGGGGGCACATTTTCGTTGCTGGGTATAGGTCTGCTTAACGGTATACTTCCCTGCGGGCTGGTATATGTCGCCGTGGCCGGAGCTATAAATTCCGGCGACGTAGTTACCGGCATGCTGTATATGGCGCTGTTTGGTGCCGGAACCATACCAGTAATGCTGGCAGTTTCACTTGCTGGCAGCATGATAAGCCTGAAATTGCGCGTATTTATCCATAAACTATCCCCTTATGTGATTGTTTTATTGGGAGTGCTTTTCATCCTGCGCGGATTATCGCTGGGTATTCCATATATCAGTCCCAAAGCCGAAGCACTTACGCCGGTAGTTGAAAAGGCACATTCTTGTTGCCATCCGCAGCAATAAAAACTTTTTGCAAAAGAGAATACTTTATCACATTAATCGATAATTTTACAATCAAATAAACAAACAAACTATGAAAACCAGAAAATTTATTGCTTTAACAATGGCAGGGTTCTTCGGTCTTGCCTTAATGACCTCCTGTGGCGGTGGCAAAACCGGCGACCAGGCAAAAGCTGACAGCACTGCTGTTAAAGAACAAGTGGCAACTCCTGCTGTTCCTACGGCTGAGCAAATGGAAATGGGTAAAAAGATTTACGAAACACCCGGAAAATGTATTACCTGTCACCAGGCCAACGGACAAGGTGTTCCCAATGTATTTCCAAACCTTGTGGGTTCAAAATTCCTGTTGGAACAGAAAGTTCTTGCCGTTACCCAGGTGCTGAACGGATCAGCTAAAGTAGGTAACAAAACCGTTAAATATCCTGCACCAATGCCTCCGCAACTTGCATCAAAAGAAGAAGCTGTAGCCGTTATTAACTATGTGCTGAATAGTTTTGGAAACAACGGTGGCGTTGTAACGCTCGACGAAGTTAAAGATGTGGTTGTTGATCCCCGATAAATCAACCTTGTTACTATACATTGAAAAGGGAGCTGCGGCTCCCTTTTTTTATGAAATATCTGGGAGTTCGCCTTTCGGCCTTATTCAATACAAATACTTTTGAGTTTTTCAATATCCCCGTTAAATACATTGAAATCTACGTTTCCCTTAATTCCATCCACTTTGCCATTTTCGCTGTGCTGCCAGAAATGCCATGGCGTTTTAAATTCATTGTAAAACCTGTCGTGGTCGAAATACCCGGCAATCCATAAAGGATATGAATCGAAACTGCCATCAAGATAGGTACTGTAGAAATTAATATTGGTATAGATAACCGGCTTTGTTCCATATTCCTTCTCAAGCTTATCGAGGATTATCTTCAGCCCTTCGCATATTTTTTTCTTCGACCGGCCGTTGCTGTATTCAATATCAACCACCGGCGGCAGATCGCCACTGCTGAGTTTAACCATTTTTATAAAGTTATCAGCTTGTTTACCGGCATCGCGCGAAGGATAATAAAAGTGATAGGCCCCGCGCATCAACCCGTTTTTTGCCGACTGTTCCCAGTTTTTGCTAAACAGGTCGTCCTGCCTGGTAATTCCTTCAGTAGCTTTTATAAATGCAAACGAAATACGGATGTTATTCTTTTCCATGCGGCTTACCCTTTTCCAGTCTATATAACCCTGGTGCTTCGAAACATCTATGCCGTGAACTGAATATCCACTTGGCATCAGGATACCAAAAGAAGCTACAGCAGGCGCTGCTTTCGGGTTGCCGGTTTTCAGTGAGCTCAGCCAGGCCGGCATTTTTATGATCGCTACAAGCACAATGATTATCAATCCCGGAATAAGTACCAGGCGGAGGAGAAGCGTTGTATTTTTGGATATTTTCATTAACAAGAGGATGGTTTTCGGAACTCCGGATGGTTGCAGCCGGTATTTCTTCCAGTATTGCAGGATGCAGAACTGCTGGTTATGTCACTCGCTGCTTCAGCAAAACAGTTCGATTTACAATATATATATGGCAGGATTATTTGAATATTAATCGGATTTTTCATTGTAATTTTGCAGCAGTCCGCAGCAGCTGCAAAGGTAAGCTTGTTAGCCGAACTTAAAAATGAATGTACTTACTTAAAAGTGAAAAAATAGTATGCTCAACGACGTAGTTATTATTGAAAAGAAACATACCAATGCCGCAAAAACGCTGTTCGACAGGGTAATGCGCGATATAAAACCCAAGTTTATCATCAGTATTTCGGGCGAGGTTGGCACCGGAAAATGTGAAATCGCCCACGAACTGGGCAGGCTACTCATTGAATCCGGAAAACAGGTTAAAGTACTGCTGCTCGACAATTACTACTTTGTTGAACCCAGGGAGCGTAATGAATGGCGCGAAAAGAATGGCCTCGAAAAAATAGGGTACGATGAGTACAACTGGAACCTGGTGAACAGCAATATTGATGATTTCAGGATGAATAAAAAATCGGTTATGCCTGTTGTTGACCTGTTTACGCAGCGGGTGGATCAGCTTCATACCGATTTCGATGGCATTGATGTACTTATAATTGCCGGGTTATATTCCATTAAAATTAACCAGAGCGATTTGCGGGTATTTATTGAGCTTACCTACGAAGATACCTGGGACGAACAGAAATATACACATAAGGAAGTGTTGGATCAATTCAGGGTCGAAATACTGAAGCATGAGCATAAAGCCGTTCAATCGCTTAAGCCCCTGGCCGATTTTTACATCGATTTCGATACGGCTAATGAAATTTTTCATTTGTAAAATGAAGTGCAATGGGTATAGTGCATAGTGCCTGGTGACCGGTTTTTATTACTGATCCGGGGCTTTATTCAAATGCTCAGTTTTTATTTCCTATTCTTTAACTCAAAATAACGTGAGTCAAAAATATATTTTCCCCGAATGGGCGCGCAACCAGGTTGTGTACGAAGTGAACCTGAGGCAATATACACCCGGAGGAACCATCCGTGAATTCAAACAGCACCTGCCTCGATTAAAGGAGCTTGGCGCAGGTATCCTCTGGTTTATGCCCTTGCAGCCCATCGGCATCAAAAACCGCAAGGGTTCGCTGGGCAGTTATTATTCCATACGCAATTACTGCGAAATAGATCCCGCCTACGGAACTATGGATGAGTTTATCAATATGATAAACGAAATTCATGCCCTGGGGATGTATGTAATCCTCGATTGGGTAGCCAACCATACCGCCTGGGATCACCATTGGGTTGATGAATTTCCGGCCTTTTATCGCCGCAACGAAGCAGGTGAGGTACATCCGCCTTTCGCCGAATGGGAAGATGTGGTTGGCCTTGATTACACAAACCTCGACCTGAGGCTGGCCATGATTGATGCCATGAAGTTCTGGATTCAAAAAACAAACATCGATGGTTTTCGTTGCGATATGGCTATGCTCGTGCCTACCGATTTCTGGAACCAGGCACGCTTGGAACTGGAAACTGTTAAACATGTTTTCATGCTTGCCGAAGCCGATCAGCGCGATTTGACCGAAGAGGCGTTCGATGTGCTTTATAATTGGAACCTGATGCATGTGTGGAACGATATAGCAGCCGGCAAGTACACTGCTGACGAAATCCGCTGGCGCATTCCTTCCGAGATCACTGACTTTCCGGCTGGCGCCGATAACCTGATGTTTATCAGCAACCACGACGAAAATTCGTGGAACGGATCGGAGATTGAGCGCCTGCATTTTGCACTCGAAGCTTTTGCTGTGCTTATTTTCACGTTGCCGGGTATGCCGCTTATTTATTCAGGCATGGAAGCCGGGAACTACCGCAGGCTTTCATTTTTTGATAAGGATTGTATTGATTGGAAAGAAGATAAAATGGCTTTGCTGTACCGCAAACTGGCGCATCTCAGGATGCACAATCCTGCCCTGCGAAGCCTGCAGCCTAAATCGGATTTTCGTTTGCTGTCCACTACCCGCGATGATCAGGTATTTAGTTTCAGTCGCCAGAGCGATGGGAATGGAATAGTTGTTTTGCTGAACCTGAGCCCCGGAAATGTTGATTTCAGCCTGACCGGCGATGGATACCAGGGAACCTATTCCGACCTGAAAAGCGGGATGAAGATCACATTGGGCGAAACGCCTTGTTTCTCGTTACCTGCCTGGGGTTACATGGTTTTGGTGCAGGAATAGCTTTTTTTTATTTTTTTGATGAATAACTGCAATCATTTCTTATTTTTGCAGCATTAACGCGGAAGTAGCTCAGTTGGTAGAGCATCAGCTTCCCAAGCTGAGGGTCGAGGGTTCGAATCCCTTTTTCCGCTCAAAGTGTCATCAGCATCGGTTGGTGACACTTTTTTTTATTCCATTTCAATGGTAAAATTGTAAAATGCTGATCAGATTTTTGAATATGCCCATGCAGTGAACTAAACCTACCCATGTTGCAATTCAACAAGGCCTGGTATGGGCTAAACCTGCCTATATTGCAACGTAACAAGGCCTGTTGTGAGCTAAACTTGCCCATGTTGCAACTCAACAAGGCCTGGTGTGAGCTAAACCTGCCTATGTTGCAACTCAGCAAGGCATGGTATGAGCTAAACCTGCCCATGTTGCAACTCAACAAGGCCTGGTGTGAGCTAAACCTGCCCATGTTGCAACTCAACAAGGCCTGGTATGAGTTAAACCTGCCTGTGTTGCAACGAAACAAGGCATGTTTCAGTGTTAAAAGTACTGCTGTGGTATCACCAATAAGAATAGTAACTAACTTTGAACTTTATTTATCAGCTATGGCATTAAGCAATCTCGAGCGAATGATACAGCTGGCCACCGAAGTTTTTGATGTTAAAAATGATCCCAGCCAGCTTGATGTCGACCAACACGTTATTGAGCGCATGCTGCGCCTGCATCCTGCTTCAGTTTCGGAATACGATGATGGCAACGGGCCTGTTGCCTGGGTTTTGTGCATACCAACCACCATCGGCTTAATGAACCGGTTTTTAGCCTGTGAAATCACCGAAAAGGAATTATTTGATCTTACGCCCGAAGATGTTGCGTATGATGCATTATACTTATGTTCCGCACTGGTTTTGCCTGAATACAGGCAGCAGGGGATTACAAAAACACTGGCTGCCACAGCGATAGAAAAAATACGGGCCCGGCATTCGCTCAAAGCCTTGTTTATATGGCCTTTCAGCCACGAAGGAATAATGGCGTCAGAAAGCATCGCAAGGCTGGCCAATCTGCCCTTGTATAAACGAAATGAGGAATAGCACAACCTGGCTGTTGTGAAGTTGCTTTGTTATTTTTATTATTTTCGTTCACCTTTTAAATACAGTGTGCAAACTGAACCATCTATTGAAATCGTTATCGTTGCATCATAAAGCTGAACAATTAATTTTATGAAGAAATTTTTTAGTAAAATAGCATTTAAAAAGGAATACCTGGTTTACGTTGTGGTGCTGCTTTCGCTGGTCGCAAGCATACAGGCGCTCACCCGCCCGAAAAAAACATTTGTTGACGGTGGGCAAGAGTATACGCACTACAACAACTATGTGATATTCGCTAACTCATTTCATCACCTGAAGGATAACACGGATTTATATATTTTGTACCCCGAAGAACAATGGGATTTGTATAAATACACGCCCACATTTGCAGCCTTTTTCGGGGCGTTTGCCATTTTCCCCGACTGGCTGGGCTACAACCTCTGGAACCTGTTTAATGCGCTGCTGCTGGTTTTTGCAATTTATTACCTGCCCGGTATTACGGATAAAAAGAAAAATATACTCCTGGCGCTCTGTTTGATTGAGCTGATGACCTCACTGCAAAATGGCCAATCCAATGCACTTATGGCCGGATTATTAATCCTGACTTTCGGACTGCTGGAAAAAGAAAAATTCCTGTGGGCATGCTTGTGCGTTGTTTTTACAGTGTATGTTAAATTGTTTGGAATCGTTGGTTTTGCACTGTTCCTGTTCTATCCTCAAAAAATGAAGCTAGCCCTGTATACTTTGTTTTGGTCGGTGATACTTTTTATAGTGCCGTTAATTTTTGTAGGTGTTCAGCAATACGAGTTTTTGTTTAAATCGTACTGGAACATGCTGTACCACGATCACAGCATTTCGTACGGGTATTCGGTGATGGGCTGGATAAATTCGTGGCTGGGGACCGATGTTAACAAACTTGCCGTTGTGCTCGCGGGGGCTGCATTGTTTATGGTTCCGTTTTATAAATTTAATAGTTACCGGTACTTCGATTTCAGGATACTGGCATTGGCCAGCGTATTAATATGGGTGGTGATTTTCAACCATAAAGCCGAGTCGCCAACATTTATTATTGCCATGTCGGGGGTTGCGCTTTGGTTTGTTGCCGGCCGTATGAGCACGCTCAACATCGTACTGCTGGTATTGGCATTTGTGTTTACCTCCTTATCGCCAACTGATATCTTTCCCCGGTTTGTACGCAACGAATATGTGATACCCTATTCGCTTAAAGCGGTACCTTGTATCTTCGTGTGGTTTAAAATTGTGTACGACCAGCTTGCGTTTAAAAACGGGATCAATACGGATAAAACCCCTGCAACTGTATAATTCCAGGCTGGGTTTACATTAAGTGTTGATTTGCTTGTACTGCATGCTGTTTTAATATCATTGGGCATGTAATTCTTTTCCGCAAACCTCAGCTTTCTTTTTAATTTTGCCATTGTTAACCACAAATCCAACCCTGATTTTTGATTACAGCTGACGTTATTATAATTGGAGCCGGTCCTGCCGGGCTTTTTGCTGCCATGCATTGTGGTGGACAAAAGGTTATTGTACTCGAAAAAAATGAAAAGCCGGGTAAAAAGCTGCTGATATCGGGCACCGGCCGCTGTAATATTACGCATCAGTGTAAACTCATTGATTTTTTTGAACACTATGGCGATAACCACCGTTTCCTGAAAACAGCTTTGCATACTTTTACCAATACCGACCTGCTGCAGTTTTGTAACCAGTATGGCCTGGATACTGTTGTGGATAAGAATGGTAAAGTATTCTCGGCGAGTCAGAAATCGGAAGATGTGTTGCAGCTGCTGTTGCGTGAATGCGAGCGCCGGGGGATTCAGATATCGTGCAGGCAGCAGGTGCTCAATGTCGCAAAATCGTCAGCAGGTTTTGTAATAACTACTCCGGGAGGCGTATATTCTTCGCTCATGCTTGTAATTGCAACCGGAGGTATGTCGTACCCGGCAACCGGATCAACCGGCGATGGATACCATTTTGCGAAACAACTCGGGCATGCCATTGTGCCACCCAAACCATCGTTAAGTCCTGTATTTGTGCGCAATTACACGATGGCCTCCATAGCGGGAGTTTCAGTGCAGGATAAACTGGTTTATTTGTACCGCGGCGACAAAAAACTGGGAGAGCATCGCGGCGATATCGGGTTTACGCATAAAGGCCTGAGTGGCCCCGGAATACTTGATTTTTCGCGAAACATACTGAGCGGCGATCAGCTAAGGATCAACTTTGTGGATGATAAAGCAGATAATTTCCGGAATAGATTGATAGCTGCTTCGGAAAAGGAAGGAAAAACAGCCATTCTGACTTATCTGAAAAAATTTGATTTGCCGCGCAGCCTTTTATTGCTGGTTTTAAAATCGATATCAATAGAGCCTGAAACCCGATTGGCAGAAATCACCAAAATACAGAGAAACCAACTGGTAGCCGCGTTTTGCGAATACCCTTTTGTGGTCGAAAAAGTAGGCGGTTTTAATATGGCAATGGCTACTGCCGGGGGAGTAAGCCTGGCAGAAGTGAACCCCAGGACCATGGAGTCGAAATTGGTTCCCGGTCTGTTTTTTGCCGGCGAAGTACTCGACTTCGATGGCGATACCGGCGGTTATAACCTGCAGGCGGCATTCTCCACAGGGTACCTTGTTGGATTGGGAGTCAGCAAGTTGTTAGGCGTAGGGTTTAAGGCGTAGGGTTTAAGGCGTAGGGTTTAAGGTGTAAGGTTTAAGGTGTAAGGTGTAAGGTTTAAGTTTTAAGGTGTATGATATAAGCTGTAAGGTGTAAGGTTTAAGGTGTAAGGTGTAAGGTGTAAGGTTTAAGGTGTAAGGGCGTTCCACGATTTACGATTTACGATTTACGATTTACGAATTACGCAATCCGAATTCCGAATTCGCCAATCCGCAATCCTTACTACATCATTTTATGCTTTTCAATCAGCTCGAAGAAATTTTTCTGGTAGGTATCGCTGATGGGAATCAGTATTTCCCCGATTTTAATCTGTTTACGCTCAACAAATTCTATTTTATCGATAGCCACAAAAAATGATTTGTGAACCCGGCAGAAAGCAGGTTCGTGAAGGATTTCTTCAATTCCTTTTGCATTCATAAGGGTCATGATACGCCGGGTGCGGGTTACAATACGCCAGTAGTCGCCCATGCCTTCCACGTACAAAACCTCGTCGGCATTCACTTTTTCAATACGGGTCTCTGTTTTAACGAAGAAAAAAGTATTGGTAGCAGGATTAAATGCTTTGTCAGTTTTTTCATTACTCAGCGTTGCTTCTGCTTTTTTCTGCATCTGCTCCAGGGCTTTGTTGGCGGCTTTCACAAAACGGTCGAAAGGGATAGGTTTCAGCAGGTAATCGAGCACATCAAGGTCGAAACCCTGCAACGCGTACTGGTCGTATGCCGTGGTGAAGATAACCATGGGTTTGTTCACCAGCGAATGCAGCAGTTGTATGCCGGTAAGTTCTTCCATCTGTATGTCGAGAAACATCAGGTCGACCGAATTGTGACGCAGGTATTCGAGGGTGTCAATTGCATTTCCAAAAGTACCGGTCAGGTTCAGGAATGGAACCTTGGCACAATAGGCTTTTATAATGTCAAGCGCCAGTGGCTCATCGTCGATGGCAATACAATTGATTTTCATTTCCGGTTAATTATAAATGGTTAGCTCAACTTTAAAAATATCCCCGTTCAAATTTAGTTTTAAATCGTGTTTGTCGGGGTAAAGTAATCCAAGTCTGCGTTTTATATTTTCGAGGCCGAATCCTCCGGCTTCCTCGCTGCTGAGCTGATCGTTGGGCTTAACAAAATTTGTTACCAGGAAATCCATCCTGTCGGTCTTCAGGTTCAGATTAATAATAATACCCGGCTCGTGGTTTTTATTTCCATGTTTAAACGCGTTTTCAACAAAAGGAATCAGGAGCATGGGCGCTATGGTCCGATTATCCATGGAGCCGTTTACATTTATCTCAACAAATCCTTTTTGCCTGATCCGCAGTTGCTGCAATTCAATAAAGCTGTTCAAATATTCAATTTCCTTATGCAAAGCTACAAAATCGGTATTCGAATCGTACAGCATATACCGCATAATGCTCGAAAGTTTCATCACGGCTTCGGGAGCTTCGTCCGATTTGTTGTACACCAGCGAGTAAATGTTATTTAGCGTGTTGAACAGGAAATGAGGATTTACCTGCGATCGCAACAGCGCAATTTCGCTGGCTTGCCGTTCTTTGATCAATTCGTCCTTCAGCTTCTGCGAATCAAACCAGTCGATGCTGAAGCGGATCAGCATGGCATAAATGCTGATGATTACGGTATATTTGAGCGTTGCCCATATCCAGTCGTATTGAAACATCAGCTGGCTGGGTGGTAGTTTAACAAGGTATTTCCAGTATGCGATTTCGATGGGCAGGCGTATGGCCGAAAGTACGGTTGCCAACAGTATTACAAACGGGAAAATGTACCATTTCCGTTTTAATTTCAGGAAATTCGGGATAACGAAATACACCGAGTAAAACACAAAAATATTGAGCAACGTTGTAATGAATATATCCTTGAGGTAGATATAGTCCTGCAACAGCTTTATGTCAATTTTGTTAAGATATATCGGGAAAAATGCCTGGTTGAGCATATATATCCAGAACAAAATATGGACAAGAATTTTATACCTGCTTTTCATTGTGCAACTTTCTTTTTTAGAGTAAGATGCCGGATTTCGGGTATCGTTGTCACGAAATCCGGAATCCGACATCCGAAATTATGTATTCCGGAATTTACCAACCTCCGACTACCAGATATCGGCTCTGTTTTCGGGTGCAATATAGCGTTTGTCGCCGGGTTTTATATCAAATGCCTTGTAAAAAGCCGGGATGTTGTAAACAATGGCGTTAACGCGGGCTTCGGCCGGCGAATGAACGTCTTCCTTCAGGCGGCGCATGGTTTCTTCGTCGCGGGTGTTGGCACGCCAAACCTGGGCATACGAAAGGAAAAACCGCTGGTCGGGTGTAAATCCGTCAATTTTTTCATCCTGTTTTTTGCCGGCAAGTGCTTTTTGTAAACCGTTGTATGCTACATTCATACCACCCAGGTCAGCAATATTTTCGCCCAGGGTAAGCTTGCCATCTACATGCAGGTTATCAAGCATTTTGTAGTTGTTGTACTGATCGACCAGCACGGTGGTTTTAGCTTCAAAATTTTTGGAATCTTCGGCCAGCCACCAATCGTGGAGGTTACCGTCTTTGTCGTACTGGCGGCCCTGATCGTCGAAACCATGGGTCATTTCGTGCGAAATTACCATTCCAATGGCCCCGTAATTCACGGCATCGTCAGCATTCATAAAGAAGAAAGGAGGCTGAAGTATGGCTGCCGGGAATACGATTTCGTTCATATTAGGGCTATAGTAAGCATTCACGGTTTGCGGTGTCATTCCCCATTCGCTGCGGTCAACAGGTTTCCCGATTTTTGCCATGTTGCGGTTTACTTCGAACTGCCTTGCATTTTTCAGGTTCTGATAGTACGAATCGGTGCCGATGGCGAGGTTGCTGTAATCGATCCATTTGTCGGGATAGCCGATTTTAACATTTATTTTTGCCAGCTTGGCTTCGGCTTCTTTCTTGGTAGCGTCCGACATCCAGCTCAGCCCGTTAATTCTTTCACCCAGCGAAGCTTTCAGGTTGTTCACCAGTTCGACCATGCGTTTTTTTGCTTCGGGCGGGAAAAATTTCTGAACATACAGCTGGCCTACAGCTTCGCCCAACGAATTGCTGGTATTGTCAATCATACGTTTCCAGCGTGGGCGCTGTTCCTTGGCGCCGGTTAATACGGTGCCGTAAAAAGCGAAATGTTCCTTATCAAATTCCGACGAAAGCGCCGAAGCAGCCGAATTTATAAGGTCCCACCGGAAATATGCTTTCCAGTCGGCAACCGGAACAGTTTGAATCATGGCGGCCATTCCTTTAATAAATTTAGGCTGCCCGATATTTATTTCAGCAGCAGGGGCCAGCTTAATACCTGCGAAATATGCTTTCCAGTCGATGCCCGGAGCCATCTTCTGTAATCCCGCCAGGTCGGTTTTATTGTAGTTGGCAACCGGGTTGCGCAGTTCAACACGTGTTGATGAAATTTTGGCCAGTTCGGTTTCAATGTTCATCACAGTTGCGGCATCTTTATCAGCTTGTTCTTTGGATGATCCGGCCAAAACAAACATTTTAGCCATATGAACCAGGTATGCAGCCCTGATTTCTTTCGACCGTGCATCATCAGCCAGGTAGTAATCCCTGTCGGGCAATCCAAGACCGGCCTGGTAAGTGTTTGCAATCACCATATCCGAGTTTTTCTCATCGGCGCCGCTATACAGGTAAAAAAGCGGGTAATTGCCCGAAGCATGTTGTTCAATCAGCATTTTCTGTACATCTGCCGGAGCAGTAAAAGTATTGATCTGATCCAGTTCAGCTTTCAAAGGGGCAATACCGTCTTTCTCAATTTTATTGGTATCCATACCGGAATTGTAGAAGTCGCGGATTTTCTGGTTTATTGAGCCCTGGGCTGCATTTTTATCGGCCGAAGCATCGGCAAGGATGGTTTTCAGCTGATCGTAATTTTCTTCTTCCAGTACTTCGAATGCGCCATAACGGCTATATTCAGCAGGGATGGGGTTGTTTTTCAGCCAGTTGCCGTTTGCAAAGCGGTAAAAATCGTCGCCTGGTTTTACAGTGGTATCCATGTTGGATGCACTCAAAGCCGGTGTAGCGCTTTTTTCTGTTCCTTTTTCGCTACATCCGCCGGTGGTTATTGCCAGTGCTATAATGCCTACAGCTGCCATAAATGTGTGTTTAAGTAAGTAATTCATAATTTGTTTAATGGAGTTTTTTATTTGTGTGAAGCCAAAATGCATGTAAAAGTATAAATTGTTATGAAAGCAACATTTGTAAATCGCTAAAAGAATTACTCCAGTCGCTGTAATTGTGATAATAATCGGTAGCGTTGTTTTAATGTAAAATGCAATATCACACAAATTTATGAGGTAAATTATTCTTTTTTTGAAGCATGCATTGCTGCCGTTTAATTTCCATACATTTGCCGGCTTGTTCGTAACCGGCTTTTCTTTCAGTTGTAAAAGCTATAATTTAATGATAACTTACATATTAACATGGTTTCAATTTTAAAAAGATTCCCGATTTTTACGCTTGTAGTTCTTATGTTCCTGCCGGATTCAGCGTTTACGCAGGATACAAATCAACCCGTTGCCAGCGATAAACCTACTTTAACCTGGAGTGGTTTCGTTAAAGCTGAGGGGATGTTCGATACCCGGCAGGTGGTTGAAGCCCGCGAAGGATACCTGTTGCTGTATCCTAAAAAAGTGAGCCTCGATAAAAACGGAAATGATATTAATGCACATGGCAGTTTTAACCAATACGCTATGACGGCCCGCCTCACGGCCAAGGCTACCGGGCCCGATATTTTGGGGGCAAAGACTTCAGCGCTTATTGAAGGTGATTTTACGGGAGCCTCCAATTCTGAGAATAACAGTTTCAGGCTGCGTCATGCCTTCATAAAAATGAAGTGGGCCAACGCAAGCCTTACTGCCGGGCAGTACTGGCACCCGATTAACATCCCGGAAATGATTCCCAATGTGTTGTCGCTCAATACGGGTGCTCCTTTTCACCCTTTCAGCCGGCAGCCTCAAATCAGGCTCGATGCCTCGAAAGGTAAAATTAACACGGTGCTTGCCGTAACTGCTCAGCGCGATTACATGAACAGCGGTCCCGCCGGCTCCTCTTCTGTATACCTGCGCAACAGCATGGTCCCCAACCTGCACGGGCAGGTACAGTATACCGGTAATCAACTTTTTGCAGGTGTGGGTCTGGACTATAAACGGCTTACGCCCAGGTTAGTTACCGATAGCATGTATGCTACAAAAGCGTCAGTGAATTGTTTTTCGTACACAGCTTTCATGATGGCAAAAACAAAGCCGCTGGTCATTAAAATGCAATGGATTTACGGTCAGGGCCTAAACGATCACCTGGTAATGGGCGGCTACGGAATAAGCAAAATTGATCCGCTTACCAACGAACACGAATACCTGCCGCTGAATTATTTATCGGGCTGGATTAACTTGCAAACCACTGGCAAAACCTGGCAGGGTTCCTTGTTTGCCGGCTACACCAAAGGATATGGCGCTGAGCAAAATATTGTCGGTGCTGTGTATGCCCGCGATGCGGATATTGCTTATTTGTACCGCGTAGCACCCATGATCAGCTATATAAATGGTAAATTGCTGGTAACCGCAGAGTGCGAGTTTACTACAGCTGCATACGGCAAAATGGATGCAAAATGTAAGGTTTACGATACCAAACCGGTAACCAACAGCAGAATTAGTTTTTCAATCGGCTATTTCTTTTAAAAATAATATACCGTTTCCGTTGGGGAACAATCAAAAAAAAGCCTTGCTTGATTAAAGCAAGGCTTTTTTGATTTTAACCGGCGCTTAACATTCAATCTGAAGCGTAGCCGGGGATGATGTTCAGGATTTGGTTTTGTTGGTACGCATGCCGATAACCGGGTACAGCGGGCAAAAACTAACCAGGCTGGTTAATGCAAAAACAGCAGCCACCACAAGCAGAACAATGCCGGTTGTTCCGCTGATTACATTGGTTAAATAAAGGATTGCAATTACAACTGCTGCAAGAATGCGAATTATTCTGTCGATAGTTCCCATGTTTGGTTTCATCATCATATAGGTTTAGGGTTAAACAATGTTATCTGTGATGCAAAATTATTCTTCAGTCAAGCTACATTACGTGATATTGGTCACACTGTGGCAAATGATTTTGTACGTTTTAAATTAACTCCACGAGGCATGATATTTACAAAACAGTAACCTGGTTGCGACCCGTGAGGATTTTATTTTCCCGTTCTAATTTTTTCAGCAGCCGGCTGATTACTTCGCGCACTGTGCCCATATCGGTGGCAATTTGCTGGTGAGTTACCGATAGTTGTTTGTTCCCGGTAAGCAATGCTTTTTCTTTGAGGTATAATAAAATTCTTTCGTCGAGCCTGTTAAAAATAAGCTGGTTAATGGTGTCCATCAGGTCGAGGTAGCGTTTGTTAAACATTTCGTAAACGTAGAAATTAAATTCCGGGTAAGTAGTTATCCATTGGCGGAGTTTATCGGATGGTATAAGTAAAAGCCGGGTTTCTTCGGGGGCAGTGGCTTCTATCAGGCTGGCGGAATTGCTGCAGCAGGCCGAAAACGACATAATGCACATTTCACCCGGATGTATGTAGTACAAGAGCAACTCCTTATCGTCCTCTATGCGGCTAACTTTTACCAGGCCTTTTACTACCAGCGGGATAGAGCGGACATAATTTCCGGTTTTAAGCAGCGTGGTTTCGGCAGGTATGTCCATATCAACAGCTTCGGTTGCTATAAATTGCAGGAGTTCGGTGTTAACCTGTGGAAGTAGTTTTTTGAGCGTAATCAGGTCCATGGCGATTGAGATGTGCTGATTTGTAAATTATTAATCATGCGTGCCGGGTTAAAAGAAAGTTTTTATGCACACGGTTAAAATTAGGGAAAAGCGTGGAATAAAGGCATATCCGCGAAATGTTTTTTCAGCAAACCGGCTCCTGATAAATATGTAAAAACTTACATGGCTGTTTTACCGTTGCTTTTTTTACTTTTGCACCTCTTTTACCCGATTCGCCGATGGAGTTACTCACTATTTTCCTGATTGCCATAAGTCTTTCGTTCGACACTTTTGCTGTTTCTGTTTCAAGTGGTTTGGTTTTACCGAAAATTGATTTCAAAAATGCAACGAAAATAGCAATCACGCTGGCTGTATTTCAGGCTGTAATGCCTGTAATTGGTTGGCTTGCCGGTTCAGGGATAAAAAATTATGCCGAGAATTTCGATCACTGGATTGCATTTACTATTCTTGGACTATTGGGTGGCAAGATGATTTACGAGAGTTTAAGTTCTCATCCCGAAGAGCGCTCATTTAATCCGCTCGATGTAAAAGTGATGATTGGTATGGCAATAGCCACCAGTATCGATGCGCTTATCGTGGGTTTCAGCTTTGCATTGCTGAATTACAGAATTATGGTTTCCATCGGGATCATCGGTTCAGTAACCTACATTGTAGCCATGCTTGGGATGCTTTTCGGTAAAAAAATAGGGGCGCGCATGGGCCGGAGGATGGAAATGCTGGGTGGCGTTATGCTGATCTTAATCGGGCTGAAAATACTGCTTGAGCATTTATCCGCATAATTTGCAATGCAATTATCTATTTTTCAGGATTGAGAAATTCAGCGTAAGCCGGCTACTGCTTTCTAATTGTTCCGGTTCAGCCAGTTCATACTGCTTTCAAGCGTAGGCATATCGGTAATGATAATTTTTACCGGTTTGCCGGTAAGCGCTGTCAGGCTGCGTTCCTGTTTTTCGAGCGATTGTCTTTTTGCTTTTTCCAACGCAGGTTTCAGGTATTCGCGCAGCGCCATTTCATTCAGCCTTTTTACAATTGCCTCTTTGTCAATTTCAACCGAAGGATCGTACGACGATTCTTTAATCTGTTCAATTGTACTGTTGTCGATGCTGACATATGTAAGCCTTAGTGGCGCATGTACTTCGATAGCTTGGGCGGTAATGGTTATGCTGGTATTGATGGTATCGCCCAGGTCGATATGAAACCCGATCCTTCCTTTGGCGGTTGTGGATACTTTTTCGGTGAACTTAAGCATGTCCGATCCAAAGTATTTTTTCTCGGTGCTTGTGATGTTCATCAGTTTGAAGTCCTGTTCCCAAACGACCAGTTTGGCCGTGCTGCGCAGTTTGTCGAAAATGATATTGTTTTCTTCGAGGGTTCGTTTTTCAATAATTTTCATATCCACGAACCTGAATACCAGGTATGCAGCTACTACGATAATTGCAATTAATCCAAGCAGTTTTAAACCACTGTCAGCCTGTTTCCGGAAATAATTCAGCATATAGAATAATTAATCTTCAAAATTAATGACAATTTTCGCAACAGTGGCATGCCAGCTGGTTTTTTCGTGCTTTTTCAAGGCTTTCCCGACCTTCGCTGAAGGCATACCAGGCAATGCCCAATGAACCGGCGATATCGATATAATTGATTTTAAAAAGTTCGTATAACACGCTGGATGCAAGCAGGATAAAACTCAGGTACAGGCATGTCCGGGTACAATGCGCATCGGCAATAATGGCTTCTGAATTAAGTGCCCTGCCGGTTTTCAGTTTATAATACATCAGGAAATACATGGTAAGTATCGAAACTGCAGCTATAATAATACCGGCAAGGGTGGTTTCGGGTTTTGAATGTTGAATGATTTTCAGCACGCTGCCCACTACCAGTCCGGCTGCAAGCAACATAAATGCCACGCCTGTTATCCGCAGTGCAAGCCGCTCAAACTTATCGAAATCCTTTATTTCACTGCGCTGCATGCGAATAACCATATGCAGGATGCCAATCCCGGAAATTACTTCAACAAAACTGTCGATGCCAAAGCCCAACAGTACCAAGGTGTCGTCGATACTGCCGAAATAAACGGATACCATGCCTTCGATAATGTTATAAACAATTGTAACTATGCTGAGCCACAAAGCCACGCTGAGCCATTTCGGGGTGTTCATCTGTAAGGATTAAAGTAATTGTTTGTATAAGTGATAATTTTCGGAATCGAAGCAACAGAATAACACCTGGACCAGCGTTTTGTTACCGGCTAAAAACTGAGCCGTTTCGCGGGTGGCAATTTCAGCCGCCTTATTTTTTGGAAAGCCATATATGCCGGTGCTTATGTTAGGGAAAGCAATGGAGGTACAATTGTTTTGAACTGCCAGCAGCAGGCTTTGCCGGTAGCAACTTGCCAACAGTGAAATTTCGTTATTTTGTCCTCCGCGCCATACCGGGCCTACAGTATGGATCACGAATCTTGCCTTCAGGTTATAGCCTTTTGTAATTTTTGCCTCGCCGGTCGGGCAACCGCCCAGGGTAATGCATTCGGCCAGCAAACCGGGTCCGGCAGTACGATGTATTGCTCCGTCAACACCGCCGCCTCCAAGCAGGCTGCTGTTGGCCGCGTTAACTATAACATCCACATCGAGTTGGGTAATATCAGCCTGAATAACTTCAATATGAGCCATAGCTTTTTTATAAACAATGAGAACCAGGATTTAACATCGCTGCCGGCATGCTTTCCTTTATTTGTGAGCTTTGCGGTAGGCGCGTTTCCAGGCACGGCGGGCCCAGTAATGCCGGCGCCAGTATTTGCCCCACCTGATCCCTGACCATATACGCTCGTGGATGTAGTAGATGAACAGTTTTATGAGAAACTCTATCACGGCAATTAAACCGGCGTTACCAATACTTTCGCCCAGCGAAAGGCTTTGGTACTCGTGCGAGTAGACAAAAATTGCAACAAACATAGCCCCGGAGGCAAATATCCGGTAGGTGATGGTTTTTAACAGGCTTCGTTGTGGACTGTCGCGGAATACTACTTCGACTTCCGGGTTTTGTGGTTGTGTAATCGGTGATTTATT
>APMI01011904.1_pt1 | contig 30103 bp, 29 predicted proteins | sample 667938 | NCBI WGS metagenome assembly APMI01 (sample SAMN01084076, study PRJNA167559) | wastewater metagenome | biome: Wastewater | place: Denmark: Ejby Moelle, Odense | collected 2011-11-28
AGTAATTTCATTCGTTAAATATCAAACTTATAGCCCATTCCGTAAATGGATTTTATATAATCTTCACAACCGGCCTGCACCATTTTCTTCTTCAGGTTCTTCATGTGGGCATAAATAAAATCAAAGTTATCAAACACATCTGCTTCATCACCCGAAAGGTGTTCCGCAATAGCATTTTTAGAAACTACCCGGTTTTTATTTGAAACAAGATAAAGTAACAGGTCGTATTCTTTTCTTGTAAGGTCAACTCCTTTACCATTTACTGAGATTGTTTTGGCAAGGGTATCAATAGTAAGTTCATTCAACACAAGCACTTTATTCCCATCAAATCTTCTGCGCCGGATAACTGCCGCAATTCTTGCACTCAGTTCAGAAAGATGAAATGGTTTTGCCAGGTAATCATCTGCGCCAAGATTTAACCCGGCAATTCGGTCATCAATAGAATTTTTAGCTGAAATAATTATTACACCATCCGTTTTGTTATCGGCCTTTAATCCCTTCAGCACATTCAGCCCATTTCCGTCTGGCAGGGTAATGTCAAGCAATACACAGTCATAGTCAAAAGACTCTGTTTTATCCAACGCCGTTTTAAAATCAGGAGCAATTTCACACAGATAATTCTCCTGCTTCAGGTAGGCCACTATGCTCTTACTAAGCTCTTTTTCGTCTTCTACTATCAGTAATTTCATCTCAAAGTTTTCATAAAATAAAGGTACAATTCTGAAGGGATTCTGAATACTGAGATAAAAGAACGGAACTTTAGAAATAGGTACTCACCCCAAACTGAAACCCCGCCAGCTTAGCTGCTGGATTGCCTAAAATATCTTTTTGCCAGTTGTACCGATAGTTCAAACGAATTACTGTTTGTGCTGTCGGCCGCCAGCTGATTGCTGGAATAATGGAGAATAGTTCATCACTGATATTATCACCAGTTGATTTGAACTTTCCTTTGTTCCAATCTACATATTCAATACGTAAAGCTGCATTGATAACTGATTTTTCAAAACCGAAAACAGGTTTTTCAATAACCGGTTGCACAAAGTCAATAAACCCACCTTGCTGTTTTCTGCCGAATTGTTCGGTGTAAGTTTCAGGAACATCCACATTTACCCATGCCCATTCAGCATTAATGAATGTGTTAATTTTTGGAAGTGTAGTATTAAAGTCTATTGCATAGATATTTACTCTTCTCTTTATATCCAACTGCAACCCATCATCCTGATATTTATTGTAAATACCACCCATGTATGAAAGCCCCAATTCACCAATTTTCCGGTTTTTTACAGCAATTTTTCCGGTGAACAATGGGCTGCCATTAAAACTTTCTTCAAACCGGTTTTTGTTTTCTTTACTGGCCGGCAGAAATGTTTTGTTCTCTGCGTTATCAATAATTTTATCATCAAAGCCATTGGTAAGGTAGGCTTCATAAGCATATACCCAATCTTTGGTATATTTTTTACCAAACACACCAAATCCCACATTGCTCCAGGTTGCAGGAAGCATTTGAGTGGCCGAGACAGGGCGGTCAATAAATTCCCATTTGGGACCATCATGATTTTGATTGAATGCACCGATGGGGTTCATAACAATTCCGCCTCTCATGTTTAGCAAAGGGGCAAATTCGAAATCAACGGATGCAAATTCAATATTGATTTCTTTGGTGCCGTCTTCAAATTCAATCTCACTCAAAAACTTTATTCGTTTGGAAATGGAAGAAGATACAAACAAAGTCAATCTTCTCATTTGAAACTGGTGGCCTTCAGAAACTCCATCTTGCTGTAAATATTGATAATTGGCTTCCGCATAACCACCTAAGGCTACAGGCAGTTTTCCTAACTGAAGAAAGGGACGGGTATAAACTGCATCCATGTTTAATAACAATCCGGAAGTATCCTTTACAGTTCTGCGAAGCAATGCAGGGTCAACCTGTGCAACAGCAGTAGAGGAAAAGAAAATGAACGTCAATGATGAAATAAATAGTCTCATGTTTTTCTCAAATCAATAAATAGTTGGTTATTGTTAATCGTCACAGGGAAAGTTCTTAAATCTCTGTCAGCAGGTCCACTGGTTACTCTGCCTCTATTATCATACTCGCTACCATGTGCAGGGCACTGAAGATAATCACCAGCTACATTTAGTTCCGCACCCTGGTGAGCACACTGCATCCACACGGCTGAGTAATCTGTTTCACTAAACCGGTACACACAAATCGGGAACAGCAACTCGTCGTTTCGTACTACAATGTATAAGCGGTGCTTATTTGCTTCTTTTAGCGAAAATTCTTTTACATCTATTACTATTCCGTCTTTTATTAATTTACCATTGGTAAATTTTGTAGCAGCGCAGGAACTTAAAAGTGCAGCGACAGAGGATGCACCTACACAAGCGGCACAGGATTTAAGTATAAAATCTTTTCTGTTCATTTATAAAATGCTACAACGATTTTAAAAATTGTATTAGATTATTTCTTTCTTGAGCAGAAAGCTGTTGAAATCGCTGTTTACTTTGTTGTGCTTCGCCGCCGTGCAGCAGTATCGCTTCTTCAATACTCTTAGCCCTTCCGTCATGCATGAGAAAGTATTGTCCCCCTTGTGATTTTGGAGATAAACCCAATCCCCAAAGTGGCGGAGTTCTCCATTCAAATGTTTTGGCGCTGCCTTCCGTATATCCATCATCCAACCCCGGCCCCATATCATGTAACAGTAAGTCTGTATAAGGATGAAAAGTTTTATTGGATAATGCAGCAATAGTTGAAAACCCTGTATTTAGTGTTTGCTTGTGACAATTTTCACAACCAGTTTGTATAAATATGTTTTTCCCCTGAACTACCTCAACATCACTTTGATTTCTTTGAATGGGAGCTTTCAATGTTTGCAGGTAAAAGACAACATTATGTACCGTTACATCAGAAACTTCGGGGTCAATATTCAATCCGGTATAAACATCTTTTGGCTGAAATATTGAAGTAATACCTATGTCCTGATTGTAAGCATTTACTGTTTGGTGTAATAGATTATAAGCTGCAGCCTTTTTACCAAAGCGATGAATGTACTTGCCGTTTCTTGGAATGGCGAAGGAGAAAGGGGTTACAAACGAAGGCAGGTTTTCATAGTTGGGTACACCGCTAATACCATCCCCATTTGTATCATTAGGGTCAGCCATTAACAATATATCTGCGTCGGAGACCAATTCAAGAAATCCCAAACCTGTGTTGGCAGGCGGTGTGAACTGTGAAAACGTAGCACCTGCAGGTATTCGTTCAGGTGTATAGCCGGGTAATGCCCTGTTTTGTAATTGCGGGCCACCCAAATTAAGGAACTGGTTTCCACTGCTATCAATTTGCCCAAACCTTGTAAGTGTGGTAAAAGGATGGCCCTTGCCATCACCAGCATGGCAACTGCCACAACTGGTGGCTACGAAGATGGAGCCTAAACCCGTCTGAGAGGTAAATATTTCGTCATTAAAGGCCACATCACCTGCAAGGAACCGTCGGTTCTCCTCGTAGCTGAGCCCCTCAACAGGACCATCTAACAGCTCATTATCGGGTGGGGCTTTAGGCAACAGTTTTTGGCAGGCGACTATGCCGATAATCATAAAAATTAATGCTGATATAACCCTAAGTTTATTCATATCTCTACACTGGCAAAAGTAAATAATTAGGCTAATTTAATACATTAATTAGACTAACCTAATTATATTTTTATACTTGTTTCTTTATCTTCATGTAAATATTTTAAAACAGTGCATTCATTTACAGAAGAAAACTATCTGAAAGCCATTTATAAATTACAGGAAACCAACGGTGAAGTGGTAGCTACTTCAGCACTTGCCCAGGTAATGGGGGTGCATGCCCCATCTGTAACTGACATGCTTAAAAGGATGTCCGGAAAGAAACTGGTTACCTACCAAAAGTCAAAAGGCTTTAAGCTAACAGAAAAGGGTAAACAAGTAGCTGTGGGCATTATTCGTAACCATCGCCTTTGGGAGGTTTTCCTTGTTGACAAATTGGGGTATAAATGGGATGAAGTGCATGACCTTGCCGAACAATTAGAGCATATACACAGCGAAGACCTCACTAACAAACTGGATAAATTCCTTGGCTTCCCCAAAGCCGACCCTCATGGCGACCCGATACCAGATGCTAATGGGGTACTTCCTAAATCGAAAGCTGTCTTGCTATCTACTCTTAAAATTGAGGAGCAGGGTACGTTTACAGGTGTTACAGACCATACACCGGCATTTTTGAATTATCTGGACAAGGCAGGCATATCGTTAGGTAACACGGTAAAAGTAAAAGCCATTGAAGAGTTTGACCAGACTTATACAATACTGGTAAACAGAAAAAAAGAGGCAGTAATCAGTTTTAAGGTTGCCAATAGTTTATTGATGGATTAATTGCACTTCGAGACTGTCTAAAACTTCATCCGTTGTATTCTCACTGCATTTAATATTGCCAGCATTGCTACTCCAACATCAGCAAATACGGCCTCCCACATGGTGGCAAGTCCACCGGCTCCTAATACTAATACAATTGCTTTCACTGCAAAGGCAAGAATGATATTTTGCCAAACGATTTTCTTTGTCTGCTTACTAATGTTTATTGCCATAGCTATGCGGCTGGGTTTATCATCCTGTATCACTACATCTGCTGTTTCAATAGTGGCATCACTTCCTAAACCACCCATAGCAATACCAACATCACTTAATGCAACTACAGGGGCATCATTTACGCCGTCACCTACAAAGGCAACGGTTTCGTTGCGGTCTTTAATGGCTTTTACTTTGTTCACTTTATCTTCTGGTAATAAATCGCCGAAGGCATTATCTATTCCTAATTTATCTGCCACAAATTTTACAACAGTAGATTTATCACCACTCAGCATGGTTGTTTTTACATTCATGCTGTGCAACTTGTTTACTGCTTCTTGTGCATCTTCCTTTATGCTGTCGGCTATTGTGAGATAGCCTGCAAACCTTTTGTCGTAGGCAATTGCAATCAAGGTGTAAACTATTGTTGAAGGGTCAATATCGTACTTGATGGAAAATTTATCCATCAATTTAAAATTACCCACTAATAACTCTTTGCTAAGTACTTCGGCTTTCAATCCATGCCCTGCAATTTCTTCTGTATTGATTAATTGTATGGCTGCATTTACTTCACCAACGTATTGATGGATGGCCGTTGCGACCGGATGGGTGCTTTGGCTTTCCAAAGCATTTACCATTTGCAGTATTTCATCTTTATTAAACTCCGGTTTGATGTTTACTTCCTGTACTTTAAAAATACCTTCTGTCATAGTTCCGGTTTTATCCATCACTACATTTTGAATATTGGCAATTATGTCTAAAAAGTTGCTGCCCTTAAATAATATTCCGTTTTTACTGGCTGCGCCAATGCCGCCAAAATATCCCAAAGGAATAGAAATAACCAATGCACATGGGCAAGAGATAACTAAAAATACCAATGCCCGGTAAAGCCATTGATTGAAAACATAATTTTCTATAAACAACATCGGTACTACACAAATAAGAACTGCTAACAGAACAACAATGGGAGTATAGATTTTTGCAAACTTGCGGATAAATAATTCAGTTGGGGCTTTCTGTGCGGTGGCATTTTGCACCAGTTCCAAAATCTTTGAAAGTTTGCTATCGGTGTAAGCGGTGGTGACTTTTACTTGTGCAACAGTGTTCAGGTTTATCATGCCAGCCAATACGGCTTCTCCTTTGGCCTTTGTATCGGGTTTGCTTTCCCCTGTAAGTGCCGCTGTGTTGAATGATGCTGTTTCAGAAATCAGTTCACCATCTAATCCTAATTTTTCACCTGACTTTAATTGTATGATGTCGCCAATGTTTACAGTTTCTGCTTTTATTGTTTTGGGTTGATTATTTTCTAATACTGTTACTTCATCAGGCCGCTGGTCAAGTAATGCTTTGATATTTGATTTTGCCCTTTTTACTGCTAATGTCTGGAACACTTCACCCACTGCATAGAACAACATAACTGCCACGCCTTCGGGATATTCGCCAATGGCAAATGCACCGATTGTTGCAATACTCATCAATAAAAATTCAGAAAATATTTCTCCCTTGCCAATACTTTCAACCGCTTCTTTTAAAACAGGAAAGCCTACAGGCAAATAAGCCGATACATACCATACTATACGAATCCATCCGGTAAACCATGATTGCGGAATCCAGTTGTCAAATGCAATAGCTGTTAGCAATAAGGCAAGGCTGATAATAGCTGGCAGAAACATTTTTAATGTACTGCTGTTTTCACCACCTGAATGGATATGTCCGTCTCCTTCCTCATGGTCATGGTTGTGTCCATCATCATTGCTATGGCTTTCTTTGAGCAATTCTTTTGCCCCTGCTTTGCTATAAATTTTTTCTTCCTGTGTACAACAAGTCATTCTGCCTTTTGCATCATAAGTATGTCTGTGATTGGGGTCTGTGTTTATCATGTTCCTGTTCTTTGATATTGATAATAAAAAAGGTTGCAGACATTTCTATCTGCAACCTTCTATTGAAAAAATGTAATTGTTGTTAAGCCCTGAAAGCACTTACCATTCCTAAGACGGAAGCCAGCATTACTACACACTTCCAGCAATTGAGCCTGTTCATTTTCATTTGTATAAATTTTATGGATGTAAAAATACATAGCTGCTGCTTTAAATTTTGTTAATCTTCGTGGCCTTCTGTATTGGTCATTTTTGCCGAAACAAAGAAAGCGCCTTTAGTAACAATTTTTGCTCCTTTAGGAATTTCCTTTATCAATGTTATCTCTGTGTATCCAATGTCTGCCGTACCTTTTGCAACAGGAATCCTTTCAAATGTTTTTTCTTTTGTTTCCTTCTGCTTAAGACTGTCCGTCGCAATATTGTCAACCAAAACAAAAATGTAATCCTGTCCATCCACTCTTACAATAGCTTCATTGGGTACTGCAGGAACTGTTGTTTTGTCTAAACTCACAATGGCGGTAACATTCATGCCATCAATCAATCCTGTTTTGTCTCCTTTAACCATTGCATGAACCGAAACGGCTTTGCTTTCGCCTTCAAATGATGAGCCCAGTGAAAATATCTGTGCATCATACTCTTTACCGGGATTATTGGTTACTGTAAAGTGAATTGTCTGGTTGTTTTTTAATTTTGGCAAATCCTTTTCATACACAAATAAATCAAGATGCAACTGGCTGTTGTCAACTATTTCTGCAACTGTAGTTGTTACATCTACATAGCTGCCCATTTCTACATTTACATTACTTATTACGCCACTGATAGGGCTTGTTACTGCCAGTACTGAAATAAGTTTACCATTGATAAGCCGTGCAGGATTAATACCCATTAATTGTATTTGCTGTGCCAATGTTGATTTTAAAGTCCGTAAACTTCTTAATTCTGTTTCAGCCGACTGTAAATTTTTTAATGCCCCTGCATTGCCTTCGTTCAATTCCTTTTGCCGTTTTACTTCCAATTCGGCAAAAGAAATTTTTGCATTAACGCCCAGGTATTGGCTTTGTGCCTGTATAAATTCAGGATTGGCAATGGTGGCAATTGTTTGTCCTTTTCTTACGAGGTTACCGGGCTGAACCAGCAATGATTTTATAACACCGCTGTATATGGAATTAACTTTTGCTTTGTTCTGATTAGGCACCTTCAGCACACCATTTGTTTTGAGTGCGGCAGTTAGTTGCTTTTCTTCAATAGTGCCCAGCTCTATACCAATACTTTTTATTTGCTCTTCACTCAATACTGCCATATTTGGGTTAGCATGTTCATCTGTATGAACTTCTTCTGGCTTGGTTGCTTCCTCTTTGTCTTTACCACCGCATGAAACAAAGGTTGCTGTAATGGTGAGAATTGTGATTAATATAAAAAACTTCTTCATCTTTTTATTTTTATTGATTGATGTAATAATTGTATTGAATGACTGAATGATTGTACGCATTGAGATTTTCGAGGTAATTCTTTTGTATCTCAATAGCCTGTGTTAAAAACTGAGACAGTTCAGCAAAACTTATTTCACCGGCACGGTATGCCAGTGATGCGGCTTTAATGATTTCTTCCGCCTGCTTTAACCCGGTGCTTTCATAAAATGACAACATGCTTCGGTTTTTTTCCACTTCCTGCTGCATTTGTAATTTCTGTGTATTTAGTACCTGTGTTTCGTACTCATATTGCTTTTGCTGTACTGCCATCTCAGCCTGTGCCACTTTTACTTTGCTCTGGTATGCTTTTGCGCCGAACAATGGAAAGGCTGCTGTTACAGAAAAGCCGGTGAAGGGGTCTTTAGCTCCCCATAACCGTTGAGAAAAGAAACGGCCTGAAAACTCTGGTTTATTTTCATTCTTTACTACACTAATACCTGCATTGGCTATATTGATGTTTTGTGATTGCAAAGCCAGTGAAGGATGAGTGCTATCACTTGCCATAGCAGGCATGGACAATTTTTCCATTGGTATCATCTGCGGAAGCAAAACATCTGTTGTATTGAGTAATTGCATTAATGATTGCTGCTGTATCTGCATTTCTTTACTCATCTGTGTTATTAATGCCTGCAGCTCTCTCATTCGTACATTGGCAGCAATGCTGTCAAGGCCGGGGCTGTCGCCGGTTTTTACTTTTAGTATAGCGGCAGCATTCAGTGATTTATAAATACTGTCTAAGCGGTGATACAATCGCTGCTTATCCTGCAAGTACCAAAGCTGGTAATAAACTGTTCTCACATCTCTTTTCAATTGAACATCAATAGCAGCAGCACCGAGATTGTAATACTTCAACTGCTCCCCATACAAATTCTTTTGTGCTTTATACAAACCCGGCCATGATACTGATTGCGAAACACCAATTTTCAAAATACCAGTATTATCACTTGGCCGCATATCTTCATTTTCTGCAAACACACCTGTTTTGGGCAAAGCTGTTGCTGTTTTAATTTGGGCCTTGCCTTTGTTTACCTGTTGATTGTTTACTTCATATTGCAGGTTGTTTTTTGCCAATGCGATGGCTTCGCTGCTGCTTACTCTTTTTGTTACAGGCTGCTGTGCCTGCACATTATTCGATATGCACATGATAAACGCAATTACAATGCTTGCTGCAACTGGTTTCATTTTCATTTCTCTTTTTGATGAAAAAATTATATAGAGTAATGGTAAAACCACCAGGGTTAAAAATGTAGCAGTTATCAACCCGCCAATTACAACAGTTGCCAAAGGCTTTTGCACTTCTGCACCTGCACCACTACTTAATGCCATTGGTATAAATCCCAAGGCAGCTACCGCTGCTGTCATCAATACTGGTCGCAACCGGATTCTTGTTCCTTCTTTTACTCTCTGCATAATGTCTTTAATGCCTTCCTTTTCTAATTGATTAAATGTGCTGATAAGTACAATACCGTTTAGTACCGCAACACCAAACAACGCAATAAAACCAATACCTGCAGAAATGCTGAATGGCATTCCTCTTATAAGTAACGCAAATACACCACCGATGGCACTCATGGGAATAGCAGTAAAAATCAATGCAGCTTCTTTAATGGAACGGAAAGTGAGGTAAAGCATAAAGAAGATAAGCAGCAAGGCCAACGGCACTACAATCATCAGCCTGGCAGAAGCTTTTTGTAAATTTTCGAATGTTCCGCCGTAGGTATAATAGTAACCGGGTGGCAATTTTACTTTGTCGTTCAATTTTTGTTGAGCCTCTTTTACTACGCTGGATACATCACGGCCGCTAACATTAAAGCTTACGTAGATTCTTCGCTTACCGGCTTCCCTGCTTATTTGTGCAGGGCCGGTTTTAAATGCTATCGTTGCAATTTGTGAAAGAGGAATCTGATTTCCATCGTTCATAGGTATATACAAATTACTTACATCTTCTAAGGAAGAACGATGAATACTGTCTAAACGAACTACCAAGTCAAATTTTCTTTCATTCTCAAAAACAACCCCTGCAACTTCTCCGGCAAAGGCAGTACTTATAACATGGTTTACATCTTCAATATTCAATCCATAACCTGCAAGCCTTGCCCTGTCATACTCAATCGTAATCTGCGGTAAACCATCCACCCGTTCTACCTGTGGTTGCGTAATTCCTTTAATAGGGTTAATTACTTTTGAAACCTTATCTGCATAAGCAACCAGTGTATCTAAATTTTCTCCAAATATTTTTATAGCGACATCCTGCCGTATGCCTGTCATCAATTCATTAAACCGCATTTGTATAGGCTGGCTTGGCTCTGCTATTACACCTGGTATCTCAGAGAGTTTATCCCTCATTATATCTGCCAGTGCATAAAAATCTTTAGTAGTTGTCCATTCACTTTTGGGTTTCATTATCACCATCAGGTCTGATGCTTCGGGCGGCATAGGGTCTGTCGCTATATCAGCAGCGCCGGTTTTTCCAACTACCATCTTTACTTCAGGAAACTTCCGCAGCATCCGCTGTGCCATCATCACTGTTTCTGTTGTTTGCGATAAGGATGAACCTTGCGGCAATACAAATTCAATGGCATAATCACCCTCCTCTAAAGTAGGTATAAACTCACCGCCCATATTTTTAAATATTACAATGGACACAACCAATAAGGCTACTGCCATACCTACTACAGCATATTTAATTTTAATTGCTCCCTGTAAAAGCGGTGCATATCCCCGCTGAAAGAAATCCATCATCCTGTCGGAAAAATTTCTTTTATGGCTGGTGTTTTTTGAAAGAAATAAAGCACTCATCATCGGAATATAAGTAAGCGACAACAACAATGCGCCCAATATGGCAAAGCCAACTGTTTCTGCCATTGGCCGGAACATTTTTCCTTCCACACCCTGTAAAGAAAGAATGGGTAAATACACAATAAGAATAATGATTTGCCCGAACGCTGCGGAACTCATCATTTTTTTCGCACTGCCTTCAACGGCTTCATCCATCTGCTGCTGCGTTAGTTTGCCGGTAATTTTCTTTGCACCCAGAAAATGGAGTGTTGCTTCCACAATAATTACAGCACCATCTACAATCAACCCAAAATCTATTGCACCCAGGCTCATCAGGTTGGCGCTAACACCAAATAAATTCATTAAGGCCAATGCAAATAAGAGAGACAATGGAATTGCAGAAGCTACAATTAAACCTGCCCTTAAATTTCCTAAGAATAAAACAAGGATTAAAATTACAATCAATGCACCTTCAACAAGATTTGTTTTCACCGTATTGATGGCTCGGTCAATCAAATTGGTGCGGTCTAAAAATGCTTCAATCTCTACATCTTCCGGCAATGACTTTTTAACCGTTTCCATTCTTTCCTTAACCAGTTCCACAACAGAGGCACTATTTGCACCTTTCATCATCAGCACAATGCCGCCAACAACCTCTTTCTCGCCATTGTAAGTTAATGCGCCGTAACGTGGCGGTGAACCAAATTGTACTGTGGCAACATCCCTTATCAATACAGGTATGCCGTTTTGTTGTTTGATGACGATGCTTTCTATATCAGCAAAAGTTTTTACCAAACCCACACCCCTTATAAAGTAAGCATTGGGCTTTCTGTCAATATAAGCGCCGCCAGTATTTTCATTGTTTTTTTCAAGGGCGGTAAATATTTCAGGAATGGTAACATTCATTGCTTTCAGCCTGTCTGGATTTACTGCTACTTCATATTGTTTATTAATGCCACCAAAACCCGTTACTTCAGCCACACCAGCAATACCGGTTAACTGGCGGCCAACAATCCAATCCTGCATGGTACGCAAATCCATTGCGGAATATTTTTGCTCACTTCCTTTTTTTGGATGAATAACATACTGGTATATTTCTCCAAGACCGGTTGTTACCGGGCCCAGTTCAGGGTTGCCCATTCCTTTGGGAATTTGTTGCACAGCTTCCTTTAACTTTTCAGAAATTAGTTGCCTTGCGAAATAGATATTGATGTTCTCTTTGAAAACAATTGTTATTACACTTAATCCAAAACGGGAAAAGGAACGCATCTCTACAATACACTGGATATTTGATAAAGACCTTTCTACCGGATAGGTAATAAATTGTTCTACTTCCTGTGCTGCCAGTGTTGGGGCACGGGTAATAACCTGCACCTGGTTATTGGTTACATCAGGTAAAGCATCAACCGGCAATTGGGTGGCACTCCACAAGCCCCAGATGATAAGAGCCAGTGTCATTACTCCGATAATGAGTTTATTTTTTATACTGAAATGAATGATTTTATTGAGCATATTTTATTTCTATTTGGTTATGTGCCTGTAGAAGTGAACTATTCTTTCTGCAATGGCTGCTAATAGAATGGTACAACACAGTACTATAACAATGATTTTAATTACTCTTATTCCAAAAGGCAGTTTGGCCTTTTTAGATTTTTTGATAGTGGCCATTTTTCATAATTGAAAATGGATAGTACAGTACATACCCCGTAGGGTTATGCAGCAAATTCCACAAAAATTAATTAAGATAATTTGGGCGGTTGCCAGATAGAAGAGAAAGTATTTGTTTCGGCATCTTCATTAAGCAATGGATGCTTTTCTGAGAGAAAAACAATTTTTGATGCCTGTATTTTTGAGAGCGGAGAATAGAAAGCTGATGCAGCACAGCAGGAGCAAGTACAAAATGGTGTGCAGGCTTCTGACTGATGCTGGTGTTGCTGGTGATTGTCGTTTGATTTTATACTCAGTTCAGTTTTGGAATTACACTCTAAACTATCCCCACATGGCAAGAAAGACATGTAAAGCATAAAGCAACTGAGTATGAAGAAAAATGGTTTCACTGCTGCAAATATAGAAACAATGGTTTACAAATAGAAGGTTGCCACATGGTTGCAAAAGTATTGCCGGTTGTGTTTAAAACAACCGGCAAGATTGCTAATAACTAAAACTTATCCCAGCCCCAAAACCCATATCACTATCGTAGTGTGTTCTGAGTGACCAGTTTCTGCCAAGTATATAATTTACACCCAACATATACTCTTTATCGGTGTTAATCATAAAAGAAGCTCTTACTTTTTTGGCAACAGGTATATCATCTCGTTTTAATTGAAAACGAACAATACCGTCTGTAAATACTTCGGCCTGCAAACGAACCAGCATAGGTAAAGTATAATTAAATCCGGCGCTTAGCAAAGCCCTGTTATCTTTTGTGCTGCTTTGCCCAAAGAGATTTTTTTCTGTTTTGCCTGCAGCCGTTTTCCTGTACCGCCAATCGAAACCAATAAAGGGCATAAACCATTGCATCCTTCCAATATACCTGCCAATATGTGTTTCGGTTTCATAACCATGCATATCATTGTAACCAAGCCGCCATTCGCCACCGATGCTCCACCGGGTGTTTTGCAGCATCATTTCACCATCGTTGCCATTTGTAGCAAAATCATTTAAAAACATGAAGTGCATTTTCCTGTCATCTGCAAATAGTTTGCGTTGTGCAAGTTTAGGATTTGGAATTAATGGATTGGCTGCCTGATTTTGATAACTAAACACTCTGCCCATGCCACTCATCATGTGGTACAAAATATGGCAATGAAAAAACCAATCACCCTCAACATTTGCATTAAACTCCAGGGTATCAGTTTCCATTGGCATAATGTCAATAATGTTTTTAAGTGGAGCATATTCTCCCTGACCGTTAAGCACCCTAAAGTCGTGGCCATGCAGGTGCATTGGGTGCCGCATCATTGAACCGTTGTAAAGAACAATCCGCAGGTTTTCTCCTTTCTTCACTAATATCTTATCTGCTTCACTCACCACTTTATTATCTAAACTCCAAACATAGCGGTTCATGTTTCCGGTTAGCTCAAATTTTATTGTCCTTGTTGTGCTTGGGGGAAGTGTTGTTTTTGCCGGTGATTTAAGCATTGCATAATTCAATGTAACAATATCTGACAGGGCATTACTGTTGTATTGATTATGATTGGCATGTGCATCGGCAGGCATTGCCATCGCATCCATTTTTGTATCGCTTTTCTTCTTTTCATTACCAGTAATTTCAGGATACATGACCACATTCATGTCCATTTGGTTCAGGCTCATACTCATTCCCATATCATTCAGTCTTCCGTTCATTTTCATCATGCCATTCATCATCTTCATGCCTTCAAAATATTTAAGCCGGGGCATTGGTGAAATAAGTTGTTTAATTCCGTTACCAACATATAACGATGCAGAATTTGTTCTGTCTTCGGTGGTTGCTAACAACTCATACGCCGTATTTTCAGCAGGAATGGTAACCACAATATCGTAGGTTTCTGAAACAGCAATTATCAATCTGTCCACTTCCACAGGTTCAACATCGTTACCATCATTTGCCACAACGGTAATTTTGCCACCGGCATAACGAAGCCAGAAATAAGAAGATGCTCCGCCATTTGAAATACGTAACCTTACTTTATCCCCGGCTTTTAATTGTTTGCCGTCAAAGGCCTTTATTTCTGATTCTGGTTTGCCATTCATTAATATTCTGTCATAATACACATCACTTACATCCATTGCCAGCATCCGTTTCCATTCGTTTTGCAGTTTAGTTTTAAAATGTCCGGCTTTTGCTGCTTCTGCATAACTCTGTACCGCATTTTTCTTTAATGCAAACCAATCGTTTGCATTGTGCAGCATACGGTGTACATTTTCGGGTTTAAGATTTGTCCATTCGCTGAGCACAACCGGCACAGTTGGTAAATCATCAATACCCGACCTTAGTGTCGGGTCGTTTTCTCTTTTCAGCATTACAAAATTTCCGTACATACCTATTTGCTCCTGCAAGCCCGAATGGCTGTGGTACCAGTGTGTGCCATGCTGTATAATAGGGAAACGATAGACATGCGTTGTACCAGGTTCTATCGGCATTTGAGTAAGGTTAGGTACTCCATCTTCTTTGTTAGGTAAGAATAAGCCATGCCAGTGCAATGAAGTTTCTTCCTTCAGTAAATTGTGTACATAAATTTCTGCAGTGTCACCTTCGGTAAAAGTGAGTGTAGGCATTGGTATTTGCCCGTTTACAGCGATAGCTCTTTTTGATTTTCCGGTGAAGTTTACGGTTGTATCCTTTACATACAAATCGTAACGGACAACTTTTTGTGCTTGTATAACCAATGCTGACAGGACAAATGCCATCGTTAGCGACAGCACTTTTTTACGATTAACTTTTTTATTAGCCATTTTATAAATTTCATTTTTAATCGGGTATTGAACCAGGTTTAATGTTATTCAACCAATTAATAAGTTGCTCTTTTTCATCTGTGCTCAGTTTTGCCGAGGTGTGAAGAATTGTATAAGATTTCAAAGGCATATCGCCTTGCTTTACTTCTTTAATAATACGTTCTATTTTGGTGTTTTGTTTACGGTTTGAATAGTCGGCCCACTGGCTGAAATTCAATTCCTTTTTTCCATTACTGATATGGCTTTCCACAAACATCCGTGCAGGTTGTATATAATCATACCACAGATAGTTGGTATTGTTACTATGGCAATCGTAACAGGATGTTTGCAGCATTTTTTTTATACTATCAGGTGCATTGTTGACTGTAATAAAATCTTTGCTTAAATCCTGACCCGTATTCTTATTAAGGCTGGGTTGATAAAACTGAAGCAACACCAATCCTATCAATAAAGCCAAACCAATTTTTTTAAACCACTTTTTCATTAGTACGATTTTTTAACGGAACCACATGTAAGCATTTGGGAACCGTAGTAAGGATTTTCAATTTCCTTCGTTTCGCTAATCCATACTGCACCTTTGCCATCATCATACATCGGGCAATAATCCTGGTAGAGTTTCTGCGGTGCTCCAAACATTTTTATAAGGTCGCCAATGTCCTTGCTTAATAAAGCGAAATGCTCCCGTTGGTGGTCAATCTTTCCGGCATTATCACCAATATGCGTACTGTTTTCTTTTGCGTCATCAGCAATATCAGTAAATTCTTTCTTTTGTTTTTCATCTAATGACGATACATCTGCTTTGGTGAAAGAAGAAAGTAAGGCTTTGCCTGCACCGGCAGCATTTTTTGTATCGTCTTTCGTCAACGCATTTTTCAACTTCAGGTAATTACTTACAATTTCAGTTATAGAAAACTTGCTTTGAGTTACTGATTTTACTTCCGTATCAGATGCAGCAGCTTGTTTTGCAGTTGTGTCAGCATTTTCATTTGCCAATGCAGGTTTGGTTTGCTCAGCATCTACTTCTTTTGTGAGCTCCATTCCACATTTACTGCATTTGTCGCCTTTCTTACCCGTTATTTCAGGGTGCATTGTACAGGCATACATTTTATTGCTATCAGCAATTGTAGTTTTCTGCTCAGTATTGGTATCGTCTGTTTTCTTTGCTTCGCCTGAATTAGAATTGCAGGCAGAAAGTATTGCAGTAAACAGTACTGCTACTATAAGTGTTTTTTTCATTTTAGTGTTGTGTTTAAAGTTATAATTTGGTTTTCCATTCTGCTATACGCTTTTTAAGGCTTGTTATGGCATTGCTCATTTTATTTTTTTCTGCCAGTACCAATGCTTTTTCTGCAGCAGCTATTGCAGCTTTGTAATCCTTTTTGTCTGCAAGAATCTTTTGCAGCAGGTTAGCATAGTTGAAATTTTCCTTATCCGCTTTTCCAGCTTCATCTGCCCATACAGCAGCTTGCTTTAAATCCCTGCCAGTAGCATAGTAATAATTAGCCGCCTGATAAAACAGTTCTGCATTTTGTTCTTTACCAATAATGAGCCGGGTTTTTATTTCTGCCATTACTTTTTCATCTACCGGGCTTTTGATTGGTAACTTAACGATGGTGTTTTCCCAGCTAAGCTTAACAAATCCATCGCCGGTTTGAGTTATTTCAATCAAATCAATTGTAAATGCTTCTTGAAACTTGTCTGTTTTTACAGGCTGTGCTACAAAACGATGTACATCTTTTTTACTGTCATATCCAAAAGCACCATGAAGGGTTGTGTCGGTGTTAATTATTATCATCCACTCTTTTTCTCCAGGAATAGTAAACAACGCATATTTTCCAATGCTCAACAACTTGTTTCCAAGTATGATTTCCTCAGTAAATTTTATTGTGGTAGCACCACTTGCACCAGTACGCCAAAGGCTGTCAAACGGAACCAGTCCGCCAAATATTTTTCTTCCTCTTGCCAGGGGGCGGGAGTAAGTAACAGTGATTTCTCCATTTACCAACTGTTGTGTAAAGGATGCTTCGGGGCTGGGTGGTGGAGTTAAAAAACTCACTTTCTCCTGTGAGAAAAGTGAAGTTGAAAACCCAACTAAAATTATAATTAGTAATAGCTTCATTTAAATAATTATTTAAAAACATTAAAAAAAGTGTATTCAAATTTCAGCACAACGCCATTGGGAGCAGTACGTTTCATGGTGGAATACAATTGTTGCCGGTAACCAATATCAACCCTTGCCTGGCTGTTAATTATAAACTGCACCGAAGGAGCAATATCAAGGTAAGATTTACCATTATCGTTTAGCCGTTGCCCAAGCAATTCCAGCATCAGGTTCATATTAGTTTGCTTATAATCTTTATACACTTTGGGAAGAATAAGTTTACCAACAGATAAAGTATAGTTCATGGCACTATTACTTTCTGTTGATGGGAATTTATAATCGGGCTTGTTATCCAAAGCCTTTTCAAAACTAATGGAACTGCTTATAGCTACTTTGTGTAATAATTGTGTAGCAATAATACCTGTTTCGTATCCTGTGTTATGCCCCATAGTTTCAATTTCCTGCTGATGAATATCTGCCCGGTTAAAGCTATACCTTCCATAAGCCGCCATTCTAAAATGACTTTGAATAGCATCTTTACTGAGGAAGCGGTATTTAGCATAAAAGCTGCCGCCTTCTGCTTTTAATCCGCCTTCCTGCCGGTTGCTGATAAAACCCTGCACATGCACCATCCATTTTTTATTGATGCCCCACATCAGTTCCGGCATATTGTGATAGTTAAGTTTACCATCTTTCTCAAACATAAAAGCATTCATATCTCTTATACCCAACGATTTTGACGGCATATTGCTGGCAGGTTCTGTAAATACAAACAGTTCCTGTGCTGATACACTAAATGAAACAAAGACTGTTAATACAAAAAACAACTTCTTCATATTACAGTGTTTTAATGTGATATAAATTTTTGTTTATTGAAGCATAAGTTGGATATTGTTTTGACATTTTTAAGAGTTTCTTGAATTCCTTTTCAACAACAAAACCTTTATCCAGAACTTTCACTTTTACTTCTCCGGTTAATACCCCTGACTTTGTGTCCATAAAAGTATAGGTGATATTATTCTGCGTAAATGAACTGTTATTTTCTGCTTTTTGATTTGCAAAATTGAATACAACAATTAATTCGCCAACTGAAAAACCGGCATCTTCTACTTTCTGTTTTAATTCTCCAGGGTTTACCGAACTGCCATTTTTGAAATAGAGTATAAAGGCCGTTTTATTTAAATCAGTTTCCACTTTTTCCACTTCTGGTATAGATGTTAACTGCTTGTAAGTGGCTTTTGAACACATAGAGCAGGTAAGGCCGGTGGCGGTTAACTCTGCTTTGGTGATTTGAGCATCTGCTATCAACGAAAACAGTAATAACAAACTAATGCTGAATGTTTTTTTCATAATTATAATTTTATTACTTAATTATTTCAATGGTTTTTACACATGCATGTTTATTACTGTCGTGTAAGGGATTCTCTGTTCCACTAAATTCACTTACCCAGTAACCGCCTTCGCCATCATTAAAGGTTGAACATACTTTCTTATACAATTCCCTATTATATCCGAATGTTTTAACAAGATTGACAATGCTAATAGACATTTGCTCAAAATATTGCCTCTGAATCTTAATTTCACTTTTTGCATTTGTCATAAGCATCGCATAGTGAGAAATTGTATTTCCGTAGGTTGAAAAAACAGCTGCCTTTTTTTCATCTAACCACTTTGTTTCTACAGTTTTTATTAAGGCTGCTATTGTCTCAGCTTCCAATCGGACCTTTTTGGGGTCTTGAAAAACTAAAGCGTCTTTTATTGAAAGATAAGATGCTAATATTTTTTCTATTTTATTTTCCGTTTCCAATATCAATTCTGATTTTGCTGTTTTACTTATTGATTCATTGTATTCGGCAATTGGTACTACTTCAGTATTTGTTTTGTTTTTAGTGTCAACTACATTACAACCACCAATAAAGTAAATTACTGGAAGAAAAAACAGATATTTTACTTTCATATTTTGTGTGTTAAGTGAGACGCAGATTATTTCTTTAATTGTTCCTACTGTTTAATTGTTTCAACAGTCTTACCACAACTAAGCATCATGCTGCCATAGTAAGGATTTTTTATTCCATTTTCCTTACTCAGCCAATCTGCTCCCTTACCATCATTATACATAGGGCAATGTTGCAGATATACAGCCTCGGTTGGTTTAACTGCCTTTATCAGGTCAACCATGTTTTTTGAAAGGCTGGCAAATGCTTCTCTCTGTAGAGCTATATCTTTTTTTGAACTGATAGTGGTTGCATCTTTTTTAAGGTCCGCTTCCACTTTCATGTAGGCCATGTGGTCTTCCATTTTCATTTTATTCATCTGTACAGCATTAATAGCGGTTAATATAGCCGCCGCCTTTACAGCAGCAGTTGCCGCATCAGATTTTACCAACGCATCCTTTAAGCCAAAATAATTATCATATACTGCCTGCAACTGGTTAGCTTCCTGCACAGGCATATTCATTTTAGCCGTATCCATGCTCATATTATGCCCGCTATGATTATTGTTCATTGCCATCGCCGGGTCTTTAGCTGGTATTGTTACAGCGACTTTATTTACCCTGTCGTATTTGCAACAACCAGGCAGGTTATTGTACGCTTCGTCAGGGGCTAAAAAATTATCACTGTCATAGCCGGCAAGAGCTATCTTTTTAAGCACCGCATCTGTTGATGTTTTCTTTGAATCATAGCTAATAGTTGCCATATCTGTCTTCTCATCCCACACTGTTTTACTAATGCCCTTTTGCGTTCCGGCTTTTTCAATTTTTGTCTTGCACATATCACAATTGCCGTAAACTTTAGCTGTGGTAGTTGTACTGTTTTTTATTTGTGCGAATGAAGCTGCATTTAACAGCATTACAAACGCAATCATCAATAATGATTTCATTGTAGTAAATTTTTAAATGAAGAATATAAAAAAGCAAATAGCCAGACACCGTTTGGGGCTGGCAAAAAAAGAGAAAGCAAAATCAAATCAGGAAAACACAATATTGAATAAACAGCGGTATATCCCTTTTTGGAGGTGCATGTGAAACCGGGTAAGATATTGCTACCGGCCGGTATGAAAGGGCTTGAGTATAGGTGTCAGCAGGAGCAACTATAGCTGGCAATAAGAAAAACTCCATCAACTTAGCTACATCAGCCTTTTGATGCTCTGTTTTTACTTTGAAAGATTTGTGTTCATCTTTGCAGCAACCGTTGTTTTTTCCGGTCATGCCACATTTGCCACATTTATCTTTTTCATCGTGGTGTAGTAAAGTCCAGCCAACAAGTTCGTTCATACAATAATGCAGATGCACAGTAACTCCAAATGTGGAGGCACTGTAAATCATCAACACCAATATGACTACGATTTTTTTCAATACTCAAAATTACTACTATAATTCTAACCCCTTTAACAATATAATGGTAAAATAAGGTGCCAATTCTGTAGAAAATATGAATTTGGCACCTTTATGCTACTAATACTTGAACGCAATTCCGTTTGGTTTTTTGCCCACAACAATATCCTTTACTTTAGCATGGGTTGTTGCATTGATTACAGATACGGTACCTGCACCCTGGTTGGTTACATAACCGTAGCTGCCATAAAATGCTATGGCATGGGCATCTGCACCGGTTACAAATTCTCCATGTTTCATCCATGTATTGCCGCCCATATCCTGATAATAAGCTACTTTGCCACTGGTAGCATTACTCACCCATAGCTCGTTAGTAGTTGAATTATAAGCAGCAAATCCCGGCTTAAAGCCCAGCATTATTGTAGCTACTTTTACATTGGTAGCTACATCAATCACCGCAATGCTTTGCCCATCTTCACAATCAACAAACATTTTTCCAATTGCAGAGGGCCATGCGCCAACTGGGTTCATGTCAACACTAACTGTCGCCACCACCGCTTTTGTGGCAGGGTTTATAACACTTACTGTATTGCTCATGCCATTACAAACATACGCCTTGGTACCGTCGCCGCTAAATGTAACCTCTGCCGGTTCATCTCCAACATTAATAGTACTTTTTAGTGAGAAAGTACTTGCATCATATACAAGTACCTTTCCCGCCATATCCATTTGCGATGTCCATATTTCGCTGCCATCCGGCGAAAAAACACTGTTGTGATTCATCAAAGGCACTTCCATGTTTTTATTTAATACTCCTGTTACAGCATCCATTACCACCACACGGCCCTTCATACCGGGCATTCCACCAGTGTGGCCAGCACTTAAATCCATACCAGGCACTCCAATAGCCATGCGGTGACTGCCGCCGCTTTGATGATGATAGATATGATGTGGCCACATAATCATGTTATTGTTATCCATCAGCATTATACTGTCGGTAACAGTATTAGTTGATAATTTAATTACTGAAATCGTACTGCTTTCACCATTTACAACAAAAGCTGCCGGATAATCAATGTTTTTTTCCATACTGTCCATACTATGTTTTTTGCAGGATGGCATGGCAAGAATACTGGTTGCAATTAACAACGATGCAGCATTGGATTTTAAATTTGTCATAGTTTATTTTGTTTACCTGTTGATACAGCTTCTTCAATACTATGGTTGCCTCAGTTATTAATTTACTTTGTTTTAAATGGATTGTAAAAAATAGATACCGAACTGCCCAATGTGGTAATTTTAAGGTTAATGTTGTTTATTTTATTAATCGGCAACTTTACATAAGGCTCTATACTGAAATATAATCTTGGCGAAATTTTGTACCGAACCCCTAATGAAATATTGGCTGTATATGATGTTGCTGGTGTTTCCATATTGTGATACATGCCGCTATGGCTACGCTGAATAATAGCACCGGCATCTGTTTTAAAAGTATAGTTTACATTTTCCATCCTCATTCTGTTAACAGAAAGCCCTGCACCAACTAACAAGCTGAGGTTATTTTTCTCCGGTAGATAATAGAAAAGCATCAACGGCAGTTCAGTAAAACGGCAATATCCGTTTGCAGCTTCAAGATTTATGGAGTTATACGATGGAAGATTTAGTTTAGCAGAATCAAATGCCATTGCTTTTCCATTTGCATTAAAATGTTTCTTCGAAAAATTTATACCGGCCCTTAATTCCAGTTTAGGCGAAAGCCTGTAACCGGCAACCAAAGCCACGTCGTAACCGGGAGAAGAAAAATTATTGTACCTGACATGATTGAAGTTGAGCCCGGCAGATAATCCAATCAAAAGCATTTTGCTGTTTTTTGATTTGTTTGCAACAGAAGAATTTGTGTTAGGGACAGTATTTACAGTGTCAATTTTTGGTTTTGAAGTAAAGGAATCATTGATATTTTTTACATTGTCAGTATTAGAATCAATGAAAGCTATCATAAAATCTTTCGATTCATAATCTGGATTAGTTTTTTCAGCAGTATCAGCATTAAACACTTCTTTTGTCAAAGATTCATTGCTCACAATATCCGGTGATGTGATTTTAATTGCCTGCTTACCCTTGGTTTTATACTTTACTGCTTTTTTGTCAACTGCCTTTTCAACTGAAAATTCAGTATTTACTATTTCTTCTTTTTCATTCTTAAATCTGGCTTTCGTTTCTTTTAAAGTATCGGGTGTATATGTATTCTGATTATGCTGCTGTTTTGTATTTGTGAATCTTGTGTTATTACTCCCTGTATTATTAAGTTTATCGGTATTAATCTTTGGTTTATCCTGGTTTGAAAAAGAAGTTTCCCTGCGATTCAAATTTTTATCCATTTGAATTCCTGTAATTATGCCGCCAGATAGTAACCCCAAAAACAAAAGCCAAAAAATAACTACTCTTCGCTTTTTCTTTTCTACTGGCATTTCTTCATCCAGCTTTGTTTCCATCTGTTTCCAGGTGGGTACAAGGGAAGCATCGAAGAAATCTTCTGCAGCTTGCCGGCTTTTTTCAAATATTTTAAAATCGTTCATTTCAGACATATTTCTTAACGATAGTTTTTTTTTCAAGAATCGTTCGCAAAGAGCTTTTAGCTTTAAACAGATTTGACTTTGAAGTGCCCACTGTTATGCCGAGCATATCTGCAATTTCAGCATGGGTGTAACCGTCAATAACATAAAGATTGAAAACCATTTTATAAGCAGGCGGCAGTTCCATAATGCACATTAGTATTTCCCTGTAAGCTATTGTATCAAAAACTGATTCCAAATCATCTTCCATGTCAGAGAGGATAAGGATATTCTCTACTGAAAAATTAAGTTTTGGGTGAAATTTATTTCGATAGTTAATACAGTTATTGATTAATACTCTTTTAAACCATCCTTTAAAAGCAGCTTCGGTGCAGCCATACAACTCTACATTATATAGATGCAGATTTTTAAAAACCCTCACAAAGCCATCGCAAACTAAATCTTCTACTTCAACTCTTGTGGAAGAATACCGGAAACACACATTGGTGGCAAATTCCTTGAGCCACTCAAACATTTTATTTTCGGCCTGCCGGTTGTTTTGCTGGCAGCCGGACAATAATTCCTTGAATTCCTTACTATTAAATGTCAATTACTTACTGTTTTCGGTAATGATTTTATTGATGATACAGCCCGTTTTACAAAATGGTTGCCTCCTTAATTGCTTTAAGCCATATTTATCAGCATTAATGCACTCATACCTATCATTAGCGCATCTTCAATGATGGTAATGGTGCTCATTGGCAGATTGAATACATCACCCAGGCAGGCACACTTTATTTTCCGTTTATTAAATACACTTTGTAACACACCCACAATACTTACGGTCATTACCAAAAGGGTAATTGCATTAGTAACAACAGGATTAAAGCCGGTAAGAAAAGCCAATCCTAAAGTTAATTCGGTAAAAGCATAAACATAGCCCCAGCCATTCCATTGCTTAGCCACAATATCATACATGCTGTAACTTTCGGCAAAACCTTTTAGGTTTAGCAATTTAAAAAACGAAAACACCAAAAAGAAACCCGCCATAAAGTGGTTCATCCAACGCATCCACAAAAAGCCCCCATGCATCCATTCAATCAGTAAAGTAATGCCGGTGATGTAGGCGAAAATTAACAACACAGGCTTGTAAGTAGCCAGCCAGCTTTTGGTTTGTTCTGCCACTTCATTATGTTCTTCTGCGCTAATGGTGTATTTAACATCCAATGCTTTTTGAAGATTGGAAAGGGCAATATGCTTTTCCATACTAATAGTGGCTGTTTGCTTTTCTTTGGAAACTTCCACTTCCGTTACCCCTGGAAGCATAAGTAAGCTGCTTTTTACTTTTGCTTCGCAACTGCCGCATGTCATTCCGGTAAGTTTATATGTGTGTGTCATAAAAATAATTTTATACAAAGGTAGTTAGCGTATAACGCTTCAATCTTATAGAATTGTGGAAGATAGTTGTAGTTTATTGCATTTGCTTAGCACAAAATACAATGTGTTCAGATTCCGTATAAACCATATAGTATAACATAAAAATACCGCAGTGTTTTTAACACTCCGGTATTTTACTAAAGGATTAGACTATTGTTTTCTTTCATACTTGCAGCAATCAGGCAATTTCTGATACACTGCATCATCTGCCTTGTACTTTTCAGTATCATTGCCAACAGAAGCTATTTTCCTTTGAACATTATCTGCTGCATCTTTTTTAAACACACTGTATTTTAAAGTTAATACCTGTGAGTATTCGTTCCAATCGGCAGACTTTACGCCGTCCACAGAATAGGCAGCAGCTTCAATACGCCGTTTATCCATGCCACAGTTGCCAGATACTTTAATGGCTTCAGTTTTTATACCAATGGTTCTTTGTGTCTTATCACTTTGGGCATTTGCAGATTGTATGGCGATAAATGCAATAAAGGTTGCTATAAATATTTTAATTGTTTTCATTGTAATAATTTTTATGATTGAAAAAATAATTGAGTTGCTGAAAAACCAGCAAAAAAAGTCATCTAACCAATCATCATATTCTGAAAACGCAATAGAGAATATTCCGGGAAGGCAGATTATAAGGCGGCATTTTACAGAGCTGATTTATATTGCCGGCGGTGGTAATATTTGCACCTGTAAAATTGTAGTTTGTATGAAGAAAAGCCGGAGAAAGCGGTGTTACCAAATGAAAAATTACCTGTTCATTATCTTTTTGGTCAACGTTTAGTTTCAGCGTTACAGTCTTATTATCGCAGCAGCCCTTTTTATCTTTACCGGTACAATCTTTGTCTGTGGAATTAGCGGTGAGTGAAACTGTTTTTAATTTTCCGCAGCAATAAAAATAGTTAAGCTGCACCCCAAAAGATGCGACACTGTAACTTATTAAAATTGCTATAATTAAAAGCCTTTTCACTTGTTTAGCCGTTTACAGCACAAAGTTATTTACAGAGTTGGCCGACTGGTTATGTAATTATTGAAAAAACTTACATTTAATTGTCAGACTTTATCAAGCGGTTTCCGCTTGCCACCGATGTTTTTAAACTCTCTTGGTGAAAGGCCGGTAACTTTTTTGAACTGTGCGGATAAGTGTGCAGCACTGCTGTAATCTAATTGGTAAGTAATTTCATTCAGGTTCATTTCACCATATATCAGCAATTCTTTTACTTTCTCTATCTTTTGCAGGATAAAGAAATGTTCAATGGTAATACCTTCTACTTCGGAAAAAAGGCGGGAGATGGAACTATAATCTTTATTCAATTGCTTTACCAGAAAACTGCTAATACTGAAATGTTCGCCAATATCACCTGACTGTACTTTTTTAATCAGCAGGTTCTTAATTTTTTCAATTTGCTTTTGCTTTTGGTCATCTAATAGTTCAAACCCTAACTCATTAAGCCTTTCATTCAGGCTTTTCAACTGTTTATCAGATGCAGGATTGGATAGCTCCACTTCTCCCATAGTTACCAAAGCCGGAAGCATTTTTAGTTTTTCCAGTTCCTGCTTTACCACTATTACACAGCGGTTGCAAACCATATTTTTTATGTAAATCATCATAGGTAAAAACACTTACAGCTTTAATTATACGATTTTGATTTTTCCAGTTTGTTGCATTGAAACCTTCTTTTTCATAAGCCTTCTCCTGTAATCTTGTTTAAAACACCTGCTGTTTTTCAATAAGATACTATCACAAATTACATCAAATTAGATAATGGTATAAAAATTGATTGTCAAATGTTTAGAAGCTATAATTTAAGTTATGCTGAGAGCCAAACCAAATGATAAAGAATTGGTGGTTGATATTTTAATCCGGTCTTTTGTTGACAACAAGAGCATCAATTACATAATTAAGCAAGATGAAAAAAGAGAGCAACGTTTGAAACACCTGATGGAATATTCATTTGATATCTGCAATTTATTTGGCGATGTTTTTGTTTCAGATGATAGAAAAGCATGTGCTTTGGTTGTTGTTACGGATAGAAAAAAAGTTACTGTAAAATCAATACTGCTCAATATTAAATTGGTTCTTTCAGTTACAGGGCTCTCAAATATTAACAAAGCCATCAGCCGGGAATCAGCCATCCAAAAAATACACCCAAGTGTCCCACTTTATTATTTATGGTTTATAGGTGTTGAGCCATCCCAGCAAGGCAATGGCATCGGCAGTAAACTACTCAATGAAATTATTCAAAAAGGTCTTTCAGAAAATAGAACTATTTGCCTCGAAACTTCTACCCTTAAAAATATTCCCTGGTACGAAAAGCATGGTTTCAAAATATACCGGGAATTAGATTTTGGATATAAGCTGTATTGTATGAAAATGCCTTAACTAAAATGCAAGGTTATGCTTTTGCCGGGTACCCAAATGCATATTATAACGTTTCTGTTCATTTGCGTAGAAACCGTTATTCTTTTATACCTTGTCATTTACCGGATGGCCCGGCCAGATGATAAATCAACATTCCTTAACATCATCCTGATTTTATTATTGATTTTTTATAATGTCACCGGCGGTTTCCTGCCAGACCCTAATATTCCCGGTTCATTTTATGTACAGTTATCTATTGCTTATGCCACAGGATTTATTACTCCCTGTTATTTCCCATACTATGTCTTTAACGCTTTTTCACTGCAAAAAATGAGGTTTCATGCCTACAAAGGTGTCATACTTTTCCTTGTAATTCCTTACCTGATTTTTGTTTTACTTTTTGTTACTTCGGGAAACTTAGATGTGGCAAAAAATCTTCTCATCGTTCCTGTACTTTATGCAATCTGGGTAATTATTACATTAACAGGTGCTGTAAAATTCAAGTATCAAAACAACTTTAAAACAAAGGCCGCAAAAGAAGAGGTAGCAGTTCTTTTCCTTAGCCTTACGCCGTGGGTTGGGTTACCAGTAATTGATTATTTCAATTTTGGACAGGCAGTTGAAGCAACCACTACCAATACCGGATTTCTATTGCTGCTTGCCCTACAGCTAAAGCAGCATATTATGCAGGTAAAAGCGGAGCATCAGCGGCTTATTGATTCTGAAGACCAATTGCTGAAATGGAATGAGCAACTACAGGAAGAGGTGAGAAAAAGAACACAGGAACTGGAAAATTTAACCCGTGAAGAACGGCTTGCACAAAAGTGCAAGCTATACAGCTTTACAACCCGTGAAATTGAAATCGTTATATTGGTGTACAAAGGCTATTCACATAAGCAAATTGCCGAGATGCTGTTTATAGCAGAAAGAACGGTGGCAAAGCATGTACAGAACATCTTTGAAAAGGCACAAGTATCCAATCGCTTAGAACTCAGCAGAAAACTGGATATGGTATAAAATGCGTAGCCAGGTTAAATAGATAAAAATAGTCAATTTTACGCAGGGAAATAGTAAGTTTTGCGTATAGCAAAGGGTTTATAATTTGATAGTTATTTGGTATTCGTAATACCAAATAAAACATCATGTCAAAAAGAGAGAATGGCTTTGCTTCTGTTGCAGAAGCAAACGGGAAAATGGAGTTGACATCTGCTACGGAAATACTTCATCAATGGAACTTATCACTTGCCGACAGTTTTGCTGACGCCAATAGTACCTCTGTTATGCCAGATAATAGCGTTGTTGTTGAGCTATTGAATAAGTGGAGTAATACCGCCGAAAATCTACAGCGATTGATTTTAGATGAAATGATTGGCAGGCACTATGCGAAAGATAAAGAGGAATTCATCAGGATGGTTCAATTAATGCTGACAAAACTATTAGACAAGGTTTCTTTAATCTGCTCTTGCTCCTCAATTTCTGTAAATGATAAACAGCCTGGCTTGTTAACACAGGAATTGTTAAAGGCACTTCATTTTATACAAGAATATTTTGGAACTTATTTTGATAAAAATGAAAGAGTACCGGATGTATTAATATCTTTTTACAAAAAAGAAATTAATGCCTTGTCAGAATCCCTGCGGATTAAATTGAGTTCATCAGATTCAACCGAACTATTACTAACAGAAACACTGTATAATCATTTCATAAGTTCATTTGAAAGTCAAAATCAGCCGGTTACATACCGGTTGCATTTTTATGAAAAGGAATTGCTACGGGAACTTTCAAAAGAAGTGAATCCTGCAACCGACAGTATCAGAAAGTTATTGTACTACTATAACTTTAATTCTTCGATGTTCGTTATATATGAGTTTGACAGGTTGGTTAATCTGTTGTCAGAAATTACAACAAAATCGGAAAAGATATTAATGCTTCGCTCTGAATTAAAAACTATAAATCAATTACCCGTAAGAGTGAATTATTACTTCGATGATAATATGCCTTCGCTAAAAGAACAGGTAAGCACCTGGATAACAGAAGAAATAAAATACTGTGAGGCTGGCCATTTTATGCAGGCAGTAAATTTAGCCGGAACTGAGACAGAAAACAAAATTAATACGACACTATCTGTTGCCAAATTAGGCTTGCTCATCCGGCTTTTAGTGGTTGATAAAATTATTATTAATCGTACAGTTGCCCCGATGCTGCGTACTGTTGCCAAAACTTTCACCACTTTGCAGCGGGAAGAAATTTCATTCGGCAGTTTAGAAACAAAATATCATGCGCCTGACAAAGCAACAATTGATGTGATGAAGGATATGCTACATAAATGGATTCATATTTTGAGCAAATTGTAAAACATCACATGGTCTGGCACATTGAAAAATGAAATCAATATTTCAATAGCTTCACCAGATTATTCTTATTAAGATACTTCCACAGTTCCTGATAATGGTGGTATGTAAAACCATCTAACTTCAACAGTTGACTTACCGGCCAATTAAGCAGTTGTTCCATATTATTAAAGCAAAGACAGCGGCACAGGTCTTTAAATCCCGGAGTTAGGGGATGATTTGATAATGGACTCTTTATAAATACTTCGACTTTCATTGCTAAAACCTTTATGAAATTGTAAGATGCGGTCTTATTAGGCCGCAATTATTATGCCTGTTTAGGCCATCTTGCCAATTCATTGTTTAATATGATTCGGCAAAGTGACAAAGGCAATCTAAAAAAGCTGGGTGCAAATATTAAAAGGCTCCGGGAGGCGAAAAATCTAAGTCTCCGGGAACTGTCGTATGCCTGTGATATTGATAACAGCAAAATTTCAAAAATAGAAAAAGGCCAAATCAATATAACTTTTACTACAATTTTACAGTTAGCAAAGGCTTTGGAAATTTCTCCTTCAGAATTACTGAAGACTGATTACGAATAATACTCCGTTTATACTTTTCACCATTAAGGTAGTCCTACCGAACCCATCTCCATTTTTCATTTTTTGGAAGTGTTTTTGTATTCCTGTTAACTGTACAAATTCATCACTAAAGATTAACGAGTCATGTTACAATCAATATCATGGAGCCAATACATCTCCACTCTGTTGTTATCAATAATTATCTATTACACTTATGTAGCGTACAAATATTTTCGCTGGGAAATACTTTCCATA
>APMI01009709.1_pt1 | contig 30020 bp, 24 predicted proteins | sample 667938 | NCBI WGS metagenome assembly APMI01 (sample SAMN01084076, study PRJNA167559) | wastewater metagenome | biome: Wastewater | place: Denmark: Ejby Moelle, Odense | collected 2011-11-28
GTTTGCCTCATCAGGCGCGAGGTCAAGCGCGTGCCGTCGAGTGTCCGTTTTGGGTCGGAAGCGGTCACCGGCTAGTCAGCGTCACCCGCTGATAGGCCCGAATCGGAACGCCAACACAGGCGCCACTAGCGCGCAGCATTCCACTGTCGCGGTCTCCAAGCGGTACTCCCCAAGGTGGCTAGAGCGCCAGCAGGACGTTCCAATGCAACTTCAAGATCGCATATGTACGTTTCCGACGCCCGGACGAGGACGCCGTCGCGGATGTAGGACGCAACTGCTTTGTACGGGCGCAATTCCTGATGAACGCGGCGCTCGTCGACGCCGCCGGCACTTGTTAGTTGAGTGTCTGCCACAATCCAGTCAACTGCGCCGGCGTAGCCCGTGTGATTGAGCGAAATCTCGCGGCTCTCGGGGTCGACCGCAAACCCAGGCAAGCTTGGTTGACCACCTCGCCTCTAGTGATGAGCCCACGTTCCTATGTCCCGAACAAAACTCGACTCCGCCGTCTGCACGAACTGTCGGTTCGGTTGTAGCATCGCCAGGCCCAAGGCGCTCTCACTGCTTGATGCGCAGCCAACCGAATTTGTCCATCTAATGTCGGACGCTCAGACGCCTTGGCGGGATCTGGTCAAGATGGCTCATTGGGAAGGCTATTACTACCCAACCTGGTTCACATCCAGCAAGTTGCCGCTGCCTTGCCTCTTTCGCATGCTGGATGGTGCGTTGACCCTTGCATGCCATATTGCAACCCGGCGGGGAAATATCGAGCCTCAAGGCCTCCAAAGCTGGCTCGCACCGTTGAGAGATTCGATTGCCGTTCGTGGGATCGCCGCGACCACTTACGCCGCAGATATCGAATGGTTCGGCAGCACCCCGTCCACGGTGAACGTTGCGATGGCCTACTGGGTTGAGGCCGCTTGCGCCTACGACGATCACGACGTTCATCTATGCATTGGCGCTTTAATGCACTGCCATCTAATGCTCGGAATCGTGTTTGGTCCCCTCCACCAGCACGAGGTCAATTCAAATTTCGCCAAAGCCAAGGGTAGGAAATTCAACTACCTGCGGGATGAAGCGCTGGGTTACCTGCTGCGGCTAAGTGACGAGGTCGCTTCTGGCGAACGGGAGAAATTCGCGCATGTCTCGATTGCGAGGACTGAAGTTGTCGAACATCTTTTGGACTTTCGCACGCGGCTCGAAGAGCCAAGACGCGGCGCGTTGCCTGCAGATATGGAGCAGTACTTAAAAGAGCTTGCGAAAGATGACCCCGCGCTCAGCGATGCCTTCAAGCAAGTCAGCGCACGCACCGAAGGCCGTCCACCCGGCAAGCGACATAAGCCAATTGCCCAAAAAAAAGATTCTTCTCCCATCTGAGGGAGCGGCACACGGCCGACCCGGCAGACTTGCTGGTGTCGAAGCAAAAAACTGGGGCGTGCCGTGGCCGACGAGGATTGTATTTCCCGGCTGCGAGGTATCGCGCATCCATTTGGCACCACGAGTTGCGTGGGACCCATCGCTGGGTGGTGAGATCGACTTGGTCCCGGACCGTGGACACGAGCGCCGACGCAGCGGATGCGGCGAGGTGGTCGCCGCCATTGACGACCGCAGCGCGGGCGCATTCATGACCTACCTTTGTTCGAGGACCTGGTGGAACTGCGTTAGCCGCGACTTCGATTGGCCCGCCCGCGTTGGGGTCGCGTCTGGACCAGGTGGCTTGGTGGATCCGCACGCACGAGTGACGCGGCGTCTGTCGCAGAGCGTGGACCGGTTCTGCATGGTGGCGTCGGTGCGGCATGCGGCTGGCACGTACTGGACTGGAAGACCGCCAAGGCGATCGACTTCCGCGAGCTAGAACGCACGCTTGGCCCGCCGAACCTTGATGGCGTGCGGATGCTGGCGATGGACGAGTTCGCGATCCAGAAGGGGAATCGCAACGCGACCGTCATCGTGGATCCCGAGCGCAAGCCTGTGCAGTGGGTCGGCCGCGGCCGTTCGCGCGCCGACGTGCGGCCGTTCTTCGAACTGCTGGGTTCGCAACGCTGCGGGAAATTGCGGGCAGTGGCGATGGACACGAACACCGCCTACGACCTGGAAGTGCGCATGCACTGTCCGAATGCCGAGGTGGTCTACGACCTGTTCCACGTCGTGGCCAAGTACGGCAGCGACGTCATTGACCGGGTGCGGGTCGACGAGGCCAGCCCGCGGCGCGACGACAAGCCGGCCCGGCGCGTGGTGAAGACCTCCCGCTGGCTGCTGTTGCGCAACCGCGAGAACGTGCCGGCCGACAAGACCGTTCAACTCGAAGAACTACTGGCCGCCAACCGTGCGTTGTTGACCGTCTAGCTGCTCAAGGACGACCTCAAGCAGCTATGGCGCTGCCGCAGCGAGGCCTCGGCTCGCAAGGCCTGGAAATCCTGGAAGCGACGAGCCATGCGCAGCGGCCTTCAGCCGCTGCGCCACTTCGCCCGCTGCCTGGAACCGTGCCTGCCCGGCATCTTGGCTCACTGCCGCTGGCCGCTCGGCACCAGACAGGTCGAGGGTATCAACAACAATATCAAGATCATCAAGCGCATCGCCTATGGCTTCCGCGACGACGCTTACTTCTTCCTCAGTATCCGGGCTGCCTTCCCCGGACTCGGGTGAAGAACCAAAAAAAGGGCAGAGCGCTTAGCACGCTCTGCCCATCGGTAGCATCGGCTTCGACGCATCTACATCGCTTGCTTCTCCGGCTGTACCTCGCCATCTGCCTCCTCGTAAAGCCGTGGTCGACCACGGCTCGATACCTTGCGCTTGACTGTAGCCTTTCCGAACGTGCGCCCGATCGCTGGAGAGACGAAGCGTGCGTAATAGTCAGACTTAGCAAGGTACATGCACACGCGGCGGAGACCCTGCCGAAGTTCCTGATTCCAGTATTCAATCAGTCCAATGCCGAGGAGCCCTCGACGGCGCCACTCTGCCTCACGGGCGTTGCAGTTCCAGCCAGTACCGGCCCCATCCGTCACCTCAGCCCATTTGTCGATCACCTGCTTGCCAAGGCGATAACCATCGCGCGACTGGTGCCCGTGAAATATCAGCAGGCAGTGAACGTGATGTCCCTTCTTGGCACCAAATTCCAGTTTCCAGACGTACCCGACCAATGATTTCATGTTGCGGCGAACGTAGCGGAGTTGCCTCACCAAGGCTGCCTTGACCTCCTTGTCGTCGGGCGGAGTCCAATTCCATCCGAACTCCATCGGGTCATTGCGGTAGCCTAAATCAACTCGAACGAACAACAGCTTCGAATACTTTACGAACAAGCTATCGATGTACTTGCGCAAGCTAGACCAATTCTTGCGGGCTGCGCGTTCCTGATTCTTTACCTGTGCGCGGAAGCTCGACATTCGAGCATCTTTCCGCAAGCTAGCAATGCAACGCTCAAGCGGACCCACGTCAAACGTCACACGAGCGTGATCAAGGGTCGCCGAAATATCCTTGGCGAACTTCTCCCACAGCTCAAAATAAGGTGAGAACGTGTGACGGGTTAGGTAGCTGCGAACAATCTGGATATCTAAAACATCCGAGCAGTTAGCAAGCCGCTTTCCTAAATTGCTTGCCGCCTCTAAGCGAAAGCCGCGCTTTCCCTGCTTCTGGACCACAAACAGAGGCTTTCTGGAATTTGCCAAGTCAGCAACAAGTTGATCAAGCTTGGGAACTACGTCTGGAATATGAGCATCGAAATCGACAGTAAATTGCTTTCCGTTAAAGTTGTTGAACAAGGTCTTTCGCCACTCATTTTGAATGGTGTGCTTAATATCTCTCATAGGGCCCCTCCTAGGGGAAGATAAAGCCCAAGCGAGCGAGTAGCACTCGCTTGGGTTTGACGATTGATGCGAACTGCCTACCGGTGTACTGGGTCCTGGGCTCAGATCGCTAACAAGAAGAGAAACTAATAACTCCCAAAATGGCGCAGTCCGGACATGCAACCTATGCTTGGGTTTTTACCTCAACACTTCCTGCCTGGCCGGGCCGGAGCATTGCTTACATCGTTGTCAAGTTGGTGTCTTCCTCCTTAGATGACCGCGTCATCTTTCGTGAGTCCATCCAAGCATGGACCTCGGATTTTCGGTAGCCGCGCGCGCGCTCACTTATCCGGATCTGCCTTGGGAAATTGGATTCGGCTTTTACGACCTTATGGAACGTCGTCTTTCCAATGCCCATGACTCCCGGCATCGCCTTGACTCTGTAAACTTCACTTGCCACCTCGGCGGTGACCATTTCGAGCTCCCTGCATTCGCCACGATTGGCTTATGGGTCACACTACGTGATCTACAGGGATGAACAATTGGTGAGCCGGCACTTCCCCACTTATTAAGATTTTCGGGTGACTGACTGGCCAAACTGCCCCGTCATCGGAGTTCCTCTTTCATGCTAAAACCGCTCTAGGATGCGGTCTTGTGTTCTGACGCACGGCATAAAGCCCATCCGGAGCCAAGCTGAAAATTAGACCTAAAAAGGCACGCCTCCCCGCCAGCAAATGACGACACCGAGCAGGAAGAGATGGCGAAGGCCGCAGATGTTCATGCGGGTATTTGGGGGGCAGCTTGGTCACCCAATGCCCCTGTAGTCACAGAGCGCACCCTCCGGGCACCGAGAGCGCCTGGCTCTCGCATCGGGCTTGGTCTCTTCTGCCGTAGACAAACTCCGAAGCTGGTGCCCAAGTGTTGGCTGAGCCTACCGGCATTCCCTCAAACGGACTGTAGCGATGACGACCCAAGCCCTAACGGGTGCCCTAGTTCTCGCCACCGCCATTGGCGAACCAGAAGCCGGATGGATGCTCAGCCTTTATGACGTACCGTTTGCTCGTGCCCGCGCTGCATCAGTAGATTGCCGAATTGATGCCGACCCTCAAGCTTCTCAATGCTGCCGATGGAGGAATCTGATCTCATGGAATTGCCACTGATGGAAGACGCCAGCCCCGAGGAACGCGCGTACTGGGAGCCCATTTCCCGGGAAACGACCGCGTCGATGCGAGATCATTGCCTGCCCTTCACCACCCCGATCTCTCGCGAGATTTCGGCGACCGAAGGTGAGTTGGCAGGCAGTGGTAGCTACTTGGAGTACCGGGGCCGTCGTTTGCTGGTCACCAACGAGCATGTCGTTCGAGCATGGCAAGCTCACCGGTTCGCGCATCAGTTCAATGGCAGCGCGGACGTGTTGGCCATTGCGCCCCCGCTGGGCATGGATGCGTTCCCGGTAGATGCGGCCGTTTGCGAGGTTTCCGAGACTGTCTGGCGGCATGCGCCGCATCGGGCGCTCGCGCTTGCCGAATCGCGTCTGGCTACTCGACATGCCCCGGTGCCGGGCGAGTTGCTGTTTGTTTGCGGCTATCCCCGCGCTCGTTCCGTATGTCTGTTTGGCACACTTTTCAGCAGCGCGACTCCGCTGCTTACCCAAGAGTATGCGCCGCCGCCGATTGACGACGTCCCTCCGAACGAGTTCGTCATGCCGCACTCGCCTGGGCGCACGCAGTCGGTGGAGCCCGGCACGCAAGAACTTACCTACCCAGGTGGCATGAGCGGCTCGCTGGTTTGGAACACGCGTCGCATCGAATGCCTGCGCCAAGGCCGCGAGTGGAGCCCCGAGTTTGCGGACATCACGGGCTTGCTCTGTCGGTGGGATGACAAGATCCCTGCGTTGTTCGTTCTTCGGGTCGAAATACTTCGTGAGTTCTTGAACTTACACGTTTCCACGCCCTAGCCTTTCCTGTACCACTGGGGTTCGTTCCCGATGCGCCCTACCCCGTTTGAAGGTCGCCAAGCATTCTCTCACCGCCGGGCGACCGCAAAGGTCCAATTGCCGCGCGCGGCCACGTGGCTACCGACTGACCTGACTTGAGGAAGTTGCGATCCCGCTCCGCGGGCTTCCTGCACTGTCGTCCCGGCTATAGTCCGTACGCCATTCACCCTGAGCCGCCACGTATGCACCCCATTAGTCTCGCTCGCTTTGACGCGTTGGCCGGCTACTGTCGCGATGCCCACGCCATGGATTTAGTGGAAGAACAGTCCTGGCACGAATCCGACGACGGGCGACTTCTGGGGGTCGTGTTTTTCGACCGCTTCGGCGGCGCCGGCTTTCAAGGTATTTTTCTGGCGCGCGACCTAGTCGAGCGCTTTCGCGCGTTCGGTGGCACGGATTTCTTCGACACGCCTGAAGGCGCAGTCGCGGCTCTAGTCGACGAGGCCCCGGCCCTGCTGGCGACGCTGGACGAAGACCGCGCTCAAGGCGATGAGCCTCGCCGTGCGGTGGACTTCTTCGCGCTGCGTGCCCCCGAGGCGCGACTGCATCCCAGCTTTGCGCTGTTGCGCACCGGCGAAGGCTACAGTCCGGCGCGGGAACTCATCGCATCAATGATGCGCTGGCATCAGGACATCGACGGGAACTACGTCCAGCAATTCCAGACTACGGCCTTCGATGCGCGCCTGATGGAGCTGTACGTCTTCGCCCTGCTCGTCGAGAACCAATTCGCCATCCGTCACGAGGGTGCCGCCCCCGACTACCTGGCCCAGAATGGCGGTGGCGAAATCGCCATCGAAGTCACCACGGTCAACCCGACGTTCGATCGCAATGGTCAAGTGGTGCCGCCGCCGGACCCGCGATCATTCGCCGATATCGTGTCATTCATGAAGGAATATATGCCCATCAAGTTCGCGGGTCCGTTGACCGCGAAACTACGGCATCGCTACTGGGAATTGCCTCACGTTGCCGGCAGGCCTCTGGTGATCGCCATCCAAGATTTCCACGCGCCGGCCTCAATGACGCGGGCCCGCACAGGCCTAGGGATCTACCTATACGGCTATGACCATGACGCGCATCACGACGCGCAGGGAACGCTGGTCATCCAGCCGCGCCGGGTGACCGAGCATCGCTGGGGCGACAAGGTCGTGCCTTCGGATTTCTTTTCGCAAGAAGGCGCCGAACACATCAGCGCGGTGCTCTTCAACACCGGCGCAACGCTAAGCAAGTTCAACCGTATTGGATCCATCGCGGGCTTCGGGTCACGGCGTTTGCGCATGATCCGCACCGGAACGGCGCTCGATCCTGATCCCAACGCGGCCGTGCCGCTGCAGTTTTCCTTCGAGGTCGACGAGGACTACCACGAGACGTGGTCGGAGGGACTAGACATCTTCCACAACCCGCGTGCCCTGCAGCCGCTCGATCCGCACCATTTCCCCATGGCGAAGCATCACTCGTTGCTGCCCGATGGGCAGATGAGCACTTTGTTCCTGACGGATGATTTCCAGCCCTTGGCATCAATCACCACCATCCTCGTGCCTGACGACGACGCCGACCGACCGGAGTAAGGGAGTTGGTACCTGGCGCTGCGCTTGAAACCGGCGGGTTCGACGCTGCGGCCGCGTATTTCCGCCATTCCACTCATGTTCCCGTGGGTTATTTCGGCAAGCTTCTCAAAAAAAAAAGGACGCTACCCAAGGCCGAGTTGGCCTTGGGGTTGATCAAATAGCCGCGCTGGCTTAAAGCATCCCCGCGCTTGCCATAGAGACGCCGCTGTCCCCTCCAACGATGATGTGGTCTAGCAAGCGGATATCCACCAACGCAAGGGCCTGCTTGAGCCGGGCAGTCACCGCCCGATCCGCTGCCGATGGCTCGGTGACTCCGGATGGATGGTTATGCGCCAAGATGACCGCGGCAGCATTGCTTCGCAATGCGCTCTTCACGACCTCCCGGGGATGAACCTCGGCTGCATCGATCGTTCCCTGGAAAAGCTCGGTGTATTCGATCAGCCTGTGCCGACAATCGAGAAATGCTGCAGCGAACACCTCACGCTCAAAGCCACGGAGTTTCTCGCAGAAAAATGCTCGGGCTACGGATGGATCCCGAAAGCTCGAACCTCGCTGCATTCGCTGATCCACCACCTGACGCGCGGCGTCCATGATCTCATCCGCACTGGCCTCGCTATAGCGACCCTGCTGCTTCCGCACGAATAAGCCGGGATCAACGTTCGTCATTTCGCCTCCTAGGATTGCTTCTGAATTGGCTTGCGCCCTTGGTGATGCGTGCCAGTTGTTGCTGGTACGCAAAAATGGAAACGGGCGCCTTGGCGCCCGTCAGTGCTCCGATCTTCCGTTGGACTCAACCGCCCTCATCGCGATATTCCGGGTCGTCGTCGGTCAAGACGTGCTGCGGTGGGTCATTCGGCGACATCCCGATCACGCAGTCGCGGTATTGGACTGCCGTCAGGACCGCCTTCACGTCCACCCGGTTGCAGAGCGCATCTCGCTGGGCTTGTGAATGCATCTGTGACGCATTGGATAGGACGGCGAAAGGATCTACCGCAATGTCGATGGGGTCCGCGGGCGCGGGCACAAAGGTCTGCACCGCAGGATCGATCCCATTGAGGCAGTTCGCCTGGTCCTCGCCCTCCAGTTGGCCGGCGACATCGGGGATCCCGCAGTAGGCCACTCGCTCCTCTGCACTGAGTTGGGACGCCGATCCAAGTGGATCGTTGTAGGGGAACGCCGGGGGTCCAACGCCGGCGGCTTCCTCGACCTTGGACTTCGCGTCCCCCAGCAGACGCTCGAGTTGGCCATCCAGCTCCGGCGGCATGCAGTTCTCGTAATCACTCACTGAGGCAATGAACCGTAAAGCCTGGTCGGAGGTGCACACGGCAAATCGCTGCATGGCGGGCAACTTCGCTGCCTGGGCGAACAGCGCCTCGGCACTTTCTGGCGCCCGCAACCCACTGGTGAGATCGCGAGGCATTTCGGCCAGACGGAGGCAGTCCTGGAGATCCCGCGGCTCATCCAATTCGGATGCAAATGCCTTGCAGTAGGTGATCACCGAGGTCGGCAGGAGTGCCGATTGTGCGCCCGCCACGTAGTCCCGGCCGATCTTCAGCACGGCCGCAGGTGTGGTGGGTCGCCCGGTTGGTGGGTTTGTCGTCGGCGCCTGCGTGCCGCCTTCATCTGGTGGCGCCGCTGCTTGCGGCGTTTCACTAGACAGATTCAGCATGGGGGGCGCGTACAGGCCTTGGCAGGTGTCGGTCTCGAAGATCGCCTTCAGCGCGGCGATTTTATCCCCTGCGGAGTAACGATAGAGCGGCACATCCTCTTGGAATCGCTCGCTCAACGTCATGGCATAGCGTGCCATGCCCGACTCGCCGGCGATTGCCTGCAGGTCCGATTCCACTGCTGCGATCGCCTGGGCAGCGTCTTTTTCATGTCCAAGCAATGTAGCGGCCTTGCCGCACTTGAATGCTTCGTAGATCCGGTCTTCCGGACTTTGCTTGCAGCCAGCCAAGGATAGGCTTGCTGCGATCAACACGATGGAGATGCATCGGCTCTTGGTTTTCACGGCGGGCTCCTTTGTTCAATCGTTTCGACAGGCGGCGGCAGACTGGAGCAAGTGCGCCGAAAAGCCGTTCGGGACGGCGCCGTGCACGGCGCGCACCATCCCATCCGCGCCGAAGCGGTCCTCGAGCTTGTCGTACACGCAACTGCAGACGGCCGAAGAACCGCCGCCTTCCTTGCAACCGGTGACAAACTCACTCCTGGCTTTGCGCGCCTCGGACGTGCATCCCGTCAGGAATGCAACGACGCCCAGGCCGACCAATACGGCCGTGGTACTCAGTCTGGCTTTCATGCGTGGTCCTAGCCTTTCCTGAAAAAGGTGAGCCAACCAATGAAAGCCAGCAGCAACACGCCGCCGACTGCCTTGCCAAGGGATGGAAACAGGATCCCCGGCCAGAACAGGGCGCGGCCCAGGTTGGCCGCAAATCCCTTGAACGCGTAGTCGCCGAACCACGTGCCATACAGCGCGAAAACAATAATCAGTGCGACGTAAATCCAGGCAGCGATCTTCATGACGATCTTCCCGTGAGGTTTCGATGGTGCCGGTGTACCGGCGAGGGGTGTTTGTGGTGCGCCGCCACGAAGGCCGATTCATCCGGCGATTTCGGGACGTCAGGCGGCAGGACCGAACGTCGCGTCAAGCCCCATGCCAAGGACCTGATGCATCTCGCGCGCGAGGCGCGCGAGGCTGTTGCAGCCGCACGCATTGCGGGTGGCCTCTTCCCACCGCGCGCGCTGCTGCGGCCCGACGGAAACGGCTTCGAAGGCGATCGGCTTGCTTAGGCCATGGAACAACAACAGGCCGACGTCTAGACCCCGGTCTTCATGGGCATCGAAGTAATGCTGGATGCGCTGCCCGAGGGCCTGCATCAGGGCGGACCCCTCAGGCGATGCCATCACCTGTTCGGGATCTGCATCGCCGTCCGAGAGCAGGGCGGACATTGCCGGCAGGATGACGTAACTGATGAACAGGTCGAGATCATGGTCGACTTGCGCATCCGATCGGCCACGCTCGCGTTTGAGCGAATACGTCAACCATGCGAATTCATAGACCAGCAGCTCCAGGCGCACCGGATCGCTTCGCAGCCAGGCCAGATCTCCGGCGTCGGGAGGCGCACCTCGCACGTATTCCGCTGCGTCCTGCAACTTGTCGGTCAGCGCCATGGCGACTTCCATCAACGCGATCATGTTGCCAACCTTGCGTCCCCTGCCTGTCGAGAAGTCCGATTCGCGCCTGGCCTTGTCCAAGGCATTGAGGACTTCCAGAAACACCTGCTCCAGCCGATACCCTGCTGCTGGCACCGATCCTGTTGCCCCACATTGAGAGGGTGTCGGCTTGACCGTGTCCTGGGCAACGCGCCGGTTCTTCAGCGACTCGGTCAATGCCTGCACGACCTGACGGAGCTCGTCCTTGTCGACGATGTTGAAGTCCCGAACCCTGTTGCCATTGGTGTATAGAACCCCGTTGCGCAATTCCAGCGTCATGCCATCCAGAGGCACCATGAAACGTGGCTGGAATGCTTCCTTGATCCAGAGCTGGTGCTCGGTCAGCAGCAAGCCATCCTTGCCACTACTGAAGATCGTGTCGTCAAGCAAGACCAGGACCTCACTGGGCTTCAATCCATCGCCATAGCTTTCCAATGCGTTGTGCAGTTTCTTAAGCGGAATATTGGGTGCAAGGTAGATGCGCTCCATGGGCCGCTTGCTGATGGAATGTGCGCGTAATGCATCGGCGAACGTCACTTGCATTGGCCCCTTGTCAGGAGCCTTGTCGGTCCCTGGCCGCGGTTCCGAGGCGGGTGTCGATACATGGCCATTGGCCAAGGCCGCATACGCGGCATTGACCTCCTGCATGCATCTGGTGGCCCACGCCTGGGTGTCAGCGTCGGCTTGGGCGTACCGATCCGGGTGGTACTGACTGCGGCGGCCTTTGTAGGCCAGTTCGATTTCCTCGCGCCCGGCATTCGGACGAATGCCCAGCACGTCGTGATAACTGTTGCTCGACACATTGCCCCCTGTTTTTGATTGGACCAGCGCTGCTGCCTGTCACCCGGAAATGCTTGACGTCGCCACCCTCTATCCCTGAAATAGAGTCTGCCAGACCAATAGGGGATTCGCCATGATGCAAGCGGCTTCATTCCTATCCATTGCCCTTGGCCGATTCGTCCGTCCGCGCCCTGTTTGCCGCTCGCTTGATTCAGGCGCGGGAGCTGCGTGCGTTGAGCCAGCGCGCGCTGGGGGATCGCATGGGACTGGGTAAGCAAAAGGGCTCGTCCCGAATCAATCGGTACGAGCACCAGCGCACCGCCATCGGCTTCGACAACCTGGAAGTGCTCGCGAAGATCCTGGAGGTTCCCCCGGCCTACCTGCTGGCGGACAATCCGACCATGGCCGATGCCATCCTTTCGTTGGGCAGTGCAAGTCCGAAACAACAAGCGGATCTTGTCCTGGTGCTACAGCGCCTCAGTGCCGACCCCGGACTGGTCAAAGCTTTGCTCAAAGTGCTGAAGCCCTCCAAGCAGGCGCGCGCCAAGATCCGCGAGACCTTGCTTGCGCTGGCTGCAGACGAAGATTCGCCCTAGCAGCGGATGAGCAGTGGCTTCGTGTCACCGCTTCTGAGCAGTGGCTACTCCCGCGAATTGGCGGCGACGCAGGACAGATGCATCACACCCGTCCTGCGCGCCTCACTTCAAGTTGCCACCGAGTCGTTTCAGGCCGTAGCTGAATCTTCACCTTCGCCCGTAACGCCGGCTGTTGTGGGTTCAGAGGTGTCCGTCCCGGGGGTTGTGGGATCGACGCGAACGTGCACCTTGAGCGTTGTTCGCTCCAGATACGCACTCACGCCATACAGTGCAAAGCCGTACACAACAGCTGCTCCAATCAATCGCAACATCATCTTCTCCTTCGTTATGGATTAAAGCGCGCATAGATCAGGCAACCAGCTTCATTGCTTCATCCCACGCGCGCCGTTTGAGCTGAGCGCCTTGGCCGAACCAAGCGGCGTCAAGGCGATGGTCATCACTGCGGGCACGTCGATGATGGTCGACGTACTCGGTCACGCTATTGAGCAGGCCCCACGCGGTGCCATTGCTGGAGGCCAGCTGGGCGCCCTTGCCGTTGCCGTCGTACAGCGCGCGCACGGTCTTGACGGCGCGCTCGTTCACGATCCGCGCGTTTCCCTGCTGCGACGGATAGGTCAACACCCGGCGAAGCAGACCCTCGACCGAGTCAGGATCGACGGGTTGTGCGACCAGCGCCTTCATGCGCGTCACGAACCCATCCCAGCAGCCGACGGTGATGCCCAACTGACGCTTGACGGCTTCGGCATTGAACTGACTGCGATGTGGCACCTTGACGGCGCCGCTTGCGGTGTCCAAAGCAATCTGCAGGGTGTTGTTGCAGACCACCCGTACCGATGTGAACTGGGCGGTGGTGGCGAGCGTCCCGTCGCAGGCTGTGGCCAATAGCAGATACCCATCCACCTGGTCTCTGCCCTTCAGTAGGGTGCTCTGACCTGTCTTGGCCAAGGCCCACACCTTGCGGCCCTCGCGCAGGACCCCTGCACTTTCAAGTTCAAAGCCGCCGATCTGCGTCAGATCCCGATAGAACTCCAGAACCTCACCCGGCTGGACCACCTGGAATCGCTTGGACACGACGGCGAGCGGGGCTTTCGTATCGGAGCGGTACAGGACCTTCTGCTGGGGGAACACACGGAGCGTCCCCCCACTGTTGTGACCGGCAATGTAATTGACGTCCGATTCCTCGATCGCCCACGCCATGCCGGCGCTGCGCTTCCACTGATCGATCGACTGACCCGGTTCCAGCTTGATGCCAAGGCCATGCCACGGCTGCTCGCCGGCATAGGCCATCGTTTCCACAAGATGCATGTTGCTCTCCCGTTTGATGCGACAGAAAGCCCGCAGGGTCCGGATCGCTACAGTCCCTGCGGGCTGCTGTGATGTGATGTCGACCTTATTGACGAAGCTTGCACCTCAGTCACGTGTGCAGCAGCGATCGTTTCCCTCGTTACCGAAACCCACTACTCGCAAGCCCAGGCTGCCCGGCTTCGGCCAACAAAGCCTGGATCGTCCTGGCGTCTTCATCGATCGTGACCTGCACGCCGAACAGCGCGCGCTGGCTGTCCTGGGTGTCCAAGCGCGCGGCGTCCGACTTGAATGCCCGACTGCCGAACACGAAGCCGCCGTCGGCAGCCCGGTAGAGATTGAAGAACCGGGTTTGCTGGCGGTCGTGCTGGACCAGGTCATAGTTGCTGTCCGACGGGCAAATGCGCTCGGCCGTCAACAAGTGGGCCTTGCCATCGGCCAGCAGGACGATCGGGCACGGGCCCGGTGCCTGCTGGCTGATGACCTGGAAGTCGCTGCCGTTACGCAGCGTGCAGGTGCTCAAGTTCATGAAGTTCCTCCTCGATGTAGTCGTGTGTGATTTCGTCCAGAACCGCCCAGGCCCAGACGTCCGTTGGTGGTTCGCCATAGCAGGCCATCCATTCCTGCAGCACATCCCGCTCCAGGTCCTCGTCCCGATAAACCGTCCCGTCAGGCATCAGGCGTGTCAGGGTCAGGTCGCTCTCCCAACGGAATGGGTCCTGTCCGTAGAGCGATGCGCCTCCCGCGACGCCGGGTTCGGGCAGGTAGGTGTCGTTGCTGTAGAGCGCCCCGTCCGCCTCGTCCCAGTCGGCTGCGTTGAACAGCACGGCTTCGCCTTCATGGGTCAACAGGGCGAATCGGCTCCAGCCGGTGCCGTGCTCGATCAGGGGCTTCAGGCGATGCCACTGCGCGACGGTCATGTCCTGCAGCAGGTCGGCGAACAGGGCCGTATCGCTGGGCCCCTTGTCCGCCTGCCCCAGCCAGCCGATGGTGCCGTTGTGGACCAGGGCGCCGGCCGCCACCGGGAACGGGTGATGGTTGCGCGCGCCGTGCTCGCCGCGGGTGGTGATCCGGAAATGCACCAGTGCCGCGTGCTCGTCGACCCGGAACGCCCGGTAGGCCGTCAGAAATGCACTGAAGCTGGTGTAGCCCTTATGGATGACCACGCCCTGGTCGGTGGCGATGGCGAAGCCCGCGCCATCCGGGTTGTTCTCGAAACAGATCCGCAGTCGATCCTCCGCCAGGCTCACGCCGCGCGGCTTAACGATGGCAATGCACATGCGAGCGCCTCCTTTGAAAGCGTGCTGGTAAAACGACGGGAGATGGCCGGATAGCGGCCGGTGGCATGGGTCCAGGCCCGGAACAGGGCTTGGCCGACCGGTCCCTGGGTGGGATTGGCCGGATTACGGGTCCACTCGGTCAGGGCGTCGATGTACTCGACGTAGGACAGCAGGACCTGCCAGTCGGGCGTGCCCTGGAACACCCGGAACTCGAAGCTGCCATCGGAGCGTTCATTGATGGCCGTGTACTTGCAACCGACGCGGCTGAGCTTGTTGCCGTAGTTGTAGTAGTCGGCATCGTTCTTGCGGCCGGCTACGAACTCGGTCAACGCGCGCATGTCGTAGGTGGCATCCACCAGCCGCCGGCGATGGTCCCGGGTCAGGCGCTGGGCATTGGTGGTGATGTGGACCCCATACCCGGCGGGGGATGGCGAGGCGGCCTCGTACCGCTCGGCCAGCGCCATGGCCTGCTGCAGAGGATTGCGTTGCTGCCGGAGCTCGGCCAGCGAGAACGGCCGGGAGATCACCTCCAGTCCGTCATCGTCGTCCAGGCTGCCGTCCCGCTCCGCTGTCAGATCGGCGGTCGGGAACCCGGCTTCCTCAAAGTAGTCCAGTCGCTCATGGGCATCGTCGAAGCACAGCTCGATTTCAAGGCCGTAGTACGCCGTGGCGGCAGCCTGTGCCCGTTGCATGGACCAGGGCCGATGTGCGTCGTGATAGGCCGGGATGGCGCAATCGTCATCGTCCTCATCCGGATCCCCGTAACGCCAGAACCCGTCATCGTCCGACCAGTAGCCGTTGAGCTCCGCCCAGGCATCACAGACCGTGTCCCCGTCCACAGTCCGGCCGGAATCGAACGCGCTGCTTGCGTAGAACTGCTGGCTGCCATCGCAATAGAAGGCCGACTCTTCCACCGCATCGTCGGACCAGGTCTCGTTATCCTGGATGCCGTTGCACCAGCGCACCACCACGTCATGCGACACCGTGCGACGGCTGTACCAGACGTCATGGAGGTCGCAGTAGAAGACCTCGTCGGTGAACCAGCCATCTTCGGTGACGTAGATGCCGTGTTGCTCGTGCGCGCGCTCGAGCCACGCCTCTTGTGCGTCGTCATCGATGTCGCTTGCGTCCAGCCACGCGCGGATCAGTTCGGCTTCCTTGTGGTTCAGGGCTTGAACGTCTCGGCTATATGCCTCCCCGTCGAGGACCGGGCAGAGCCCTCGAAACGCATCAAGAACCTGAGCGAGATCGGGGGCGATGTGGGGTCGCGCGCTGTGGAACGCCCGGGTGCGGCGACGATCCTCGAGGATCGCCAGACGCTCGAACAAATTTGTTGCGCGCAGGACAACGTATCCCCCGGCATGGCGGAGGATGTCGATGGCACGAGTCATGGGAATTCCTTAGTTGCAGGCGCCATAACGCACAAGGCCCGGATTGCTCCGGGCCTTGTGCGGGTACGACGTTGGGTAGGTCAGGGGGGTGGCAAACGAACAGTGCAGCCTGTACATCGGGCAATCGCCACCAGCACGGCGGCCGTGACGACCAGAATGCAGGTGACAGCATCGAGATTGGGGCGTGGAATCATCTGGCTAGTCCACCGGAGGCACTTCATTGCGGAAATGCCGCACGCGAGGCCAGACCGGTCTGGCTTCAGTTGGGTGGTATAGGTTTCAAACTAATTTCATTGAGATATGCAGCGGCCTCGCGGGCCACCAACTGCCAATTGTCGCAGGTCAATCGCTCTCTCAACCGGGGCGCTGACGCCTCAAGGCAGTTCTATTGCGACGGGCCTGCCATTGCTCGTCGATGCGACATTGACCCCACCCAAACCCATCGAATGGAAGACCCACTGGGGCGCACAGCACGCATCGATCCCGAACAGGTCGCGCTTTGCCTAGGTCACGCCTCGTCGTCAGCTTGAGCTTGCGTCTTCGCCAAAGTCGAGCATAGACTGACGCTAGGTGCCCACCTTACTTGCACACGAGTAGAAAACGGCTTTCCAGATCCAAGCCATTCGACTTTCCTTCGCGCCTCGCCGCCGGGAGTCTTAAACGTGTGTGTCTGATCCCGGAACCGGCGGGCATTACCGAGGACTAGTCATGTCTATGAAAGAAGTCGCCTACGCCGCCCAACAGGAACTTGAGGCAGTCACCGGCTGTGCGTTCAAGCGCGCACATATCTACGAGTTGTTTGCCTCGGCCTGCAAGCACAGATCTCATGCCGCCTGTAGCGCAAGCGCAGTTTTTACTTGCGCGCCCGAGCTGTCGAACGGATTCAGACTTGACGCCAGCGCAGTCAGGGAACGCTTGCTATCACTGGGCTACGATCCGGCAGTCTCACTACGGGCATCATCGAAACTGACCACGTTCATGGCAGAAAGATCGTTTTGCGCCCTGCCCTTGGCCATGTTGGTGGCCACCCTGGCATCCGCGGAGAGGTCGTTTGAGTGGATAGACCGTGAAGTCCTTCTCGAGGATTCCGTTTTGGCCGAGAGTCTGGAGACGGCAGCAGACAAGGGAAATGCGTTGGCAACCTACGCCCTAGCCCTTCTGTATGCCCCGGACGATGAGGACGAGAACGCAAATAATGACTACTGGTACAGCCAACGATTGGCAGGCCACGAGTTGGTAGGGGCGCCAGCGGATTGGGCCGATGCCTACGCTGCGAGACTCAGTGCAAACGAGAAATCCGAGCGTCACCTTCGACAGGCTGCAAATCTCGGGTTACCGGATGCGCTCTTCGATCTCGCCGACAGATTTGGAGATCCTGCATTCTTCGAAACTGCTCCTCCCAGCGTTGACGCTGATCCAAGATGGGTGTCCGAGGTAGCTCAACGAATGGGCCGCTTTGAAGATGCGCATAGGTGGTTGAGTCTCGCAGCGGAAAGCGGGGACGTGGAAGCTATGCTCGATCTCATCGAAGGCTACGACCAAGCAGATCCAATCCGCCGATGGACATGGGTGTATCTGGCCCAGGAACTTGGTACCGACTTCACGCGCAACCACCACGAAGCGATCAACGAGGATGGATCACCTTACGACGATGATGTCGGAGGCCCTTGCTATGTCGGAGGACGTGATGCCGTTGAACTGACGCCGCTCGACGCCGAGAACGATGCTATCGCGCGTCAGCTTGCCGAAGAAATGTTCGATCGGATAAGGGAGCGTGGCGACACTTGAAGCCGTTGCGCGCCTGCCGGACTCTAGTAGTTCGGCGGGCGGCATTTTCGCTACACATCTGGCAGGAGCAACGATTCAAGGCCCTCTGTATAGCGGACGCTATAAATCAAAGCGTACGCCAATATTCCTCTCTGAATCGGCACCAACTTAACGACCTAAGACATACTCTCGATGCCAGGCAAGGTACGGCAGGTGGCCCGGCGCCAAACTTCGCAGGCGTGAGCCATCACGGATGTCGAAATGCGACTTCACCGTTGGATTGAGCTGTGGCGACGCAATCAAGCCGCCCTGCTCATTAAAGCCAATCAACCCACTGTCAAACATCGCGTCAAGATGTGTAGCGAGCAGCAGTCCATTAAATGGATCAAGGCGCTCCGCGTCCGTCGCCTTCGCCCAGGGTTTGGCGTGACTGGCTCGCAATAGCTGAGGCGGAAACAATATTCCGGTGACCGCGCAGCGACCCTCCCAAAGATCCATCAGGGCCTCCCGGAACACGTCTTGGCCGATGCGCTGACGTACTTCACGTGTACGCTCGGTTTCCGGAATTCCTGCTAGTCGCGCCTCGACTCGCGCTGAAAGAGCGGATGCCGGATGCGTCTGCAGGGAATGCAGCACACGCAAGGCCTCGTAGAGCTGCCCGGCTCCACGTGCGCTTCCAATGTCCGCCATGCCCTCTGGCGGCGGGAATGCAGTAGGTCCCAGGCCGATCCGGTGGGCCATGGTGGCCTCTGGCACTGCTAGCAATACCCAGTCATCGGTGGCCTGCAGCAGTATGCGGCCGGGACTTCCGCTAATAGTGGCGGCCACCCATCCATTGCCCGCCGACGACAGAAGGTCATAGCCCGCGTCGGCAATGGCTTTGGCAACCAGAACTGGAAGCGGCTCAAGTTTACCTACCCCATCCGATCCCGGCGCACCGGCCCGGAGCGCCATGGGTCTGACTTCCTTCGAAGCACCCCATTCAAGGATGGCATCGTGGCCGAAGCGATACAGTCCACTGCGCTTGCCGTCGAATAACCATACGCTGCGGCCACGCGAGAAAATCTCGACCACTAGATCCCGCATGGTGGCGACTGATATCGCATCCTCGATCAGATTAGAACCGTCGGACACCCAGAAGCTTCTACGTCCGTGCTGCTTCGAATAGCGCAGCCAGGGATAGAAGTGACTGCCGTCTCTGTGAACGAACCATAGTGAGTCGTCGATGAGTGAACGCTTCATGGCGGCGCGTCCCTCGCCGACTCAGCGGCAACGTGTTCTTCGAGCAGGGCGCCTTGCAGAACGGAACTGGGAATCAGCTCCTTGACCTTCGCTTCGAAATCCTCGCTTATGAGAGTTTCGTATGTGACGTCTTTGTAGAACTTGTGGATCTGCATGTGCTCGACCAAGTTCTCTGCCGTGGGAAATGCTTTCCGCAGCTCTTCTCGCACAAACGTCTCGGCTGCCTCTTGGCATATCGAGTACAAGCCACGGAAGCGGGCTGGCGGGTCAGACAACACCGCACGCGACAACTCCGGCACCAAGGAATCGACCACCTTATCCAGAGCGATAGTAAGGTCACCTTTCATGGCCTCACGGCAGTTCTCCAGATGATCCTGGATCTCGGAAAGCTCCATCTCAAAAGCCTCCTTTTTGCTTTTGAGAATCACGCGACCGGACTTACCCACCGGAATCAAATAGGCCTTTCGCAGCTCCTCAAGCCGCCACGCAACCTCCCCGAACGCAGCTGGCTTTTCCATCTTATCCAGGAGTTTCAGGCTGGTAGCGAGACGCTCCTTCAGGGTGCGGTCCCTGCTCGAAATCACCGGCAAACTTCTTGGCAACTGCACCCTTCGGCTTTGCAGACTGAAGCCCTCAAACGTAAGCTCAACGAACTGCAGCAGCGCGTGGTAAACGCGGGTTTGGCGGGCCAGGTCGAATGGCTGCGGTGGCGCGATCTCCAATGCCCGTTTCACACACTCCAGTTCCTGCGGCTCAACAGGTTCAGCACCGATGATTGGCACTGGAACAGGCATGCCGGGCGTATCTGGCCCCCAAGTCGAAGGCAATTCCGCACCTAGCGCCAGAATTTGAGCCTCCGTCAGCGCAACCGCATTGCAGGCGTCGCTCCGCTCATCTGGGTCGGCCTCCACCAAGCGCGCCGCTGACGCATAGGTCCAACCATGATCGTCACAGATCAGCACTCCCAAGCGCAGTCCTGGCTGCTGCCTCACCTGCACCCCAGCCTCTATCAGCAGTTCGACAGCAGCATGTTCGCCATAGCCCAAGCGGCTGACCGTAGCCGATACATCCAAAACCACCTGCACGGCCCCGTACGGGAGACGCTTGTGGGCGCCGACGAGCGCGATAGCCACTCCAGTGCCAATCCCGGGTGCGGCCAGGATTACGCGCCTTCGCGCCTCAACAATCTCCTCGACGATTCGATCCGGTGTCAATTTCGTGAAAAACGGCATCGCAAGCCCCCCGGCCACCAGGTTGTTCCGAGTTCTATCCCTTTGCTTGCTCGCAGAGCTGATCGACCATCCATACCTCCCTCGCGAGTCTAGCCAAGGTTGCCTGGCGGGCCTCGATAGTCTCGCTAGTCCAGGCCGATACGCCTATAGCTGCCGCATTCGCCCCCGGCGCAAGAGATACCAAGCCAATGGCGCGTTGCAAGGAAGTGTTCTTGCCGAATACGTCAGGGCTCCCGATCGCCCTTGTTAGCATGATCTTCGAATCTTTGTATGCCGCAAGCTTCTTGTCGAAGCCCGCATTTCGCACTGCGGCATTCAGCGGCTTCTCCAGAAGGGTCAGGTTGCCAAGACGCTGAACGCAGTGAGCCGCAACCTCCGCATCGTCAAAACCTGACCACACTGTTTGCTCCGGCGTTTGTGGAAAGATATGCTCGATCTCAAGCTTGCCATCCAAGTAGTGATCTAACTGCTGCACGCTCTGGGCTCCTTGCCACGCGACTTGATCCACATGTTGCGCCAGCTTGGCTAGCACGTACTTCAAGCGATACTTGGGAGTTGACGTCACTGCGAGTTCGCTCATTGCGAAGTCAAACGTTCGCGACTTGTTTTCTACCTCGGGCGCGATCCTTGAACGAATGATCCCCTGCACGTCTTCCAGCGTTCGGGCTTCGCGCAGGCTGTCTGACCAGTCCGCAAATTTTGTTTCAAAGTTCTTGGTCGGCTCGCGGACGATCACATAAACAAAGAAAAGGTTCTCCACCTGCCGCGCCAGCTCAACCAACGCCTCAACTGGGAGATGGCGCGATGCCAGCATTAAAATGAAGTGTTGTCGCGCTTTACCACTCAGGTGCTGGATGTTCTGTAGACCGGCTATCAGTGTTCTTCCATCCGGCGCGCGACCCGAGGCAAATTGCCTGTAATCCCCTGCCGCTGACACCAAGTCCTTGGCGAATGCCAGAGGCTTGGCCTCTATTCCGATTTCAGCGGCATGTTTTCCAAACCATTCATAGAGCTCGTCCTCGCGTACTGGCTTGCCAGTGGAGGCACTACGATAGTCCTTGTAGTTGGCCATCACGTAGTAGCGCAGGAAGCGTAGAGGCTTCTCCCGGCATGCCTCCAGATGCAAGGTCAGCTCCTTCCACAGCGCCTGGAGCTTTGGATAATCGGCAGGCGTGGTACGCATGAACAGCAGATTCTTGAGCAGATCCATGGCGGTCAACCCCACACCGCGATCGTTAACCGTTTCGAATACCTTGAGCGCGTGCGTGAGATCCGGCGTCACGATGCGGATCAGCTTGACCCGGCGGATGAAGGCGACGAAGAACTTCTTGACCTCTTCGGCGCTGTCTCCGAACTGCGCGACCAAGAAGCTGCGCAGAGTCTCGTAAGCTTCAAAGATGCATACCATCGATCGAGTGTCGTCGCGGCTGGCGGTGAATGATCCGCCTTGCGCAATGCGAATCAAAACATCGCGACTATCCTCGTACTGCAGCAACAGCCGATAGTCCTGCACGTCGTTGCCATCATCCCCGGTGCGGGTATCACAGATCATTCCCTGCAGTGATTTACTGGGCGCCTCACCTAAGGTCCGCAATACATCCCGGATTGCGCACAGGAACAGGAAGATCGTGGTCATGCGCTGCTGCCCATCTATCAGGTCATAGGGCCCTTGGGCCGTTCGGCAGACCACGACACTGCCTATGAAGTACTCCCGGTCCGCTACCAGTTCGCCCTTTGCGCCGTAGAACTCGTTGTAGATGTCGTCGGCGAAGGCCTGCACATCGACGTCCGACCACACGTACTCTCGCTGGTACGGGGGCACGATGTAGAAGTCCTTGTACATCTGCTCGATGGACAGGTCGGAGGATTCAATCTTGGGTGATGTGGTCATGAATGATCGCCAGGTTGTTTACAGCTTTTCGCTGCAGGGGTCTTCTCTACAATCTAGCGCACGGGGCTCTGCTGCTGCCGGATGACAGCCGTCAAATTTGAGCGTGACTCAGTCAGCTCGAGCCCCCTTCGTCCGTTCAAGGCAACGGCTTTTGCTGTACCCCAACACGCCTGCGCAAAAGAAGTCCTTCGTCACTGTCGGACGCTAGGTCAAGACGAACAAATGGGGTGAATGCCCTATCGGGTTGAGTTGAGGTTGTGACGATGTATTGGAAGGACGAATTCTTATGCGACGAAACGTGCCTCAGCAATGACCAGAACAAGGCCTCGCTCATTTCTGCTTCGCGCGGCGAATCGTGAAGCAGGAATCCCGGGTGGAAGCCTTGCTCAGATGCACTGTCAAGCAAACAAGCGATGTCTCCGGCCAAGATCTCCAGAACACCGAAGGTCGTCGAATGCATCGGGCCCATCTGGAATGGACGACTACGGTGCTGCTCGCCGTCGTTGAATACACCCCAACTAAATGAGGGCAGCGATCGGGCTACGGCTTGCATGGCGCCACTGATGATCCCGCGCCGCTCACTGGTCGCTTCCCGTTCTTCTTCAGATTTCAAACGCAACCGCGCATGGCGCTGCTGGGTAGCATCCAGCTTTCGTTCCGCGTCCGCGATGGCGGCCCACTCCGTCCTTCCCGATACAACGCTTTCGTAATGATCGTAGTCGTCGATAGCGTCGCTTAGGAGCTGACTGGCAGACAGCGATTGCGCGTATCGTGTGTCCAATTCAGCCTTTGATTTGTCGATTTCCGTCAACTGTGCGTCGATGGGCGTCACTTCCACCTTCAGCTCGTTCAATCGACTCCGAAGTCCTGCTGCGTCGCGCTCCAACGACTCCTTCGAGCGCTGATGCTGGGTGATGCGTTGCGTCCGATCGATCTGGATCTGCTCAACGCGCTCAATGACGTACTGACAGTTCTGGAGCAGGCGGTTTCCCGCATCGCACTTCGTTGGAAGGCTCTGCTGAAGGGACGACGCTTCGTTGCGAAGCTCCTCCACCCGCTTGCTGTCACCAGCAATCAAGGCGTCGTGTTGTGCGATTTCATTTGTGACCAGGTCAATCCTGCTCTTTAGAGGGGCACGCTTTTCTACGCATGACTGACGCTCAGCCGTGAGTCGTTGTCGTTCGGTATCGATCGCTTGCTGTTCCAGCTGATACGCCTCGTGTCGTTGCCGGGCGATAGCGATCAGGTTGGGATGCTCATAGAGGCCATCCTGTCGGAATGGAATAGCGTCAGAAGTGCTAAGTCGCCGGTTGAGCTGTCGGCGCACGTGCTTCAGCAGTCGTTCGGGCTCATCACGCAGCTCGTGCAGCTTTGTCTTCAGTTCCTCGGACTCTTTCGCCGACTTTTCAAGATCGCGCAATGTACCCGCGTCACGCAGTAGACCAAGTACAACCTGCATCAACGCGATAGGAGACTTTGCGGGTTGACTGAAGCCGACGCCTTCGGCGCGCCACTGGAAGTAGCTCTGGTAGCGGGCATTCTGGTCGCGCGAGCACCAGGCCAAGATCTGGTGCCATTCGATTGGCTGGTTTGATCCGGGCAAGTTCTGCACCGGCAGGACTTCGACGAGGTGCCGACGCAGCGCCTCTTGATAGCCGCTGAAGTCGTTCTCGGCCTCGCCGGCGGCCAGCTGCTGCCAATTGGCAGTTCTGGAGGCGCGGTAGTGCTTCTGGTGCTGCCACGGTTTCAGCACCGTCCAGGTTTCGCCACCTATATGCACCCGTGCCGCAACCGCGCCGTCCTTCAACTCTCGGCTCTGAAGCAACTCGTCGCGCAGTGTTGAGCCTTCTGACCATAGCGGATCTTCCAACACAAAGCGCAACAATTGGCAGAACGCGGTCTTGCCGACGCCATGTCCCGGACTGTCCGTCCGAGGTGGCGAGACGATCAAATTGAGCCCGCGACTCAGCGGAATTTCGCGCAGGGGTTGTTCAGCCGTCAGCGACTCCAGCAGCCACAGCGTTTCCACCCACAGCCGTGGCCGGATGTCGCTTGTCACTGATTTGCTGACATTTCCCATAACTCGCTATCCACTTTGCCGACGATTGTCGGACTCCGCCGCGGGGGTGCTGTCCGTCATGACATCGCTCACTTCGGCGTCGCGTTGTCGACGGACTTCGATCAGTGCGCGTGCCAGCGATTCGGTGCGATGGTCTTCGATCACTTCGACCAATGCCTGCGGATCGCGGATGGAGGGCGGCGCCGTCACGGGGACGCCGAGCAGCGTACGCAGCCAGCCCAGAATTTGCGGGAGGCGTCCGGCTTCGACCGGCGCCAGCCATTCGGCCAATACGTCAGCGTGCGCGGTGCTCGCAGGCAACTGGGTGGTGAGGATTCGATGCAACTGGGTGTCATCGCATGGCCCTGCCTGCAGGATTACGTCGCACGCCAGACCCGCCAGCCATTCCTCGGCCACAGATGCCGGCGTGGCGCCCTGCGCATAAGCCGGACGGGGTGCGGTTCGGCGAGCAGGTTTGGTGGTCAGAGTTGTGATCGACGGCCGCGCCTCCAGTGCATCCCAAGCTTGGAGCACCAAAGCCCGCGTGCGGTACGTGCCGAACTGCCGGATTTCCTTGTCCTTAAGGACACGGAAGGTTTCCGACGGGTAGTCTTCGCCCATTACGTCACTTGGATCAAGGATGTAGCGTAGTTCGTCACGGGTAACGCCATAGAGCCGCGCGTAATAGGCGTCCAGTTCGGCTTGTAGTAGTGCGCGACGGTCAGGATCCCACGCGAATGGCTCACCTATGTAGCCGAGGTCGCCGGCCCAGTCGCTAAGGTCGTTCGCGGTGTAGGTGAGTTCCAGCACGCGCGGGACTATGAAGTCGAGGTCGGCAGAGGTGTAGTGGTCAGGTGGAAAAATCGGCAGCTGCTCCATCAAGTAGAAGCTGAAATTTAGCCCACCAATTTTTTGACGACATACGTAGTCAAAGACCAAGTTCATGGTGGAGGCCAAAAGGGCCGCTTGATATGCCTTGTCAACAACGTTTGAATGCATGAGAAAGAGGCTATCCCCTGCACCCACTCGCGGAAGAATTGTCATTAGACATGTTCTTTCGTTCGTCGCGTTGGTCGTGCGACGCCAGCCGATCAGCCACCGCGGGCTGCGGCGATCCATCCAGAGGTCGAGTTCAGCCAGCAACGTGTTGTTTTGGGCCTCACCGGTAGCCTGTACGGTTGAGCGCCGCAGCGAGGAGAGTTCGTCGTCGGTCAGCTTTGTGTCGAGATCGCGTTCAGCCCATTTCGGAAACTCGGTCGCGGCCTTACGCGCAGTGACTTTAGCCACGCGAAGCGCATGGGCACAGGCAGGATACTCGGCGTTAATGCGTGCTTCCACACGTGGTGCGGTGCGCGTTTTCTGTCCGGGCGTGTAGCCTGACGCGGGCGGCTCACCCGCTTCGCGGCGAAACAACTCACCGGCGATCCATTGTGCGACCGCCAACCACAGGTTGGAGACGGGCTCGACACGCGCGGCGGCACCCTCGGCCTTGTGCGCGGCTAGCCAATACTTCGCCACGCCGCTGGGAATGCACGCAATCTTCGCAAACACTTCGCGCTCGTTTACGAGATAGCGAGTCGTCGGCGAGTACGAAACGTTGGCGTGTTGCTCTTGCGTGCAGTCAGGGCACGGCCAATCTTTGGGCGACATATCGGGGGTTGGAACGAAAGTTGCCCAGCGATGGTCGAACTGGTGGATGAGTTTTCCTTCGTACACTGGAACGAGTGGCGGCTCAGGGTCGATGAATAAGCCACTATCGCTGGTCATGTTGAACAGCCCTTGCGAAAACCGAACGCCCCAAGGGTTCACTTCTGGGCTGGAAATATTGCCGTTATCGTCGACTATCGCTTCGCGCAGTAGTACTGGCACATGACAATAGATCTTCTTAGTCAACTCCGCGTCTCGCCGACTGCGGAATATCGGGCTCGTGCGGGTATTCGGATTAATGAGACGAAACTCGTCTGGCGTCAGGGTGAAATGGCGCCTCTCGTCGCGCAGTTCGCTCATCTCGAGAATGTAGTTACAAAGATCGGCCCGGCCGTCGGTATCACCGATGGTCATCAGAACGAATGGGGTGTCTGTGTGAACAGCAGGGAAGAGTCGCTTCGCGTTATCGAATCCCAAAAGTGAGACGATTCGACCGGCATCAACCACGGCCCGAAAGTAACGCTTGCTCGTATCGTCAGTTGCGATTCCCGCCTTTACAATAAAACCGGCTCTACCTTCGCTTGATGTGCCTTGCGTAAACAACTCAGCAAACAGGCGATACGAATCTATCTTGCCGGCTCCTGTAAGGGGATAACGCCTTCCAGCCCTGAAAAAATTATTTGCGGCGTCGACGCGTCGCTTTTCGACCTTATAGGCATCCCATAAACGCACGTTGTCGGCTTCAAGTGCAGCGATGGCACGCTTTCGGTGCTCGCCGGCAAGTGCGGCAACCTGGGGATCGCGCGATGCGAAAAACTCCTCTTCGCCCATCTCCGAGACCTCCCACGGCGGATTGCCCAGCATCACGGTGAAGCCGCCACTGGCGTGGATGTGCGGGAAGGCGAGCCACCAGTGGAAAACGCGCGCGTCGTCGCAGGCCGCGCGTGCGGAAGACTCAGCAACGGAAAGGCCGGCGACGGTTTGGCCGTGGGCCACGGCCCACAAGTGGCGTGAGCTCGGAATGGCGAGCTGGCCAGCCGGATTCTTGGCCAGAAGGAATGCACCGACGTAGAGATCGGCAAGACGCGCGAGGCGGCTTTGTTGGGCGCACGCGCGGGCACTTCGCCACGCCGCATCCTTCGCCGCAACCGCTGCTAAGTCGTCGTCAGCCAGTTGCTCGACGGCATCGGTGGCGATGGCAAGGTGTTCGCTCTGGAACAGATCACCGGTACCCAGTGCGCTTTGCCAACTCGCGCGCTCTGCCTTGTTCGCTTTCTTTAGTTCCGATGCGGTGAACTTGTCATCTCCAGTGAGTGCCTTGAAAGCCTCATCGGGGACGCCCTGATCGAGGATGGCCAGATCCAGGACACCCAGTAGGGCATCGCCGCACTGCAGGTGGTGATCGAGGAAACCGAGTGGACGATCCGGAGTCATGGCCTCCAGCCACAGCGACATACGCGCCAACTCGATGGCCATGGGGTTGCGATCCACCCCGAAGATGCAGTGGGTGATGACATCGCGCAGGGAATGGCGGAAGTCTTCCCCGCTGGGCGTGCCTTGTGCACGCAACTGGGCGAGACGCGTAGCGAGTCGACGCGCAGCGCCGAGCAGGAAGTGGCCGCTGCCGCAGGCCGGGTCGCAGACGGTGATGGACAGCAGAGCGCCCTCGGGGTCGGCGGCGCCACTGATGCGCTGCTGGATGACCGGCTCCAGCGCGGAATCCAGCAACTCTTGCACCAGCGAATCCGGCGTGTAGTAGCTACCACTGGTCTTGCGCGCATTACCCTTGGAGCTTTCCGCATTGGCGAAGCGAAACACGCGGCCATCAGCGCTAATGTCCGGCACCAGCTCCAGCAGGCTTTCGTACACGCTGCCCAGTTCTTCCGGGCCCATGTCGCGCCAGTTGATGCGGGCGAGACTACCGCCGCTACGCATCCAGCCGAGCTTCGCGACCGCTTCCAACAGGGCGCGGTTTCCCAAGTTACTGGTGTCCAGATCCGGGCACTGGTCTTCAGCGAAGAGGCCGCCGAGCGCTGGTAGAGCCAGCAATGGCTGGCCGCGGACCAAGCCGGTCAAAACAGGTTTTAACCCGTCCCACAGGTCGGCGTGTCGGTCGAAGGCCCGGCGCTTGCGGGCGCGTTCGCGCAGGCGGCGCAAGCTGTAGCCGTCGGCATAAAGCTTCACGGCGTCGGCGTTGGCGTCAGCCGGATGCAGCAAGCCACGCTCTTCGATAGTGAGCAGGAAGATCAGCCGGTAGACCAGACGCAGCAGTTGCTGGAAATAGACGTTTCGGTCGAGCTCGCCGCTGGCCAACGCGTCGCGCAGGAGTTGATTGGCGGCTTCGCTCAGGAAGCCTTGGCCCAGTGCGGCCAATGCCTCTTCAACGCCTTGGCGTAGTTGCTCACGGGCGCGGGTGCCTTGCTCCTTGCTGCCCTCGCGCCAAACTTCAAGCGGACATTGCTGCGGCAGATTGCCTGGGTTGCCGAAGCGGCTGGCGTGGATCAACAGCCACATCAGGGAGAAGTCGGCGTAACGCTCCTCGCTGAAGATGCGCTCCAGATCGGCCTCGATCCACGCGGGACGGGTGAGGCTGGCGTTGTCGCGGGCAAGACGGAGTTGCAAGCCGTTGCTGGTGATGCCCCACAAGGCCGTGTCGCTGGCATTGAGCCAGTCCTGCAGCAGACCGAAAGCGCTGCGCTGGCGGTTGCTATCGCCGTAGCGGCGGTCGCGTTCGTCCAGGCGCTGGCCAGCGGCAGCCACTACAAGCGGCAGGCGGCCTTCACGAGCGATGGCCGTAACGGGGTACTGGCGTTCGGAGATGACTTGCGGCGCGGCCTGCGGTTGCAGGTCAGTGGCGCCGAACACCTCACGCAGCAGGGCCTGCACGAAGCGGGCGGTCAGTGCGTGCGGGTTGTCGGCGCGCAAGCGAGCAGTGTCGAACTCGCTCCAGTGGGCCTGGGCGATGCGCCAGTAGCGACCCAACTCGTCGCGCAGGTTGAGGCCCTTGGGAATGCCATAGTCGGCCGGCGACTGATGGGCGGCCTTCAGTGCCGCGATGTTGCCCAGCCATTCGGCCGGCAACAAGCCACCTTCGATGTGGATGGCGTCGAACTCCAAGGCGGCAGTACGACGACTCATGCCACGCCGCCGGGCATCAGCACGAAGGCGGCGATGACATCCACCGGCTTGAGAGCACGCACTTCGTAGCGACCGCGCGCGTCTGCGGCCTTGCGCACGCGGCGGTGATCAGCCAGGAGGCGTTCGGCTTGCGCATCGGCCAGTTGTTCCAGAATTTCGCGTCGTTCTTCCAGCAGTGCAAGCACGCTTTGCATTTCGCGCTGACGCACCGGCTCAGGCAGGTTGCCGGTAGCCGGAGCTTGCAGCCAAGTCAGCAACTGCTCGCCCTGCACCTCGGCAGGATTGGCGCGACCCTGCCAGGCCACCGGTAGCGCTTCTTCCACCAGCAGCACACTGCTGCGTCCGGAGCGGGTAGTGGTGATCTGGTGGCGCAGGCGCAGCAGTAGCACAGTGGTGATGCTGTCCACCGCAGGGCTGCGCCACACGCCGATGCGGCCAAGCGTGGCGAGTTGCTGGTTGTCGCGGGTTTCGCCGCTGACGGCGCGCTCCAGCAGCTCGTCGGCCAGCGTACTTACCAGCGGGTGGCTGCGGCTGACATAGCGGCAGCGCGGCGCGGGTGGCTGGGTGAAATCGATGCCGAAGTCGCCGGTTAGGTTTGCCGCCTCCAGACGCTCGCGCAGAACTTGCGGCAATGCGGAAATCGGTGCCGTGGCGCCACGCTTCGGACGGAACTGCAGGCCAGCGCCAAGCCGAGCCATGGCCTGAGTGGTGAAGCGCTCAACGTCATCGCTGGCACCCAGCACGGCTTTCATGCGCTCCCACTCGGGTAGCACATCGGCCGGGCGCAGGCGGCGCTGGGCGAACACGGTGCGATTGCGCTTGGCCTTTTCGGCAAGGTCGGTCCAGCGCACGTCCAGCGCACGGCTTTCCTCGTACTGATCGAAGTCGAACGCCTGCTGCGGGCCACCGGCTCGCTCGCTGCGTAGCATCACTGCCTTCATCAACGCCTGGGTCAGGGTGTGGTCGTCATCGGGCAGCGGCACGGGAACGCCGAGCTCCTGGCGAATCTTCTCGGCCTTGCGCAGGATCACCTGCAGCACCGCGCCATCCACCGGGTTGTTTGCGCCATACATCAAGGTGGCGCGCACTTTGGGGCTGGGCTGGCCGAAGCGGTCTACGCGGCCTTCTCGTTGCTCGTGTCG
>APMI01003005.1_pt1 | contig 29976 bp, 26 predicted proteins | sample 667938 | NCBI WGS metagenome assembly APMI01 (sample SAMN01084076, study PRJNA167559) | wastewater metagenome | biome: Wastewater | place: Denmark: Ejby Moelle, Odense | collected 2011-11-28
GTGCGCTTGTCCGCCGATGGCCGATCGGTCGCGATCGTCAGCCCGGTGACCGGGCGGGTCACCGCCGCGCCGGCCAGCGGCTTCAGATCACCGCGAGCTTGCCCGCAGCCGACGCCCCGCGCGTCCAGAGCGGGGATCGCGTCGAGTTGATCGCCGGTGACGGCCATACGATTGACGGCCGGGTCCGCTCGAGCACCGGCGTGATCGACCCCAACACCCGCGCCGCCACTGTCGTCATTGAGCCGAACGGCGGCGGATCGCTTGCGCCCGGTCAGCTTGTTCAGGCGCGCATTCTCGCCAGCCGCAGCGGCGCCAAGACCGGCGTCATGGTGCCGCAGGATGCGGTGCAAACGCTCGGCGATCGTAGCGTCGTATTCATCCGCACGCGCTCCGGCTTCAAGGCGCGGACCGTGCAGATCGGCAGTCGGTCCGGCGGGCTGGTGGCCATCATATCCGGACTCACGGCGGGCACACCGATCGCGACCGAGAACGCTTTTCTGCTCAAGGCCGAGCTTGAGAAGAATGAAGGAGGCGACGAATGATCGCGCGCGTCCTTTCACTATCGGTCAGGATGCGATGGCTCGTTGCCTTCCTGACCATGCTCGTCGTCGCGATTGGCGGATGGCAGATCACCAAACTGCCGATCGACGCGGTGCCCGATGTCACCAATCGCCAGGTACAGATCAGCACCTTCGCGCCGACCCTGGGGCCGGTCGATATCGAGAAACAGGTCACCTTCCCCGTGGAAACCGCGCTCGCCGGCATTCCCGGGCTGGAGATGACGCGCTCCTTCTCGCGCAACGGCTTCAGCCAGGTGACCGCGGTCTTCACCGACGAGACCAATATCTATTTCGCGCGTCAGCAGGTGACCGAACGCCTGCAACAGGCCAAGGACAGCCTGCCTGCCGGCATCCAGCCCAACCTCGCCCCGCTCAGCACGGGCCTTGGCGAGATTTTCTTCTACTCGGTTGCGTTCCGTCATCCCGACGGTAAGGGCGCCGGACACACCGACGGCAAGCCCGGCTGGCAATCGGACGGCAGTTATCTCACCCCCGAGGGCGAGCATCTCACCACCGAACTCGCCAGGGCCGCCTATCTGCGCACCGTCCAAGACTGGATCATCCGGCCGCAGATGCGCACCGTCGCGGGCGTCGCCGGGGTCGATTCCAATGGCGGCTATGTGAAGCAATATCTGGTCGAGCCCAATCTCAACGCGCTCGCCACTTATGGCCTGTCGATCACCGAACTCGCCGATGCGCTCGAGCGCGCCAATCTTTCGGCGGGATCGAACTATGTCCGCCGCGCTGGCGAGAGCTTTCTGGTGCGAGCCGATGCGCGACTGAAATCGATCGGGGATATCGAGGAAGCGGTCGTCGCGACGCGTGGCGGCACGCCCGTCCGAGTCAAGGATGTCGGCCAGGTCGTAATCGGCGGCGCGATCCGAACCGGTTCGGGTAGCCGCATGGGGTCGGAAGCAGTGATCTCGACCGTGCTGATGCTGGTCGGCAGCAACAGCCGCATCGTCGCCAATAGCGCAGCCGAAAAACTCACCGAAATCAACAAGTCGCTCCCGGCCGACGTGTTCGCCGAGCCGGTCTACAATCGCTCGAAGCTGGTCAATGCGACGATCGCCACGGTCGAAAAGAACCTTGTCGAAGGTGCATTGCTCGTCATCGTGGTGCTTTTCCTGCTGCTCGGCAATATCCGCGCAGCGCTGATCACCGCCGCGGTCATCCCGATCACGATGCTGATGACCGCGACAGGCATGAACCGCCTCGGCGTGTCAGGCAATCTGATGAGCCTCGGCGCACTCGATTTTGGCCTGATCGTCGATGGCGCGGTGATCATCGTCGAGAACGCGCTCCGCCGCCTCGCCGAGCGGCAGGAACATGAGGGACGCTTGCTCAGCCGCGAGGAGCGGATGGAGGAAACCACGCTCGCCGCGCAGGAAATGGTGCGGCCGACCGTCTACGGCCAGCTCATCATCTTCCTCGTCTTCGTTCCCTTGCTCACCTTCCAGGGGGTCGAGGGCAAGACCTTTGCGCCGATGGCGATCACGCTGATGCTGGCACTCGCCTCCGCCTTCGTGCTGTCGCTCACCTTCGTGCCTGCCATGGTCGCGCTGCTGATCACCGGCAAGGTCAGCGAGACCGAGGTCCGGCCGATCCGCTGGTTCAAGGAGAGATACGCGCCCGCGCTCCAACGGGCGGTCGCGCAGCCCTTGCCGTTCATCGCCGGCGGCGCGGGCGTGTTCGTCGCGGCGCTGCTGTGCTTCGGCCTCCTCGGCGAGGAGTTCATGCCGCAGCTCGACGAAAAGGACATCACCGTCACCAACTTCCGTATCCCCTCGACGTCGATCGACCAATCGACGCAGATGCAATTGAGGATCGAGGATGCGCTGAAGACGCTGCCCGAGGTGGCGCTGGTCTTCTCGAAGAACGGCAACGCCGATCTCGGCACCGATCCGATGCCACCCAATGCCTCGGACACCTACGTCATCCCCAAACCGGAACGGGAATGGCCGGCCGAGGTGCGAAGCAAGGCGGATATCCTCAAGCGCATCGAACAGAAGATGAAGCCCCTGATCGGCAATCGGACCGAGATCCAGCAGCCGATCCAGATGCGCTTCAACGAACTGATCGCGGGCGTCCGCGCCGACGTCGCGGTGAAGCTTCACGGCGATGATCTCGAACAGATGAGCCAGCAGGCGCAGCGGATCGCTACCGTCCTTCGCGGGATATCCGGCGCCGGCGACGTCAGCGTCGAGCAGACCTCGGGCGCCCCGACATTCGACGTGAAGATCGATCGGCAAGTGGCGGCGCGTTACGGCCTGTCGGTCGAGGAGGTGGCCAACACCGTTGCCGCCGCGCTCGGCGGGCGCGACGCAGGCCTGCTGTTCGAGGGCGATCGCCGTTTCGCGGTGGTGGTGCGTCTCCCCGATGCCCAGCGCGACGATCTTGAGACGTTGGGCGCGATCCCGGTCATGCTCCCCGCCGCCGACGGTCAGATCGCGCGCTCGATCCCGCTGCGCGAGGTCGTGCGCTTCAGCTACACCCAGGGCCTCAACCAGATCAGCCGCGAGAACGGCAAGCGCATGGTGACCGTACAGGTCAATGTGCGCGGACGCGATCTCGGCGGCTTCGTCGAGGAAGCGCAGAACCGGATCGGCAAGCTTGACCTGCCGCCGGGCATGTACACCTCGTGGGGCGGCACGTTCGAAAGCCTGCAGTCCGCGCGCCTTCGACTGTTGATCGTCGTGCCGATCTGCTTCGTCGCGATCTATGCGCTGCTCTACATGGCGCTCGGTGGCTTTGGTTCGGCGGCGATCGTGTTCAGCGCGGTGCCGATGGCGCTTGCCGGCGGTGTATTTGCGCTGCTGCTGCGCGGCATCCCCTTCTCGATTACCGCCGCTGTCGGGTTCATCGCACTGTCGGGCGTCGCGGTACTCAACGGCCTCGTGATGATGAGCGCAATCGGCAAGCGCCGCGACGATGGCGCAAGCGAGGATGAAGCGATCATCGGGGGCGCAATGGAGCGCGTCCGGCCAGTGTTGATGACCGCGCTCGTCGCAAGCCTCGGCTTTGTACCGATGGCACTTGCCACCGGCACGGGCGCTGAAGTGCAGCGCCCACTGGCGACGGTCGTGATTGGGGGTCTTATATCATCAACCGCGCTGACGTTGCTCGTACTGCCCGCCATTGCAGCATTGATGTCGGCGTTGGGTGAACGGAAGAAGCGACGTCGGGAGGCTTTTGATTGACAGGAGCACGCCGGTTGCGAAACGCTGACACCGTGGCCGCGCGAAGGTGCAATGCGCGACCAAGGCGGTTTCCGTTTGTCTTTCATCCAGTCCATTTGGGCAGAAGCGTGGGCAATGGATCACAACGACTCAAGCGATGCTGATCCCGCCGCTCGGGCCGAGCGAATTACCCGCCGCCGGTCCTGGACTGCGGACGAAGACGCTGAACTCCGACGTCTTATCGCTCTGCGCGAGCCGCCCGCACACATCGCGAGAATCATGGAAAGAACGCAGGATTCGATTCGCGGGCGTGCCTCTCACCTCGGGCTAGCGGTTCCATCTTCGCTTACGCCCTGGAAGCAATTTGCGGGACGCGGAGGCTCGCGCAACGCTCGTTAACTTTTTCGGCCAGCTGCCGAGGCAGTATCGTACGCCTGATGGCCGGCTTACATTCAGGTGTGGGGCGCTGGGAACTGAATAGGTGAGCGCGCGCCCGGCGGGCCGTCCCGGCCCTCGTCGCGCTCATTCCTGTCGGTTCGCTTAGATCTCGATCATTCAAGCCTGCACGCTTTGCGCGACGTCGAGCTTGAAACTCCTCGAACATTTCGAACGCCCAACCAACGCAATCTGCGCTAGCTGTGATTGCCGACATCGACTGAAAATGTCGAGCAGACCGATCCTACCCTAGGGGATAGGATTGCGGGTAATCATCTGCTAACGGCGCCCAATGACCTCGCTTTCCGATCTGCTTCAGCAAAGCGCCGCGCATGCGTGGCTGTTCGTCCCCACCGCCATCCTGCTCGGCGCGCTGCACGGGCTCGAGCCTGGCCACTCGAAAACGATGATGGCCGCCTTTATCATCGCGGTGCGGGGCACAGTGCGGCAGGCGGTGCTGCTCGGTCTCGCTGCGACGCTTTCACATACCCTGGTGGTGTGGGTCGTGGCGCTCGGCGGCATGTGGCTGTTCGGCGGCCTCAATGCCGAAGCCACGGAGCCCTATTTCCAGCTTGCCTCAGGCGTATTGATCGTCGCGATCGCGGCGTGGATGCTGTGGCGTACCCGCCGCGAACAGATCGCGGCCGAACATTATCATCATGATCATGCTCATCACCACGACCATGCCCATCACCACGGGCATGGGCATGGGCATGGGCATGGGCATGGGCATGGGCATCATGACCACCATGACCATAGTCATAGCCACGACCACGACCACGATCATCACCATGATCATGACGAGCCGAGCGAGGCCGCGGAGCACGGGCTGGAGGTCGCGACCGGCGGGTTCGTCGACGCGCACGAGATGGCGCATGCGGAAGACATTCGCCGGCGCTTCGCCAATCGCAACGTCACCACGGGCCAGATCGTCCTGTTCGGCCTCACGGGCGGCCTGATCCCCTGCCCCGGCGCGATCACCGTGCTCTTGCTCTGCCTGCAGCTCAAGCGCCTCGTGCTCGGCGCCGCGCTGGTCCTCTGTTTCAGCATCGGCCTTGCCATGACGATGGTCGCCTCGGGCGTGATCGCCGCGATCAGCGTGCGGCAGGTATCGAAGCGCTGGAACGGCTTTGGCGAGATCGTCCGCAAGGCGCCTTATGCATCGGGCGCGCTGATCCTTGTCGTCGGTCTCTATATGGCGATCCACGGTTGGCTCGCACTATCGCATTGATGCGAGTATCTGAGCCCATGAGCCACGCAGCCAACCCCGACCTGATCAACCGCCTGAAGCGCGCGCAGGGCCATCTCGCCAAGATCATCGAGATGGTCACCGAAGGGCGCGATGGTCTCCAGACCGCGCAGCAGATGCAGGCGGTGATCGCCGCGCTCGACAAGGCCAAGACGCTGTTGGTGAGCGATCATATCGAGCATCACCTCGAAGATCTTGTCGGCCCCTTACCCAAGGAAGTCCGCGACGATCTCGCCAAGCTCGGTGAGTTCGCGAAATACCTCTGATCCGCAGATCGCGGTCATCGGGCCGCATCTGCGTCAGTTCAAATCGGCCTCGATCGCTACGGCTCCATTGCGCCAAAGCCGTAAGCCACGCCCTTCGTGGCTGACGCTGTGGCAGGCCTCGTCATACCCTGCGTCAATACAGAGTTGGTCACGGTCAACGCGCCAGCGGCCTATGCTGGTTTGACCATTTTCGTCGATCACCAGCCGCCCGCGCGACCGAAACGTCCAGGCCCAATGCACGCCGTCGGTCAGCTCATGTCCAAGGACCGCCTGCCGGATTTGGGCGCCAGCCAGCATTCCCGGGGCGGTTGTGGCAAAAGATGACGGCAAGGATGTTGGCGCGGATGTGACCTGACTGTCATCGTGTTCGCGTGGCCCAAGGGCGTTGGGCTGGAACAGCGCGTCGATCGCCTCGGTCGTCTCGTTGTCGGCGCCCGCGAGGCTCTCGCTTGCCGACGCTTCCCCGGTCGACCGGGAGCCGACGGGAACGCTTCTGTTGTCGCAGCCAGCGAGCGCAACCAGCGGGACGACCGCAAGGCTTATCGCGCCTCCTTTACGGCGGTAGCCGCCGCCACGACCAACGGGCACCGGCTTAGTCCCGTCCCTGCGGGAAGTTGGGCTTGAAGGCCCAGATAGCGGCCGGCTCCCCACGCGACGGGACGGCGACGAACAGCCGGTCCAGTTCGGCCACGTAGAGGCCAGTCCGGGCGCCTTTCGCGGTTTCAATCCGCTCATGCCTGCCGTCGCCGTCGATAATACCGACATGGCCGGCGCCGCAAATGAGCAGGACGCGATCGCCCGCCAGGAACAGATCATCGGCATCGCCGCACGCGAACTTCGACGACAAGGTCTTCCCGCTGCTCGTATCGATCGTCGCGAGGCCCGCCGGCAGGCGGTAGGCGATCTTGATCGATTGCCCGTCCGGCGCAATCGCCATCGGGAAGTTCAGACGGTGCAAACCGGTTGGCCAGCGCGCGAGTTGCCGCCCCTCGTCGAGGTCCGCCGCGACGACCGACCCGTCGCCGGGTATGTTGATATAGACCTTCGCGCTTGCGAGCTGGAAGCCTTCGGGATGGCCAGGGAGTATGAGTCTTGCGAGCAGCTTATGACCTACAGGGTCGATTGTCGCGAGCCCGCCCTTGCCATAGCCGACGATGACGTGACCGTTGCGCCGATCGATCCGGATATTGTCGGCATCGTCGCCGAGATCGATGCGCGCGAGCTCATGACGATCGGCGGCGTAAAAGCGGACAGATCCATCCCCGCAGGCGACAACCAGCTCGCGGCGATCCGGCAGCCAGGCCACCCCCTGCGGTTCGGAAAGCCCGGCGATTCGCCCGGCAACTTTGCCCGCCTTCAGATCGACGATATCGACCGTGCCGTTGGCGACCTCGGCAACAAACAGGTGGCGGCCGGCAAGATCAATCGCGAGGTGATCGATCCTGCCCTTGGTATCGGGCAGCGCGATCGTTCGCTCGAGCACGAGCGACGAGCCTGGATGATCGGGCCATGCCACGCCGCACCCGGGGAGTCCCGCGAGCAGAGCAGCCATCAGCACTCTTCGGATACGCATCACCACGCTTCAGTTTGTCGCGACAGCCACATGCTTGAGCGCCGCGGCCAGCCCGCGCGCGAGTTTCTGCACATCGTCATTGGCCCAGAAGTGCATGAAAAACAGCCGCGGCTCGTCATCGAGCATATGATTGTGGAGCGCGGTCACCTCGATGCCATTGGCGCGCAGCGTCCCCAGCACCGGATTGACCTCCGAGGCGGCGAGGACGAAATCGCCGGTGATCGCCGCCTTGCCGCCGCCGGTCGGCTGGAAGTTGATCGCGATCGCTGCGCCCATCGCGGGCGGCAAGAGCATACCGCCATCGCGCGGCGCCTCTGCGCGCGGAATGCCGAAGGCATAGACCCCACCACCAGCCTTGCCTTTGCGACCAAGAATGGCGTCGAGCGCGGCGGTATCGAGGTCGAGCGTTTCGGGCGCTGTCGGCGCGGTCAAAGCTGGGGCCGACAACGGCGTGCCGCTCAGGGCAAGCGCGTCGTGGATCGTTTTCGCCAATTGCGCCGGATCGCCATGGCCGGCGATATGCATGTACATGGTATGGGGCGTATTACGCAGCAGGTGGTTGTGGAGTGCGGTGATCTCGATGCCCCCGGCAATCAGCTTCGCCATCACCGGATTGACCTCGGTGTCGGTGAGCACGAGATCGCCCATCACCATCGCCTTGTCCGCTCCATGCGGCACGAATGCCAGCCATGACCCGAGCGCCAGCGCAGGCTTCAGCGTCACCCCGTCGAGCACCACCTTGAGGTCACTGCGCGGCAAGCCGATGCGATAGACGCCGCCGGGCATGTCGGTGCCGGGCTTGCCGATCGCCGCGGCAACCGCCTGCTCCCAGGGTTCTGCCGCCTGCGCCGGACCTGCGAGCGCGAGAAGGCCCGACAGGCCCAGTGCGAAAATCGGCTTCACGTCATTCCCCTTCAGACAATCAGGTTTCAGCGGACCACGCCCGCCAGATAGAGCACGACGCCCACCAGCGACGTCACCGCCAGCGTCGAGATCATCCCGACCTTGAACCGGAACACGGCAATGCCGGCACCGATCGCCAGCACGGTCGCGGCGACCTGAACCGATACAGGTACGGGAAGATCAAAGGTCAGCCCTGCGAACCGGACGCCATGAACCTCGCGGAACAAGGTATGGATGGCGAACCAGACCGCGAGATTGAGGATCACCCCGACCACCGCGGCGGTGATCGCGCTGAGCGCTCCCGATAGCGCGCGATTCCCGCGCAGGCCTTCGATGAACGGTGCCCCGGCGAAGATCCACAGGAAGCACGGGACGAAGGTTACCCAGGTGGTGAGGATCGCGCCAAATGTAGCGGCGACCAAAGGCTGCAACATGCCGGCGTCGCGATAGGCGGCAAGGAATCCGACGAACTGCGTCACCATGATCAGCGGTCCCGGCGTTGTCTCGGCGAGCCCCAGGCCGTCGAGCATCTCGCCGGGACGCAGCCAGCCGTACGTGCCGACAGCCTCCTGCGCGACATAGGCGAGCACGGCATAGGCACCGCCAAAGGTCACCACCGCCATCTGGCTGAAGAACAATGCGATCTGGCTGAACACATTGCTCGGGCCGAACAGCGCCAGGAGCAGCGCGACCGGCGCCAGCCAGAGGATCAGAAAGATGCTGGAAATGGTGAGCGACCAGCGGAGATTAGGCCGCGCATGATCGGGCAGGCTTTCGCCAAGCGCAGTGTCGCGGTCGTGGACGATATTGCCGCCCGACGGGCCGTGTCCGCCTCCGCCCGAAAACGCGGGCCAGCCAATCCGACCACCGACATAACCGACAATCGCGGCGGCGAGCACGATCAGCGGGAATGGCGCGTTGAAGAAAAAGATCGTGACGAATGCGGCGGCCGCGACCCCGCGCATCACATTGTTCCTGAGCGCGCGCGATCCGACGCGCACCACCGCCTGGACGACCACCGCCAGCACCGCCGCCTTGAGCCCGAAGAACAGACCCGTGATCAGCGGCGTGTGGCCGAGCAGGACATAGATGTAACTGAGGCCAAGGATCGAGATGAACCCGGGCAGCACGAACAGGCCGCCTGCGATGAGCCCGCCCTTGGTCCTGTGGAGCAGCCAGCCAATATAGGCCGCAAGCTGCTGTGCCTCGGGTCCGGGGAGCAGCATGCAATAGTTGAGCGCGTGCAAAAAGCGCTCCTCGCCGATCCATCTTTTCTCGTCGACGAGGATGCGGTGCATCACCGCAATCTGTCCTGCCGGCCCGCCGAAGCTCAGCGCCGCGATCCGCGTCCAGACGCGAACGGCTTCGCCGAGCGTGATGTTGTGGCCCCGGGGCGTCGTATCGACACCGCCCGGGGGTTCTATCGCCGCGGCGCTCATGACCGCTTCTTTCCCTTGCTTACCTTATTGCCCTTGGCACGCGCCTTGGCGGGCTGATGCGACTCCCAATTATGGATCTCCTCGGTCGCATCGCGGCACCAGCGGAAGAGGGCATCGTAGAGCAGCATCCCCGCTTCGAGCTGTTCCAGATCGTCTGAATACATGCGCGACAGCCCGAGCGACGCTGCGAGCAATCCCGCCGCTTCCGGAACGAGATCGGGCCGGCCCGTATCGGCGCCGCGCACGATCGGTGCGAGCCGCGCGAGCGGCGCGTAACCGCCGAGCCCGAACGCTTCGACCATCACGTCGAAAGTGCAAAGTTCGCCGCGATGGCTCCACTTCACGCCCTCGCCTTCGATGTCGAACGGCGCCGCATCGAAGCGCGCCGCAACACCTTCAACCTCTGGCGGAGCGACGAACAGGAAGATGGCGCTGGGGTCGACGAAGCGCCGGATCAGCCAGGGGCAGGCGATCCGGTCGACCTTGGGCCGGCCGCGCGTCACCCAGACCGTCCGGCCGTTTTTATCGCGTGAGGGCAGGACCGCTTCAGGCACCATCGGCAGGCCGGCTGCGGCCCATCCGCCTATACCGTCCTCGAGTGCCTCGGCCGCCACGCCTTCATGCCGTAGCCAGGAGGCAGCTCCTTGGCTCAACGCGTTGCCATCCCGGCAAATGACGACCGCCGCCCGGCCGTGGAACTCGGACGCCCAGGTGGCGATATCGGCCGAAGGCCGCCGTAGCGCGCCGGGGATCAGAAGCGGTTCGGCGGCAAATTCTTCCGCCGGGCGGACGTCGATCAGCACGGGCCCGGCCGGAATACCGATCAGGCGTGCAAGCTTGTCAGATGAAATCGTGTTCAGCGCGGGCATGACGCGTCCTTTCAAGAAACAGGACGCGATTCTTCAGCCTTTCGCCTCGTGGGGAGATCGCAATCCCCATGCGCCGGTTAGACGCCGTGGCCCAATCAAAGTCAACCTGCCCGGCATCAATCTGCGCCATCTCGACCAAGCAACTTGCGATAGCCCCCACTCGCCATCCGCCGCGCATTGCGGATCAATCGCCTTACCCTTGATCGAAGTGAGTCAGAGGCGGCACGCCAGTCCCTTGGAATGCGCTCGCTGCCAAAGAAGTGCAGTGCGATGTCGCGCTGCGATGCGCCGGCGGCAAGCGCATCGTGGACCCGTAATATTTCGATCAGCCGATCGAGCCGAGGATCGCGCGGGAATAACCCCGGCAGGAAACGCCCGGTCCGGCACAAGGCCGCAAGCCGGCGCAAAGGCATAAGGCGCGCTTCGGTCGCTACGCCGACCAAGCCGGTCACCGCATATTGGAGAAGCACCGGCCTACCCGACACCAGGCTCCCCTCGGTCACGTCAATACGGACATGCCGGAAACCATCCGAGAGGACCGCATGCTCATGCCCGGACGGATCGACCGCCAGCGTGAACATCATCTTGAACCGCCGCGGATCGAAGTCATTTGCTGTTGCATCGCCGGTCGGGATTGCCCGTACCTGCACGGTCCCCGGATCGAGCGTCGCATCCCAGATGACCCGCGCTTCGGTGGCGTCGCGGCGCGGGTCTTCGGCGAAAGTGGAGCCCCCAAACGAGCGGATCGCTCTCGCGGCCCTGGTCCTGGGTCACGCGGCTCGCGGAGGTATACCAGGCGACATACCGCGGGTCGCGGCGCAGCCACTCCCACATGATGCCAGCGCGATCGATCCCCCTCAGGCGGGCATAGGGCGCCGGATCCCGCCAGTCAGGTGGAGCTTTTAGCGCCGGCAATTACATCGCCCCTTCGAACGCCGGGGCATGAGGCCAGATCGGATCAATCACCGATTGGCCTGTGAGCGCCAACTTGTTATAATCACGACTCATTCTGGTATCCGGGCGGGGCGGATTTGGTAGTCCGCGTATCGGCCCGGATGAGTTGGAAAGGACGGCCGATGGGCATACGGTGAGTTGGGCCACCGCCATCGGCTGATGTTGAGCATGGCCCTTACGCGCGCCGAAATCGAAGAATTCATCCGACTCGCCGCGACCATCAAGGATATCTGCGAACTTGCTCGCATCCTTGAGCGAATGACCGTCCGACTGGGTTTCGTGCATTTCGCGGTTACCCAACACACCGACAGCCCCGTGGCGGACGAGGCCATGGTGCGGCTGCACAATTACCCCGACCAATGGGTCAGCTATTTCGACGACAATCGACTTAACGTGTCCGACCCCATCCACAGGGCGAGCCAGCGTGTCATCGCCGGATTTCGCTGGGAACAATTGCCCCAGCTCATCGAGGTGACCCCCGCCGATCAAAAGCTCCTGCTGCGCGCGCGCGACAATGGGCTGGCGGCCGGCTTTACCGTTCCCGCTCACATCATCGGTGAAGCGACCGGCTCGTGCACGTTCGCGGTGGGCGCGCAGGTTGAGTTTCCGATCGACGCCCTGCTGGAAGCGCAATTGGTCGGACTCGCGGCGTTCGATGCCGCGCGTCGTATTCTGCTTGGAGAAAAAGGCATGCCGAAACACCATCGCCCGCTCACCGACCGGCAGCGCGACTGCCTGATCTGGACCGCCCGCGGCAAGAGCGCCTGGGAGATCAGCTGCATCCTCGGCATCAGCGAAGCGACCGTCATCAAGCACCTCAAACATGCCCTAAATCGGTATGGCGTGCAGAGAAGGGCATCGCTGATGATCCGAGCGCTGTTCGACGGGACGCTCAGCTTCGCCGACATTTTTCGCCGCTGATATACCCATTTCTGGGAATAGCGCGGCCGCTTGCTCCGGTGCTCCCATCACGCACGTACGCATGATGGGAGGACCGCAAGCATGTTGCACCTGGGAAACGCCGGCTCGTCGCTGAGCGATGAGGCGCTGCGCGGAATGTTCGCCGCAAGGAAGCAAGTGTTCGTCGACCTGCTCGGCTGGGATATCCCGGTCCTTGGCGGAAAATATGAGGTCGACCAGTTCGACGACGAGCATGCCGTCTATCTCATCATCACCGGCCTGAACGGCGAACACCACGCGTCGGCACGCCTGTTACCGACCGACCGTCCACATATTCTTGCCGACCTGTTTGGGTCGCTATGTGATAGCGAGGTTCCACGCGGGCCGGGGATTCTCGAGATCACCCGTTTCTGCCTCGATCGCGGCCTGACGTCTGCTGGACGTCGCGCGGCTCGCAACCAGCTGGTGAGCGCCATTGCCGAATATGGCATCGCGAACAGCATCCACATGTTCACCGGCGTCGCCGAAATGGGCTGGTTCCGGCAAATCCTGCGGTTTGGATGGCGCAGCCACGCCCTCGGCCGGCCGCAGAACATTGGAGAGCGAACGCTCGCGGCGATCGCCATTGAGATCGACCGGGAGACCCCTGCCCTGCTGGCGCAAGCCGGCATCTATTCGATGCCTCAAATTGCAGGAGGTGCGCACAATGCTGCATGAGAAGATCACGGCCGCCGCCGATGGAGATCCCATCGATACCTGGGCCGAGCAGCTCGCCCGCGATGGCTTTTGCATCATCCCTGAAGCGGTCTCCTCAAGCATGGCGCACCGGCTCGACGAGGATCTGGGGCCTGCGTTCGGCGCGACGCCGTTCTGCGAGGGAGGATTCTATGGCGCGCGCACAAAAAGGTTCGGACGCCTCCTTGCGCGCTCCGGACTGGCCGAACAGTTCGTGCGCCACCCGCTAGTGCTCGCGCTGACCGAAAAAGCGCTCGGTGCCTGGTGCGACACGATCCAGCTCAATCTGACCCAGGCGATCGCGCTCTATCCCGGCGCCTTGCCGCAGCTTCCGCATCGTGACCAGGATATGTGGCGCGGCGCGATCGGCGAGATCGAATATCTCGTCAACGTCATGTGGCCCTTTACCGACTATCGCGCCGACAATGGGGCGACGCTGATCTGGCCGCACAGCCACGGGCGCGCGGCGCTCGACGAGCTACCCAGTACGTTAGCCGTGACCGCTGAAATGCAGCCGGGCGACGCCCTGGTCTTCCTCGGCTCCACGCTGCACGGCGCGGGCGGCAACGAGAGCGACAACATCCGCCGCGGCATGATCGTGAGCTACTGCCTTGGCTGGCTCAAGCCGTATGAAAACCAGTGGCTCGCCTATCCGCCGACTGTTGCGCGCAACTTCTCGCCCGAACTGGCCGGCCTGGTCGGCTACCGCCAGCACCGACCCAATCTCGGCAATTACGAGGGGCAATGCCCGTCCATCCTGCTCGGCGAAGATGTTCCTGACTGGATCGGCGCGATTGATGCTCTGAGGCCCGATCAACAAATTCGACTCGACGCCTTTGTCGCTGATCAGCGGAGGAACCAATGAACGCCGGCGTGACCTCCGAGCGCGTTTACGACTCGCTCAAATCGAATCTGCTCTCCGGACATATCCTGCCTGGAGAGCGGTTGGAGCCCAGGAGCTATGCCGAAGCGCTCGAGACGAGCCCGACGCCCGTCCGAGACGCGCTGCATCGCCTCGTCGGCGAGTATCTTGTCGAGATGCGTCCTGCCGAAGGGTTTCTCGTCCCGATGATGACAGAGAGCGGGCTGCGCAGCCTCTACAACTGGCACCTCGAAATCTCGCTGCTTATCCTTCGGCGCTGGCCACGTGATATGAAAGCAAGAATACCTCAGCTAGCTGGGACTGATTACGCGGATCGCACACGGCGCCTGTTTACGACATTGGCGGTCTATTCTGGCGATATCGAACTGGTTCGGCAAACAGCCGCGGCAAGCGATCGCCTGACGACCGCGAGAGTAGCTGAAGCGCGCATCCTGCCCGATGCCGATCGCGACCTTCGAGGCTTGGCGAGTCTGATCAACGGTGGTGATATGAACAAGATATCGAGTCGGTTAGAAAATTATCACCAAAATAGAGTTAACCTTGTTGAGCAGATAATTCAGGCTTCAAATTCTCTCTTCTGACTATATTTCTGTAATATTTCCGCTATACTTTCGCTATAGCAAAAGTATAGTTTTACACACTCATTCGACTGCGCATAGACCTCTTCTTGTCGCAATTCCGCGACAGGAAGGAGAAGTCACATGGAACGTGATCTTCATGACGAACTGATCGATCTCGGCGCAGCCAGCATCGAGACCCAGGGCCCGCCCGACAATCAGATCGAGCTCAGCGCCTTCACGCGTCACGTCGGCATCAGCGACGACGATTGATGCTCCTTGCGGGCGGACCTCTTCCGGTCCGCCCGTTTTCTCGAAAAGGGGCATCCAATGGACGCACTTCGCATCTGCGCTGGCATATCGCATCGCAGTTTTCCGGGTTGTTCGATCATTCTCGACCTCGAGCGAGACCGATATTGGCAGGTTGATGCCGAGGCATCGATCGCGCTGGATTGGATTGCGAGACGCGCTTCCGGGCCAATTGATCCCAGGCACTTTGATCGCCTGCTCCAGCTCGGGCTTGTCGAGCGAGCGGAGAACGCACCCGCCGGGGAGTCCGAGCCAGATCTCCCAATGCCCACGCGAAGCGCCGTCGAGAACACCGAACCCTCAGCGAAATTCAACTCGCTCGAAGCCACCGAGGTCGCATATCTCGCCATGCTGGCGCGATATCTGGTCCGGCGCCGTCCATTGCGGTGGAACATCGCAAATGTCACGCGCCGACGGACCTATCGAGCCGACAGGCAGGTAGGGTCGGTGGAGGGGTTGGCAAGGCGATTCAGCAGCTATCGACGCCTCGTGCCGCTACCGAACAAGTGCCTCCCGGACACGCTGGCGTTCCTGCGCTTTGCAAACCGGCGCGGCCATTTCCCGCGACTGGTATTCGGCGTCGAAGCATGGCCGTTCGCCGCGCATTGCTGGGCACAAGCCGGGGAACTGGTTCTCAACGATGCGCTCGACCATGCGCGCGCCTTCTCACCGATCCTTGCCATATGACCGGGCTCAGGTATCTCGCGATCCTCGATCCCGGCCGCGCGAGGGGAGATCTCGCCACCGATGCGCCGCCGGATCTCGAGCTCGCCTTTCAATCTGAATCGCTGGCAGTTTATGCGAGCCGCTCAGCGGAGACGATCAGCCTTGGCGCCAGTGGGATCGCGCTCGGATCGCTTTTCAACAGAGGCTGCGCAGCACCAGTCCGGAAACTGGGCAGTGGCACCCCTCCGTCGCTCGCCCGAACGCTGATCGATCAATGCTGGGGCGACTATGTTGCGTTTATCACTGATCCACCCAATGCCTCTGTCCATATCGTACGCGCGCCTTCGGGCGGCCTCCATGCGTTTCGAGCTAAACGCGGCCCGCTCACGTTCCTCGCCTCAGACATCGAGCTACTGCAAACATTCGGCCTGGCATCGCCGGCGGTGAACTGGGCATTCGTCGCTCATCATCTCGCTTTCTCCCACCTTCATACGAACGAAACCGGCATTGCTGACGTCGACGAAGTGATGCCCGGCGACTGCGTCGTCGAGCGTAGCTCGCACAGCGAGCGCACCAATCTCTGGTCACCGTGGAATTTCGCGCGACGGGCCGATCATGCCGCGTTTGACGATGCCGCCCGCGCGGTGCGCGGCGCGATCCTCCAGGCGGTTGAAGCGCTCGTGACGCCGTCAGACAAGGTTGCGCTCGAACTGTCGGGCGGACTTGATTCATCAATCGTCGCGGCCGCTCTCGCTCAGACCGGACGGAACGCAATCGCGGTCAATCTGACGACCCCGGGCCCCGAAGGGGACGAACGGCACTATGCCCGGGCGGTCGGCGAACGCTGCAGCCTGCCATTGATCGAACAACTCGTCGAAGGTGACATCGATCTGACGGAAAGCGCGGCCGCAATCGAGCCGCGCCCTGGCATGCTGGCGATGCTGAGACTGGCCGATCGTCAATTCGCGGCAATCGGTCAGGACCACAACGTAACCGGGTTCATCAACGGGACGGGTGGCGATTGCGTCTTTTGCTCGCTCGGCACCGTGGCACCGGCCGCCGACCGACTTCACGCCGAAGGCATTGGCTCCGGTTTGCTACGCAGCATTCGCGATGTTGCTGAAATTCATAATGCCAATCTGTGGAAGGTGGGCCGCCTCACCATGGCCAAACGAAGGGGGCATCGCCCCCGCCCGATCTGGCGGCGAAACAGCCACTTCCTGAATAGCGAGAACCTTCCCACTGAACCGGCACAACACCCGTGGCTGGTCGAACCCGACGATGCGCTCGGGGGAACGAGGGCGCATATCCATGCGATCCTCGCATCCTATTCGCATCTCGACGGATACGGCCGACAGCATATCGCGCCATCGATCTTCCCACTGCTGTCGCAGCCGGTCGTCGAGGCCTGTGTTGCGATCCCAAGCTGGTTATGGGTCACCGGCGGCCGCGATCGTGCCGTGGCCCGCGCCGCGTTTCGCGGGCTGCTCCCGGATATCACCATCAACCGCCGCACGAAGGGTGGAATGGAGGCGTTCTGCGCGCGAACGTTTGAGATCAACCGCGCGCGCCTCCAGCCTTTCCTGCTCGACGGGGACCTTGCGGACGCTGGCCTGCTCGATCGCCCGGCGATCGAAGCCTATCTTACGCGGCCATTCGTCAACCGCGACGCCCTGTTCTATCATCTGCTGCCGATTGCCGACACCGAACGCTGGGTGCGTAGCGTGGTTTCTTCGGCCGCCGATCCGGCGCCCGCCATGGCGCGCCAGCGCTGATATTGCGCGGCCTTCGCGGGGTCGGGGTCGACATAACCCTGGAGCCAGAAGCGGAACCAGTCGAGGTTGCGCTGATAGATCGCGACCTTGTGCCGGGGTTGGTACTTCAGGTGGGTTTCGCCCGGAAATGCCCAAAGCTCGACCGGCTTCGATACCTGACCGAGCCGCGCTGCCAGTTCGACGTTGTAACGGAATTCACGCTCAGGCAGCTGCATCAACAACGGGGTGTGGAGATTTTCGATCGCGAGCTCGGGTGAGAGCATCTTCCATCTGTCCCGATCGACATCAGGGCTTCCGACCTTCCAGACCTGCTTCAGCATCATTGGCACTTCGCGGCCAGGCATCGCATTGAACCAATAATAGGTTCGCGACAGCAAGGTATTGCCGACCGAGACCGCGGACAGAATCCTGGAGTGCTGGGCGATCCACATCGCGGATTCACCCCCGAAGCTGACCCCACCCATGCCGACGCGATGCGGATCCACGATGCCATTCCGCGCGAGAAGCGCGACCGCGGCGCCAACACCGGACTCGGCCAGCCGATATTGCCCGACCTGGTCGTCCAGTCCGGCACCGGTCGCAGCCCGGTTGATGCACAGCACAGCGATCCCCGAGGCTGCAAGTTGGCGCAGCGGGAATTCATCGCCGGTTCCACCTCGCAGATAACCGTCACAGACATAATAGGTGACGAACAACGGCGCGGACGGCGACCCCTGCGGGGGCCGCATCAACTGGCCTGCGAACGGCTGACCCGATTGGTCCTTCCAGGTAAGCGGTTCAAAGCGGAGCTGGTCTTCGCGAACCAGATTGTCGTTGGGCGCAGCGAGCGTCGTCGTGGCGCCTGAACTGATCCCGATCCGGACCAGGCGTGGCGGACGATTGGCCGAGGCGGCGACGCAATAAACCGCGGCCGCGTCGATCGCACAGCCACGCCGCCCGTCCCGCCCCCCTTCGAGCCGCCCGTCGCCACCGGAGATGCGCCGCACCCCGCCGGTAGCAGGGGTCCAGAGATACAGCGTCTGGTTTGTCGCCCCGTCGCTCGCCGCGAAGAGCAGGTTTTCCGAATGGCCCTGCCACGCGAGGCCCCGGATCAATTGATGGCAAAGCGGCGAACGGCAGAAAGTCGGCGTCGCCTGGCCGGGCCGCACGATCGCGATGATCGCCGACTGGCCGTCGATCAACGAATAAGCAGTGCCACGACTATCTCCCGACCGTGCCTCGGCCAGGATGCCGCGTCCCTCGACCTGATCCATCGGCTTCGCGGGTGAGGCGACCTGCCCCTGCTCCGCCCGCGTCGCATCGCGCAACCGCATTGTCGTGAGGTCCAACGCACGGAAGCTGTTCGGCGTCCCAGCGAGCATATCGCCGAAGGTAAACCAGGCGCCCGACAGGCGATCGCTGGTGAGCCGGCCGTCGATCAGGGCTCCGCGATATAGCTGACGCGCGGGATCGACCCGTGCATCGATCAGCACGCCGCTATCATATTCATTGGTTTCGGCGCGTTCGATCGCCGCGCGCGAGGCCCCAGTTGCATAGACGATCGCATCGCCGCCCGGCGTGATCGCAAACCCGCGAATATTGGCGGGGTCGTCGGTCAGTTGGCGCGCCCCGCTGCCGGCGGCATCCGCGCGCCACACCTGTACTTGCCCATTCGCCACCGCACGATAGAGGATCGCATGAGAATCCGCGGTCCAGATCGGGGGCTCCGGAGCAAGCATTCCGTCGCGCCAATCGCCCTCGCCCGCCCCAGCCACCCGCCGAGGCGGCGCCGACCCATCGGATGGCACGACATACCAGGCAAGGTCATAGGCGTTGCGCGCGACCGACGCCTTCTCGGTCCGAAACGCCACCTGTCGGCCGTCAGGCGACACCGCGATACTCGAAATGTCGGTCACTTCGACCGTCTCGTTGATCGTTGGCGTTGCAGTGGCGGGACCTGCCGACGCGAGGAGCGCCGCCACCGTAGCCGCGCACCTCACCACTTCTTGACCAGCTGGAGCGCAACCATCCGGCCAATCGGGCTGGCATTTTCCGGGTCGAATCCCGACGCCGAATAGACCGAGGCATTTTCGACATAGGGTGGCTGGCGGTTGAACAGGTTCGTGACATTGAGCGACAGCCGCGTGCCCTTGACGATGCGATCGAGATCATAACCGAGTTGAAGATCAACGGTCGTCCAGCTCGCAACCGGTTGCGCAGGGATGACGGCCGTATTGCGGTAGGAATCGACGAAGTTGACGAAACCTGCCGCGCTCCACGCGCCTTTCGATACGATCACCCGCCCCCTCAGCCTAAGGTCGACGGGGTTGCCGATCGTCGAGACCACGTCGGTGACCGGTGCGGTCGGGGTAATCCGCTGCCGGGCGTGGAAGATCCACGTTCCGCTGACGCCGGTCGAGACCGAGGCGTCACCGATCATCGCCGTATAGCCCAGATCGAAATCCAGCCCGTTCATGTGAAGCGCCGAAAGGTTGCGCGTCCGACCGTCAACGATCGCAGTGATTGCGCTCGCCGGAATGCCGAAGGGATTACGGAAATTCTGATTGCCGTAATAACTGCTCAGCAGAGCTGCCGAGGGGTTATCGGTGATCAGCGACTGGTAGAGCGGACGGTTGGCGAGGAACGACATATAATCGGTGCCGAGATCGCCAATCCTGTCGCGATAGCTGATGTCGAAATAACCAATATCGAGCCTGAGACCCGGCGCGCGGTCGGGCGCGATCGTTGCGCCGATCATCCAGGTCGTGGCCTTTTCGGGACCGACGTTGGGATTGGCACCTATCAGCGCGAGGACATTCGATATACCGGTAGGAGACGCGGGGTTTGCGACGGGTATGGGCAAGTAAAGCGCGGTCCCGTAGCCCGTCCGGATATCCGCAAAACTGGGCGCGCGGAACGACGTTCCCCAGGTTCCACGCAGCGAGACGCCACCGCCAAGCTTCCACGTCACCCCGACGCGCGGGTTGGTCGTCGTGCCGAAATCGCTGTAATGTTCGACGCGCCCCGCGATGGCGACGTCGAGCGCCTCAACCAGCGGCACATGCTGATCCGTACCGACGATCGGCAGCGACAGTTCGGCATAGCCGGCCGAAACTGTACGCGAGATCGGGAAGCCCGCCGACCCGGCATTAGTCGGCGTCGGCGAGAACAGATATGAGGTCGCCGTGGCATTGTAGCTCTCTCCGCGTACCTCACCACCAATCGCCATACGGACGTCGCCGCCGGGCAGGTGAAACAACGGGCCGTCGAACTTGAGCGAACCGGTGCGCACGCGGGAAAACCCGCGTGAATCATACCAACCGCGGACACGATCGAGTGTCGCCTTTGGTGTGAACGAACCATCGCCGAACAGATCATATGCGGTCGCCGGGTTTGGATCGGCCAGCGCCTGGGCCAGGTAATAATAATTGGGCGTATTGGTTTCGAGGCTGTCCTCACGCTGATATCCATAGGACCCGCGCAGATCCGCCCGCCACTTGCCGATCGTCGCTTCCAGGCCCGCCGTGCCGCTCCATGCCTGCACCGCCTCGCGGAAAGTCTCGGGTCCGAAATCCTTTTCGAAACTGTAATTGACGGTGACGGGCTGCCCGGTGCCGATCGGATCGACATAAAAGGGGTTGGTCGTCGGCACCACGACATAGCCGTAATTGTCGGGGAGATAGCGGCGGGTTGTTTGGCGGTCGGCGAAGAAACCTTGCGCAGTGAAGCGCAACCAGGAGGTCAACGACTGCGAGAGCGATGCGAACACCGAATGCCGTTCCTGGGCCGGCAGGATGTCGGTATTAGCCCGCCCATCGGCGAGATTGGGTTGGCCGGCGAGCAGCTGCCCCGGCGTTAGATTGCGGCCGTCCTGGCCCGCGGGAATCCCGAAGATCTCACCGTTGGCGGCAATGATCGTGCCGGGGTTCGAGAAATTCTTGCGATAATCCTGTCCGCCGAAGGGGCGAAGGTCCTCGGTCGCATATTTCCGCTCCGAGGCCGGGAGGTTGTCGCGACGGTAGAACTCATAGCCGATCGTAAGCCCACCCGAGCCCCAGCCAACGCCGACCAGCTGGCTGGCCTGCCATTCGTTGAACCCGTCCGCAGCGCCGAACCGCGCTCTGCTCTCGGCCCCGCGAAAATCGTCCCGAAGCTTGACGTTGACGACGCCGGCCACCGCGTCGGAGCCGTAGATCGCTGACGCACCGTCGGGCAGGATCTCGATCCGTTCAATCGCCGACGATGGAATGAGCGACAGGTCGACGAACATGCCGGCGACACCACCCAACGCACTGCGATTGCCGTCGATCAGCGTCAGCGTGGATGTCGTACCCAGGCCCCGCAGATTGACGCTCGAGCCCGAGCCGAAATTGGCGTTAGCGTTGTTGCGGATCGTAAAGCCGAAGGTCGCCTCGTTGGGACCGCCGCCAAAATTCTGCGGCAGAGATTGAATGATCTGCGTCGTCGTCGCGTAGCCGCTCTGGTCGATGTCCTTGCGGTCGAACGCGATTACGTGTTCACCGGCCGGCGCCGCACCTCGAATTCGGGTGCCCGTCACGACGACATCGGCGCTTGCCTCCGCCCGACCGCGCGGTTCGCCCGCGCGAATGACAACCCCCCCGCCCTCAGCGCGGTCGTATTGCAGACCGCTGCCGCGCAACAACGCCTCGAGCGCTTCCTGGACCGTATAGGTTCCGTTGAGCGATGGCGCCCGTCGATCACCAACGACGGCCGCATCAGCAAGAATCGTGGTTTTCGACAGCGCTGATAGCCGCTCCAGTGCCGCCGCCAGTGGTTGGCGCGGTAGGCGGATCTCTGTGCGTTGCGCGGTCTGCGCACATGCATGGGGCACCGAGGCTCCCCACGCCATCGCGGCGGACGCAATCCCTGCGCGCAATATCGTCCGTCGTGCGCTGGCCCAATCCATTTTCGGTTTCCCCTCCATCAGCCCGCAATTGCGCGGTTGATGACGGGACCCCGTCGGCCGGCATTCCCCACCGAATTAATTTACGGCCGGAAAAGCCTGATTGTTGCCGGGTTGGATTGGTCGACCTGCAATCCGTACAGGCTTGCGACCGCACGCGCGAACGCGAGCGGATCGCGGACCCGGAATCCACCGGTCATCCGCATTTCGCCAATTGCCGGGTCGTCCAGGACGATCTGCCGCTCATTGTAGCGATTGATCGCGTCTATCGCTTCCGAGACGAGGGTCAATCGAAGTGGGAGAGTACCCGAGGTCCAGTCGTCGACCGACCCCGGGGTGGGCGTGGCCGTCGGTGTGGCGCCAGAAATCCCTTCACCGGCGCGAAGCGTAATGCTGGCGCCCGACGGGCGCGAAATCCGCACCACGCCATCCTTGACCCAAATTCTCGGGGTGGATGCGATCAGGTCCGCATCGAACACCGCCTCATCGGCCGCAACAGTCCAGGAGCCAATGCTCAACATGAGCGGGCCAACCGACCGGCCGCGCGCCTCGACGCGTGCTCTGCCGTGGGTCAGCGTAAAATGCTGGTCCCGCTCCGGTCCGTTCGCTCTGAGTTCGGACGCGGTATCAAGCGTGATGTCGGTGCCGCTGCCCAGAACAACGCGTTTGATCTCCCCAAGATGGGTCGACAAAAGCTCCGCGCTCGCGGGCTGCATCACCGACCAATCGGTCATGCGCGGCACGAGGCTGACGGAGAGCAACCCGACAAGAAAAGTTGCTCCTACCGCTGCGGCGGCAATTCGCGGCCCGCGGCGTAGGTGCCAGGGACCGTAGGCGAGTTCAGACCTGAGCCCGACCGACGCCCGGGTGGCTTCCGCGCTCCTTTCCCATGTCGCCTCGGCGCGCTTGAAAGCCTCATGGCGCACGGGCTGGTTCCCCAGCCACGCGGCGAGCTCACGCTCTTCGGCTGGACTGAGCCCTTGCTTCAACCGCTCGACCCAAATGGCCGCCGCGTCGTGGATATCGTCCGGAATATCTTCAGCCATGTTGGCGCAAATGCCGCCCGAGCTTCTGGATCGCGGTCCGCATCTGCTTTTCGACTCCCCTCACGCTCAGCCCGGTCCGCTCCGCAATCTCTTGATAGCTATAGCCATCGACGCGGTGCGCTACAAAAATGTCCCGGGTGAAGGGCTTGAGCTTGCGCATCGCCGCCTCGATCCGGGCCAATTGATCGCGCGCTTCGAGCGCCGCCATCGGATCTGGCCCAGGAATGACGACATCATCGATCGGGATATGCCCAGCCCGCTCGGTCCGCGCATCGTGACGCGCCTCATTCCGCATGAGGTTGAGCGTTACCTTCCGCAGATAGGCGTGCGGCGCCTCGATCGCGGCGGCATAGTCCTCGCCCTTTGCCGCCACCCGCAAAAAGGCTTGCTGGACCACGTCCTCTGCGCCTTCTCGCCCGGTCCAGCGAGCGAGGAAGCGGAGCAACTTCGGTCGCTCGGCACGAAACATGTCGCCGATGACACTCCCTCCGCCAGATCGATCACCTGATGGCGGCAGCGGCTCGCCCTCGCCAATCGTAATGGTCGCCACCGCTTCGGTGGCAGCGTTGATGCTCATGCACGCACCCGATGCGCGACAAGACACATCCCGCAACTCGGCGTGACGTGCGCGAGCGGAAAGCCCCGTCCCATGGACCGGTCCCCGAACCAAAGAGCGTCCCGGCAGGGCCGGATAGAGGAAGCCGGTTCGGAACGAGTGCCGTCGCCTTTAGCCGATGCTCGGCCTGGACATCCGCGATAGCCGTCCGGACGCGCTGAGGCTCCGAACGTATTTTCCTCAGATGCGGCTTCCACGCATCTGCACCATCTATCACGGTGCCGCACGAATCTATCGCGCGCACCAAACAAAGCAAGTCACTGACTTCAAATGCGTTCGGGAGAATAATGCCGGGCGTATGGTAGCATGCGTTGGACCGCATGTGCCGAGACCTTTAGCCATGCGGCCTGGACATGCGTCCCGGCCACCCGGCAGCTCCAATTGCGGGCTTTCGTTCCGGCCGTAGAAAGAGAGCGGGGACCTGGTCGTTCGGTTTGCGCTCTGAATCGCGCAAGATCGGGTCTGGAAGCCGACCCCGCGCAGGCGGCGAGGATCAAGTAACAAAAATGCTATTCGGTCGGTGACGGCGGCAAGCCCGCTTCCTGTGGCTCCTCCGCTCCCTCCGCGCTCCCCGAATCTACCGCCAGGGCCTCAAGTTCCTGGGCGGCATAATATTGAGCCCGACCTCCGTGGCGTACCGCGGCGCTCGCGTCGCGCGGCATCCGCAAGGAAGCGAGCGCAATGACGAACAACGCGAGATAGGCGTAGAGTCCGAGCCCGGATTCATAGGCAAGCAGTGTTGAACGCGGGAAGATGACGCCGGCAACGTTGACGAAAATGTCATCCAGCGCGAACGCCGCTGCCCAAATCGGCCAGAACCGGATTGTTGTTATCGCCAGCCAGAAGAAGCCGACCACCACCGCGCCATCGATTGCCAGGATCAGCCAGTGGGATGGCGCCCAGCTAGCGACCCCCGTCAATCGCGCGGCACTCGATAGCGCCGAGGCGGTGAAGCATATCAGGGCACCGAGCCGTTCCGGTCTGCCTCCTCGCATGAGCGCGATGAAGCAGACCAGAAGCAAGGTCAGATCGTAAACGATCGCGATCGCGAGATACACCGTCACCCGCCCCCATCGCCTCCTGCTAAGCTACGGTCGCCACCGCGGTGACGGTCGCCATTTCAGGGTCGAGGAGCGCGGGAACCTTGGGATCGCCGACGCCCCAATCGGTCTCGGTCAGGCCGAGCGCGGCGCCGACCTTTTCGATGCTCAAATGCGCGCGAAATGCGAGTTGCTGCTGGCTGTCCGCGAGCGCGCTCAACGCGCCGATCGTCGCCTTGAGCGTTCCCTGCGCAAGGGTCGGCGAGAGACTATGCGCCTTGCTGACGTCGAGCGCGGTCACAAGGAACTGCGCTGTGTCACGCGTCGCCTGGGTGATCGCATGTTCGGCGCGCCGGAGGTCCGCGGCGGCAAGACGGCTGGAGTGCGACAGTTCATTCATTGGTATCTCCTTCCGCGCCGAGTCCGGCGCTCATCCAAGATGGACGCCGAGGAGAAGCGAGATCGTGACGATGAGCATGGCAGCCATGGCGATACCAACGGGGATGAGCAACGCGATGAAGACACCCCAGGTAATCGCCTGGTGCCGGCTCAGCGTGCTGATGGGACGCGCCTCCGTCGGCAGCGGCAGAAGAACCGACCAAATGCTTGAACGAAAAGAGAGATTCGCCCTACCCTCGGGGTAGAGAGACTCTACCCCTCGCTCGAATTCAACAAATTCGCGGGCTGCCTCGAACCGGCTCCGGGCGCCAATGATCTTGCAGGCCTTCGCCAGTTGCTTGTCCACGGCGCGGTACGTCGACTCGGTCTCAAAGGCGATCTCATGAGACGAGTAGTGCAGATGCGCGAGTCGAAGATAGATGCGCTGGCGCTCGCTTAGGCTGGAAAATACATTGTTATCCATATGCGCCACGAACCGCTCTCCCGCTCAAGGATAATGGCGAGCGATCAGCGACTGACGTTCACCAACTCCTTGGCGAAAGCCTAGACCCTCATTGGCCCCGTGAGCAATCTTTGCTGAATCAAGGTAATTTCGATTCGTCGCAGCTGCCATGTCTGGCCCGGTTATTCAAAAAACATTCAAATTGGAGAGAGTTCGCTCTGTCGATGCAAACGGTGACCGGGCCGCGCAGCTTGCCCCGGCAACAGGGGCGGTCTGCCCACGACAAGTGAACGACTCGGTCGTGAACACGGTCTTCACCGCGCCCAGACGTAAGAGCACAGTCAATGTTCAGGCGTCCGGGCGGCGCCATGCGGCTATCTGCCGGCGCTAACGCACCACTCCGATTGTCAGGCGATCGCCTGCAGCCGCTTGTTCTTGACCAGATTGAGCAGCTTGAGCGAGGGACCGTCGCCCCCCCTTTCCCTCTTGCTGACCGCATCCTTCCGCACGTTGAGATAGCGGACAAAGACTGTGAATCGGCATTGAAATGGCACCCCGCCAACGCAGGGCTAAGTCGTTGGAAATAATCGATAGTCTGGGAGCGATCGGGGTTCCGATCGGCGCCGATCAGGACCCCAGCGACGCCGAAGGATAATTTAGAAATATCAATTACTTGCGTCGAAATAACGAGGGGCACTGCTTCTGCGCCGATCCACGGTGTAAGGTATTCGACGCGATTCATCCCGCTTCTCGGCGCTCCGCAACCGTCCACTACAAGAACACGGACACAAGAACGGACGGGAGATCTTATCGCGGCAAAAAACCCATGATTTCAGTGAACGTAGATTGCAGAGGGTGCGGCCCGGGCCCGACAGCTCCCAACCCCGAAATGTTTATTGCCCCGACTCGACAGCAGCGGCCATAATGACCGTTGCGATCGATGTGTCTTGCGGCACCGGCCCCGCGGTCGCGATTTACAGGGAACCGGCCGCAACTCACTCCTGTCGGCCGGTTCCTATTATCCCTCAGGTTGTTCAGGTCGTTCTCATTGTCGGCGCTGAGCGACGCGTCGCCACCGCCTTTCGCCGGAACGTCATGCCGATCGGCGAGAGGCTGAATCGCGTCGCGATGGATTGGAATCGGCTTCTAAAATGAGACCCCGTCGGATCTTACGTCACCAACGCGGAAATCGATTATACCGGCGTGGACCGGAGTTGGGGAGCGCGTCGATTTCACAATGCATTCACCATTGCAAATCGTTTCGAACCAATGCCTTACGAGACTGCGCGGGGGCCCGTTTGAGACGCCGATCCACACATCTCGTGGTCGAATTGGATCAAGCGGCTTCTTACATCGTCCGCACAATATGGGTCGCACCACATTGGGACACCCAGCCATAATATTGATGTGCTGTTAACCTCAAAGTCTGGTATCCAAATGGCACGGGCTGGTGGGGCAGCAGGGAGAGGCGACATGCGAAAGCGTACGCTTGTTACCGCCGCAGCAGGTATGGCGGCGTTTGCCTTGGCGGCGTCGCAGGCGGCTGCGGTGCCAACAATCACGTGCCCCGGCGGCGATATCGTCCACGGGTGCTCGTTCAACGATGTGGCGGGCAGCGGCTCGTTTTATGATCGTATCGATGCAAACACGAGCTTCACCGATATCTATAACGTCACGCTCGCGCAGGCGGGGGCTGTGACGATCACACTCACCAACACCCCCATGGGCATGACGTTCAGCAGCTTGCTGTTCGACGGCAACCCTTTCTCGGTTGGCACCACCGGGACGACGTTCAACGTCGGGGCGGGCACGTATCAGCTTCAGTTGGGCGGCAGTTCGGACAGGATCGCGTCTTATTCGGGCACGATCGACTACAGGTCTGTTCCGGAGCCTGCTACCTGGGGGATGATGATGCTTGGCCTCGGCGCAATCGCGGGGGCGTTACGCTACCGACGCCGCAGGACGGCTATCAGTTTCGCTTGATTGGGTCGCCCCGATAGGCCGCCCGCTCGCCGGGGGCGGACGGCCTTTTCAATACGGTTGCAAGACGCGGCCTTGCTAGGCAATGTGTGTCACACCTGTGCCACCGGCGTCGTGATCGCCATCGCCATTCGACGGCCGATCTCTCGCCTTCTGCTCTGATCGTTGCGTGGCCGAGGGCTTTTCAGCTTCCCAGGCCTCACTGATCGCAGACCTCCTGCGGGGCTATAGGTCCAGACGGGGCGCCACGAAATTCCGCCGATCGGCAAAACACGCGCAAGGCGCGGTGCTTCCGCGGCGCCAAATGGGTCACCAATTGATCGTCAAAGCAAAAGGACCGCTTCCAAATCGGCAGGCCGCCCGTGGGCAAGCGGCAGCGGGAACTGGTCACCGTGCCGATCTGGGGCTTGCGTGTCGAGCAAACCGCTCGCGATCGCGCAGGTAACAAGATGGGTGCGGTTGCGTGCCCGCATCTTCAGTCGAGCATTGTCGATATGTCGCTCCACCGTCCTCGGACAGATAGAGACGCGCAAAGCAATTTCCTTCGCTGAAAGGCCGCTGGCAACGAGCTCAAGCACCTCGAGCTCGCGAGCCGTAAGGCACACGCCGAGCGTCTGATCACCGAACGATGTCATGGGGCACCTCCTGCTCCGGTCCTGAAGCCGCGAGGTCGAGGTGTGGGCGCCCTGATGTCCTTCGCATCCCGACTCACCGCAGGTAGATAGCATTCCAAGCTGACACCAAGATTACTCCCGGTGCCTGATTCGCAATTTTATCTCGCCTTTCCTCGGAAAAGCGCTTCCGCCGCCATGACGTCATGCACATCTTGGCTGAGGAAGGCCCGCCCGGGCCCAAGGATCTCTTTCCGAGAGTCCCGACTAATCTGCTGCATTTTGAGAGAGGAGGCTTGGAGTAAAAGCGAAAATGATTCCTGACGATAGCTCGTCGTCCGGCCCGACCGAACTTCCTCGCTTAACCCAGCACCAGCGCCGGGTGTTTGCGGTCCTGACCACCGAATGGAATACGGTCGGGCAGATTGAACCGCGCCGGGTTTGCCGGAGGCTCCAACTCCCGAGAAGGAGGAGCCGATATGAGCAAGACGACGAACAAGTTTGCGCCGGAAGTCCGCGAGCGCGCGGTGCGGATGGTGGTCGACCACGAGCGCGATTACCCGTCGCGCTGGGCGGCGGTGGTGTCGATCGCGGAGATCCGCGCCGCGTCCGGCCAATCTCCCTCGACTGCAACGATCGAAAACTCGTGATGCTCGATCAGGCGGCGCGTGATCGCCGCCCGCGCACCGTAGAATTCCGAGGTGCCGTGCGTCGCTTCGCCCAGCAGCACGACACGCGCGTCGGCAAAGCGATCGAAGCGGGCGCCGAACTCTTCCGCAGGATCAGGATCGGGCAGCGGCTCGGCATGATGGCGCAGCGCCGGCACCAATTGGTGCAACTTGCTCGCGGCTCGTTCGGCCAGGGCAATGTGCTCGCCCATGACGTCCATCCATCGCGCTGAAATTGATGATCGGCATCCTGTCGCCAGATTAGCGTGCGGCCGCTATTCGCAATTGTCCGTGGTCGGTCCTACAGTCGGCCGTTGCTCCAGCTACGCCCGCGCGTAGCGCGAAGATGGAATCCGCCGCCGATCCCACGGCCGATAAGGCGGCGAAGGCTGAAAAGCCGTCGAAGGTAGAGAGGCTTGCAAAGCCGGTGCGGACTACAAGCGCAGCAGTGAGAGCGCCGGCGGAAGCGGTGTCTGCGCTGAGGCGCGGCTGATGGAGGAAGTCGGCTGAAGCGGGTTTGGATGTGGTACGGGTAACGGCGCCCGTGAAGCATACGCGTGCTAGGAAGGCGCCCGTCTAGCCTGATTGACGTCGCAAGGTTATGTGATGCCCCCACACTTGTGCGGGGGCATCTTCATTGTTGGAGGTTTTGAAGCCGCTGCGGCGCCGGCCCGACCTCGCGCATCCGGTTCGCGACGGCGAGGCGCAGGATCGAGCGCGGTCGCGCGAAATAGGCGCGCGGTGACATGCCCATGAAATAGCGAAACTCGCGGTTGAAGTGCGATTGATCGTAATAGGATTGATCGACGATCTGGCCGATCGCTTGCTCTCTCTTTGGCTCGAGCAATATGGCCAATGTGCGCAGGAAACGCTGGCGGCGCAGGAGGATCTTGGTTGGAAAACCGAACCAGCGTTGCGATGCTCGCGCAAGTTGTCTGGACGTCATGCCGATCCGACAGGCCAGCTCCTCGACGCTGACGTCCTGTGCCTCCCTGACCGCGGCGGCGACGAAACCGATC
>APMI01010187.1_pt1 | contig 29919 bp, 25 predicted proteins | sample 667938 | NCBI WGS metagenome assembly APMI01 (sample SAMN01084076, study PRJNA167559) | wastewater metagenome | biome: Wastewater | place: Denmark: Ejby Moelle, Odense | collected 2011-11-28
GCGGTATGCCCCGGTGGCACGCGCACGCCGATGCTGGCGGGCTGGGTCGAGGCAGACCCAGCCCGCCAGCATCGGCGTGCTGGGTCGAGGCAGACCCCGACCGGGAGCGCTTTCTGGCCGCCGGCCATCCGATCGGCCGCATCGCCGAGCCTGCGGAAATTGCCGAAGCAATCCTGTGGCTGATTTCCGACGCATCTTCGTTCGTCACCGGCGCGGTCTTGCCCGTCGATGGCGGCCTCACCATCCCCTGAGGAACAAAACAGTGGTCAAAGCAATCGATATCGTCTGCAATCTTTTTACCCCGGTGGAGTTCGAAGAGGGCAGCCTGGGCTTCGACGAACGGTTCATGGAACAGATCAACATGCCGGCAGACATGCGCGGCGGGGTCACCATCGAGCGCTATATCGAGAAGATGGATGCCGCTGGCGTAGAACGCTCGCTGCTGCTCGCCTGCCGCGCGGGCGATCCGCGCATGAAGTGGTCGGCGCACATCCCCTATGAACGCGTCGCGGAGATCTGCGCCAAGTATCCCGACCGTTTCTCGGGCGTTGCGGGCATCGAGCCGAACATGGGCATGCAGGGCGTGCGCGACCTGGAACATGCGGTCAAGGAGTATGGCTTCGTCGGCGCCCACTGGTACCCGCACTGGTCGCGCATCGCTCCCGACGCGGCACAGGTCTATCCCTATTACGCCAAATGCTGCGAGCTTGACGTGCCGGTGATGATGCAGGTCGGGCAGAACCTCGTCTACCAGTCCGACATCCGCCTGCCGTCGGTCGCCCGGCCGATCACGCTCGACCAGGTCGCCATCGACTTTCCGGAACTGAAGCTGATCGGCATCCATATCGGCGTGCCGTGGACCGGCGAGATGATCGCCATGGCGTGGAAGCACCCGAACATCTATATCGGCGTGGACGCCTATGCACCGAAGTACTGGCCGGAGGAACTCTGGCATTACCTCAATACTTACGGCAAGCATAAGGTCCTGTTCGGCACCGACTGGCCGGTTATCGATCCCGAACGCGGCATTCGCGAGATCAACGAGCATGGCGTGCGGCCCGAGGCCTATCCGCTACTGATGCGCGAAAACGCACTGAAGCTGTTCAAGCTGCCGGGCTGACCGGAACCGGCGACCTCCCCTTCCGAAAGGAAGGGGAGAAAGCGGCCAACCTCCGCCGCGAGATAGTCACGCAGGAACTTGACACCGGCGGTCCGCTTCAAACGGACAGCTATGGCCCGGCACCTATCGCCCAAAATCCCGTCATCCTGGCGAAGGCCGGGATCTCATGCCGGATTGCCTGAGGCCAGAGATGCCAGCCTACGCTGGCATAACGGGGGGACAGGCTTGAAGATGTCTCGACGGTTGTCGCCTAATAGCGATCGACGTGCAAATCGTTTAGCATCGCAGGATGCGCGCACCTGTCTGGCTCACTATCGCGGTCGCTGTCACGGGCTGTAACGCAAGTCCTTACGCAACGGTCGCCGATGAAACGCTCCACAGGATTGCGAGGCAGCGGGCTCTGCCGGAGCGATACGCTCTTTATGTAGAGGTTCTGCATTCGCGGACACCGAGCCGACCTGTCCTTGCGGACGATGTCGCTGCTCTTGGTCCCTCGGCTTGGGCCTATGTCTACGACCAGGCAATGAACGGTGGCTCGACAGAACTGTCTCAGGCTCTGCCAGTGCTCTTCGCGTTCGATCGCCGCTGTTCGCCCCAGGAGCGTACTCAATTACGCGCGCATGCGGATCGTGTCTCTCCCGCAGATTCAGCGCGTGCGTTCAAAAGCTATATCGATAACCTGTGCGGTGCGGGTCTGCCCGCGAGAGACTGATGGCAGATACCCCCTGCCCTTTGCTCCCGCGGAATTTTTCCTAACCCCTAATAAGGTTCATGGGGATTCTCGGCATGAGCCGGTGCGCCGGCCTGGCGGCGTGGCGGCAGATCGAGCGCCCGCACTGCCAGCACGCACAGCAGGATCAACACGGTCGAGATGCCGAACGGCACGCTGTAGGTGCCCGCGCTGTCGTAAAGCGCGCCGATCGCATAGGGGCCGGAAGCCGCCCCCACGGACTCGATAACGGCGATCGTCCCCATGATCCGACCGATCGCGGGACCGAGGAACAAGTTCGATGTCAGCAGCTGGATCAGCGAGTAATTGCCACCCCAGCCAAGCCCGAACAGCAGCGCGCCGATCCACATCCAGCCGGGCGTGCCCATGGTCAGACACGCGCAACCACACGCCATGATGACAAGACTGGTCACGTGGACAATCCGCGATCCGAACCGGTCGGCGAGAAAGCCCGCACCGATCTGAGAGGTCAGCGCGCTTATGAACAGCAGGAAGACCGCGCCGCTGGCCGCCGCCCCACCCAGTCGCAGGTCGCGCTCGACGAACAGGACCATGTTGGTGACGACGCCGAGCTGGACGCAAAAGCCGATCGCGGCGGTGATCGACAGCAGCCAGAAATTGCGATGGGTCAGCGCCGCCTTGTAAGTCACGCCGGGAACATTGGGATCGTCGCTTTCAAAGCTGGTGCTCCCCTTGAGACGCGGGAAGATCAACAGAATGCCCGGGATGATGAGCAGCGGCGTGACCGCGTCCACCAACAGCGCGTGCCGCCAGCCCAGGTTCATGGCGAGGAGATCGTTGATGCGCGGCGCGATCGCCTGGCCGAAGCTGGACCCGGCTATGATGAAGCCGATCGACAGGCCACGGTGCCTGTTGGTCGAAGCCGCAACCAGAATGACGTTGGCGAAGAGCCCCGCCGTCACCAGACACAAGCCGAACAGGATGTGGATGGCGTAGAGCGCGTAAATGTCATCGGCGCGCGAATACATGGCCATGCCGATCGCCATCAGCAGCATCCCGATAACCATCAGCGGCTTGAGGCCGATCCGATCGAGCAGGTAGCCCGCCAGCGGTCCGGCGACTGCGACAGTGCCGAAGGTAAAGGTATCGCGGAGCTTGAGCGCGCCGACGCTCACGTGAAAGCGGGTCAGCAACTCGCTATCGAAAGCGGTGATCCCGGTTACGATGAAGCCGTTGTTCACAAACAGGACGGCCGCGCTCATCAGGACGATGAAGAGGGAGCGTCTGGTCGCTGGGTCCATGGCAGGCGACGTCGGGGAAGCGGTCTGCTGCTGGTACATTGTCACTCCGGGAGGGGGGCGGTCGCGATGGACTGTTCTGGCCGAAATACATGCTGCCTTGACGCGCCGCGCAAGCCCCTTGCCACCCGATTGGCCGTCGGCACGCGCCCAAACCCGTTTATGTGATTACAAAGTGACTCCCTCCCCCGGCGCATCCGGTATCAACCGGGTGATGCCGCCTTCCACGGAGGCGCACCTCCCTTTTTGTGGTTCGGAGAAACACCTCATGTCCCTCGAAAACAAGGTCGCCATGGTGACCGGCGGCGGTTCCGGCATTGGCCGCGCATCGGCCATGACCATGGCCGCCAAGGGCGCCAAGCTGCTGGTCACCGACCTCAATCTGGAAAGCGCCGAAGTGGTCGCGGCCGAGATCGTCGCAGCCGGCGGGACCGCCGAAGCCGCAGTCTGCGACATTGGCGAGGAAGACAGCATCCGCGACGCGATAGAGACGGCGGAGCGCCGATTCGGCAAGCTGGACGTACTGCACAACAACGCCGCCATGCTCTCTGACGAAGCGCTGATCGGGGACCAGGATATACTGACCGTACCCGTGCACGTATGGGACCGGATCATGGAGGTGACAGTGCGCGGCACGATGCTCGGGTGCCGCCATGCCGTGCTGGCGATGCGCCGCGCGGGCGGGGGCAGCATCATCAACACCTCCTCCATCAACGGCATCCGCGCCGCCAACCGGATGCCCGCCTACAGCGTATCGAAGTGCGCGGTGAACATGCTGACCGAAGTGGTGGCGTCGATGCACGGACGGGAAGGCATTCGCTGCAACGCCGTCGCCCCCTCGATGATGCGCACGGCGACGCTGGAACGCCTCGTGCCCAAGGAGATCATCGACTACAACGCCGATGCGGCTCTGCTGGATCGGCTGGGCCAACCCGAAGATGTCGCCAAAGTCGTCGCCTTCCTCGCCTCGGACGATGCCGCCTACATCACCGGCCACGTCCTCCCTGTCGATGGCGGCACCATGGCGCACCTGCCAACCTATGATGCAGAGCGCCGCTACCTGCTCGCGAACGCAAGGTAATACGCGATGCAGTACCGCAAGGCCTATGCCGATACGCCCTCTGGCCAGATCCACTATGCGGAGGTCGCGGGATCGGGCGATCCGATCGTGTTCATCCACAAGACCGTCAGCACTTATCGCATGTGGCTGCCGGTAATGGAACGCATGGAACCGGGGCGGCGAATGATCGCGTTCGACATGCCCGGCTTCGGCGAGAGCTTCGATCCCTCCAGCCCGGTGCCGCTCGCCCAATATGGTGCCTGGCTGGCCGAGGCGATCGACGCCCTGGGCATTGCGCGCTGCCATATCGTTGGCCACCACACCGGCGCGGGCGTCGCGCTGGCGCTGGCGACCGATCGTCCCGATCTCGCGCTCTCTCTGAGCATGATCGGCCCTCTCCCGCAGAATGCGGAAGAGAAAGCCGAGAGTGCGGCAAAATATGGTACGCCCTTCACGCCGGAAGACACCGGGCAATACCTGTTCGAAAACTGGAACTACGTTCGCACGGCGGGCGCGGCGGACATCGATCTCGCCAATCGCGAGATGAGCGCGATGCTGCGGTCCTGGCAGACACGGGCCTGGACCTATGACGCGGTGTGGCAGTTCGACTTTGCCGAGCGCTATCAGGCCGTGCGGGCACCGCTTCTCATCTTCTGCTCGCCCGACGACTTCCTGTTCCCGCTGTTCGATCGCGCCAAGGCCATGCGCCCCGACGCGAAGGCGGTGTTGCTGTCGGGCGGGGAGAATTACCAGACCGACCGCGTCCCGGGCGAGATTGCCGCGGCGCTGTCGACCTTTCTGGGCACACGGGAACGGTAACGCATATTGAGGAGAATGAGCGTGAGGAGCGTCAGCCGTGCCGATCCGGGCTTCTACAATTTCCTCGCACTCGGTCGCAATGCGCTGGATGCACCCGATTTCCTCGGCGGGCTCTGCGGGGCGCTCATGAGCGCCGATCCGCGATCCGGATCGCAGACCTTCTGCATCGAGCTGTTTCCCGGCTGGAGGAGCCGCACCGACGGCAAGCTCGCCTCGCTCGAACTGTTCGTGCTGCGCGGCGACCTCAGCTTCAACGGGCAGGTGATCGGGGCGTCGGCCTATGTCCATGTCGCGCAAGGTTGCGGCGGCGGCGAGTTCAGCACCACAGGCGGTGCGCTCGTGCTTGCCTTCTGGAACCCCGACATGCCCTGCTTCCCCTACCCCTACACGCGCAACCGGGTTATCGAGCCCTGGCGCGAGCAGTGGATCAACAGCGTGCCGGGCAGCCACGGCGTGATGCACAAGTCGCTCCGCCAGCCCGACTCTGTCCCCCACCCCACCGACGAAGGCTTTGACGGCGGGCCGGGCGGCTATCTGCGCTTTCAATATATCGAACCCAACACAATCGCGCCCAAGGAGCATGTCCATCATGAATGCTTCGAGGAAATCATCCTGCTGCAGGGCGATTGCTTCCTGGTGAACGAAGGGCAGATGGGCATCGGCAGCGTGGTGAACCATCCGCAGGAATGGTATCATGCGCCGTTCATATCGCGCACCGGCGCGCTCCTCCTCGTCCATACCGACGCGCCGATGGGGTATCCGTGGCCGCCGCGTGACTATCCGGGCGTCGATGCCCTCGCCCGCGCCTATTTCGAAGGCGCCGAGTGGGACAAGCCGACCGCCCATATCCCCTGGGACCAGCATCCCGTCGCCAAGTTGCAGGATGCCTCGCCCGACTATCATGAATGGCGCAAAAGCGGCAATTCCGCGCTGTGGGGCGATGCCGACCCGGGCGATCGTGTGCCATTCATGCCCGCAGGGCGCGGCACGGTGTCGAAGTTCCGATCCAGCTGGAAGCGCTGTTGCGACGAGTGACGGCAAGCGCGGGATAACCGCAAGGCGGTACCGAAGGGCGCCCTCAGACGGCCAAACCGCGCTTCAGGAAATCGCGCACGCCCGCCGCCACGCCGTCGGGATCATTGTCGGGCTGGAAGTCGAAGCCCTCGACGATCGATACCAAGGCATCCGGGCGGGCGCGCGTTGCGTTGTGGAATATCCGGTAGAGCACGTCATCCTCGGAGATCATCAACAGGATCGGCACCTTGATTCCGGCCAGCAGCTTTTCGCTATCCTGGTCCCAGACAGCGCTGAATGCCTTGGGAATCGAATCCCAGGCCAGCAGGTGGTCCAGAACCTCACGATGATGCAGGTCGGTCCGGGTGTGCGCGCCAATGATCTTGAGGTATTCCCAAGCCTGGCCGAGATGGCTGCCATCGGCCTCCATCCTGAACGGTGTGGTGAACGTGGAGCGAAAGCTATCGCGCTCGGCCGCGGTCGCGATCACCGGCCCCATCAAGCCGAAGCTGGTGATACGATCCGGAACCTGCGCGGTCATTTCGAGCGCGATGCAGCCACCGGTATGATGACCGATCAGATCGAACTCGCCGACGCCCATGTCATCGAGCGCCTCGACCAGACGTGCGGCGAGATAGGGCAATGTAAACTCGCCCTCAGGCCGGAAGCTGTTGCCGAAGCCCGGTGTATCGAAGGCGATGCTCGGGTGGTCATCGCCCAGGCGCTGCATCACCATTTCGAACATCGCGCTCGAACTGGCAGTCTGGTGCAGGAATACGACGGGCCGGCCCGCACCTTCCACGCGACGATAATGGACCTGTCCGTCGCGGCTATCCGCATAGCCGCGACGAATGGCGATGTTGGTCATATCATGCTTCCCAAGGGTAAAGGCGCCGTGCCCTCACCCCGAGATGCACAGGTCGATCGCCTTGTCGTAGCTTTCCTGCCGCGCGGCCTTTTCCTGCAGGTTCTCGTATTCCTGCTGGACCGGCCGCATCACCAGATCGATGAACTGGGCGCGCAACGCTTCACGCTTTGCCGCCACTTCGGGTGACGGGCGGTAAGCATCGATCCGGTCGGTCAGGAGACCACTCCCGTCGATGATGCGCTCGGCGCTGTCCAGCCGCTCGCGCAGCACGACCACCTCGCCCGCCAGCGCGAGCAGCATGGAGAGCATGCTGTCGAGCGTGCCGTCCTCGAAATAGCTGGGGCGTTCGCCCTTGGCCTTGCGGGGAAGTTCGATCATGCCTTTTCCTTCTCCGCGCCCCAGATGTACCAGGATCCGCCGCCGCCGAAATCGCCAGCCTGAAAGATTTTCGTCCGCTGCTTTTCCGCCTGATCGAAGGCAGAAGGGATCGTCCGTTCGAAACCCTGTTCGGCGCCGAAGCCCGCGAGCTCGGCCATCTCCTCCGGCTGTATAAGATGGCTGCCGCCCCAGAACGGCTCGTTGTTGTTGCGCGTATCCCAGTCGAGCATGCACGCCTCGAAATCGGTCATCGCCCGGTAGGGCGGCGTTTCGAGATGGAGGACCACACCGCCCGGCGCGAGCAGCCGATAGGCCTCCTTCATGATATTGCGGATGGCCTTGTTCGACGTTTCATGCACCAGGATATGGCTCACGATCAGATCGAAATGGCCATCGGGGAAGTTCGTCTTCTCCGCGTTCTGCTGACTGTAGTGGACCTTCTTGCCCATCGCCTCGGCGCGGGCATGGGCGTAACGGATCATCGGCGCGCCGAGATCGACGCCGTAGATCTCCGCTTCGGGGAAGGCATCGACATAGGGAAGCGTCGAATGGCCGACGCCGCAGCCCATGTCGAGGACGCGTTTGGGCTTCAGGCCCGGATAGTGCGCCTTGATATGGTCGCTCATCGAACGCCCCATGTCGTCGTTGAGAGGGCCCATGCGTCCCATGGCATAGAACCAGACCGCGCGGTCATAGACCGCGCCGTTGGACAGGTCATCCTCCCGGAATTCGCCGTGATAATTGCCCGGCATGCAGTGGATATCGACCGCCGAGATATAGCCGGGGATCGGCATGTCGGGATCGAGCGTGACACTGCCGAGCGGCGCGGTGTTCCCCTTCGCCTTTGCCTGCAATTCGTCGATCTGGCGTTCCACCGAGACCTGAACAGAGCGCCACATCATCTCCTGGCTGGAGCGCTGCATCGCACCCCAAAGGCGATAATAGCCATCGTCCGCCATCAGCGCACGAACATCGTGATAACTGCCGGGCGCCCTGCCCGCCTTCTCCGCCTCCGGCAGAACGCGCGCTTCGTACGCAAGCTTGTTGCCGGGTGCGACACGGGTTGCGAGGTGATATTTCAGCGACTTGACGAACATCTGGCGGCTTTCCTCCTCGGAGGTCGGCGTTGCCAGCGCGTCATGTTCAAACTGCCGGTTGGGATCGAGAGTCGCGGTATTCATCGAACCTGCCTTTCGGTGGGAGTTTCATGTTAACCGCGCCGAATCAGGCGCTACGCGTCAGCGGGTGAAATTTGTATTCATTTACATCCACTTGCAATCGCTTATCTCGTGGAATTTTCCTCACGAAATATCGGAAAACAGGGAAATATGCAGCCGCATCATTCAAGACAAAGCGGAGCATTCATCTTACCGCCATCCATAAACGTATACATAAATATAAACGAAACTTATTGCCCGGACGACTTTCCGAATATCGTTCGACCTCTACTGCCAATCTTCGAATTTATATTCGACATCATCCAGAATTTTAGCGGGATTCAGGACGAAGGTGAAATTGCCGTACCAGGCACGCGAGACATTGTTCGTGGGAATACGATCGATCCGCGAGGTTCCGGGATAGCCCATCCGCGCCCATCCGCGCCCCTTCCAGCAGAAGTCCATCTTGAAATCCGCGGTTTGCGCATGGACGATCTGACGCCGCGCAGGAACATCGGGGTCCGGCGAAGCGATGTGGCGCATCATAATCCAGCTATTGAGCGCCGGCAGATCTTCCAGAGATGCCTTCTGGTCTATCACCACCGCAACCTCCATCATGGTGCGGCCGTATTTCTCCAGCTTGCCGTAGACCTCATTGGCATGGATCGCGATATGGTCGTCATCGCACAGCAGCTTCGGCATGCCGAAGATTTCGCGCCCGACGAGCGTGGCAGTGTCGGTCGAAGTCCAGATATAGGGGATATGCATCCCCTTCTTCCCCTGGAACTCGACCTCGTGGCAGATCAGCGCCTCGTGGTAGTGGAGGCTGTGCGGCGGCTGCGCGCCGTCCATGATGATCGCGATGACGCGGTTATGATCGGCGGGCCTGAGTGGCTCGGGCGTCATGAACTCGATCTCCTCTCGCGGGATTTCAAGCTCGACCATGATCGCGTGGTATTTTTCCATGAAATAGGGACCGGGCGCGTAAGGCGGAGACCAGGTAGGGATGACCTGCCCGTGCCGTACTTTCCCAGTCATCGCTATCTCCCGGAACAGAACAGACCAAAAAGAACGGCCCCTGCCAAACCAGGCAGGGGCCGCAGTGGAAGATCAGAAGCGAGCCTTGATTTCCAGACCAAAGGTCCTGAGCTCGGCGCGGTAGTAGGCATTGGCCGTACCGGTGACGATCGGCGCGATCTCGTTCACATATTTCTTGTTGAAGATGTTCTTTGCCCACACCGTGACGTCGAACCGGTCGGTGGCGATACCGAGGCGACCGTTCACGACGTTGTAGGGCTTGCGCGCGAAGTCCGGATCGTTGGCGGTGTTGTACTCGGTCCGCCCCGCGCGGTTGAAGTCAACGCGGCTGACCAGCGTTTTCGTATCGGAGATCGGCGCGTTGATCGATGCGCCGAGAGTGAGCGTGTCCTTCGGCACGTACGGCGGCTTGTTGCCGATGACGGCGGGGTTAGCCGCAAGCGCACGGATCTCGGCGTCAATCAGGCCATAGGATCCGAACAAGGTCAGCCAATCCGTCGCCTTGATGCTCGCATCGACCTCAAGGCCCTTGACCCGCGTCTTGTCGATCGACTCGATCGATTCCACGAAGGCGATGGGATCGAAGAGATACTGCTGCGCATTCCGCACGTCGGTCCAGAACAGCGCCGCGTTCAGGGTCAGGCGGCGGTTCATCAGTTCACTGCGGAAACCGACCTCGTAGGTGGTGGCGACTTCCTTGTTGAACGAATCCTGCGTGATGATCGCCGCTTCGGCGCGGGCACGCGCGGCGGCGGGCGTCAACGTCGGATCCTGGCTGCGATACAGCGTCACGCGGCTCAACACGGCGGTCTCACGGGTGCCGATGGGGTTGAAGCCGCCCGATTTGAAGCTCTTGCCCCAGCTTGCGTATACCGATGCCGTCGGCAGCACCTTGTAGGTCAGCGTGACCTTCGGCTGGAACTGCTTGAAGGTCCGGGAGATGCCGGTAGCGCACTGCGCCGCCGTCTCGCTGAGAATACGCACGCAAGGGTTGTAGCTCGCGCCGCCCAGGAACGGGTTGGGCTGGTCGGGGCCAATGTCGCCCACGGTACGCTTTTCGATGTCGTAACGGCCTGCCAGGGCAAGCGAAAGCTTGGACGTGAAATTGAATTTCACGTTGGCGTAAGGCGCGTAGTTCGTCCCGTCGAAGCGACCTGTGAAATAGTTGGTGGTCGCGTACGGCGTGTTAAGACCGAAAATTTGGACCGGGAAGGGAATGCCCGCGCCGCCACCCACAAGCGTCCGGACGCCCGCGGCGTTATAACCAACATAGCCGACCAGATCAGCCGCTGACATGCCTGCGGGGATGCCACCATTCAGCGTGTTGGCGATGGTGTAGTCACGCCGCGCCCAAGTGTATTCGAAACCAGCCTGCCATTCGAGGAAGCTGTTGGGATCGTTCTTCGACGTGAGGCGGATTTCCTGGGTGACCTGGCGGTTGCGAATGATCAGGTTCTGCGTGCGATCGCCAAAGATCGGGGCCCAGCCGTAGTAGTTCGTCAAACCATCCGCCGCATCCGTGTAAGGATAGTTCTTGCCGCTCGAATATTGGTTCGTGCTGGAATATCCGGTGATGAGAGACAAATCGGCGAAGTCGAAGGCGTAATTGAGTTTGAGGCCGATGCTCAGGACATTGCGCTCATAGCGCCCCGGAACGTCCGAGGTGAAGGGCACGTCGAGATTTTCGTTCGCACTGATATCGGTGACGGGGACGCCGTGGACGATGGTGCCGTTGGGCGACAGACCCGGCGTGGCCTGAATCTTCGGAGTGTAAGCGACGGCGCCACCGGTGGCATGAGAGAGCACCACGCGGCCATCGGCGGTGAACGGACCACCCTCGTCCCAGATCAGGCGAAGACGGCCAACTTCTTCTTTGAAGCGGTGCGGGTGTTCGCCCGTATTCACGTTGGTATAGCTGCCGTCGGTACCGGTGAAGGCGCCCGACAGACGCGCGCGCAGCTTGCCGGGAATGATCGCGCCGCTGACGCTTGCGTTCGCATTGTAGGAATTGAAATTCCCGTACGAGAACATCATGTTCCCGGTGAATTCCTCGGTCGGCTTCTTCGTCGTGAGGATGATCGCGCCCGCCGAAGCATTGCGGCCATAGTAGGCGCCCTGCGGCCCCTTCAGCACTTCGATCTGCTCAAGGTCGAAAAGCGCGGAGTTGAATTCCGCCGGGCTGCCCACCTTCACGTCATCGACGAGAATGGCGACGGCCGGTTCCGCGTTGCGGATCGAGGCCTGGCCTCGCACGTTGATGAGGAAATCGCCGCCATTGACCGATGAGGTGATGTTGACGTTGGGCGTCAGCGCCAGGAAATCCGTCGGCTTGACGATACCGGCGTTCTCGATCGTCTTGGCGTCGAAGACCGAGATCGACACGGGCGTATCGATCAGCTTGGTGCTGCGCTTCAGACCGGTGACGACAATCTCGCCACTATCAGCTGCAGCGGCGTCGGCCGGCGCGACCGTTTCCTGCGCGAAAGCTGGCTGGCAGGCGAGAGAGACGACCATCGCCGCGATGGAAACCGAACTCGCCCTAACCAATGATCTGTCTGTCATAAGCCCCTCGTTTTGCTGAAAATGAAAGCCCGAAACCTCCCGAGCAGCGATGACGTCAGGTTGACTGACTCACTTTTCAATCAAGGCTGCAACTTCAAATTTGTACTCATTTTTTATTGAGTCAATCGCTTTTCCGTTTGAATATCGGATTTGAGAAAAGCTGAAATTTACAGGTCAATGCATTGTTATTTAACAATAATATAACAAATCTGCATTGCAGATGGTCCTACTGACACCTGGCGAGTCATCAATTTTAGTATACCATGAAACCGAAGGTCGACTTATCGCGCCCACTTCCGGTCGAATTCCCATATTGCTGGAAAGCCGATGTCTTCACAGAACTCGCCGAAACTCGAGATGCCAACGCCGGGCGGATCCGCGCGCCCGGTTTCGCGCAATCCGGTGAGGGCCCGTTCCATCGCATAGGCGGACACAAGGCCTGTCAACGCCGGATAAATAGCGCAGGCAAAACCCATCTGTTCGAGTTCGGCGGCGGTCACCATCGGGGTGTAGCCACCATTCGACATATTGGCGACAAGCGGCGCATCAAGCGCGGCGGCGGCACGCTGCATCTCTTCCGCGCTTCTTAACGCCTCGACGAAGATCATGTCAGCGCCCGCGGCCGCATAGGCCTCCGCCCGGCGCAACGCTCCATCAAGCCCCTCTTTTTCGCGCGCATCGGTGCGGGCGATGATCATCGTGTCGGCCGATTGCCGCGCGTCGCAGGCGACCCGTATCTTGTCGACCATGTCCTCGAGAGAAATGACCTGACGGTTGGGGGTATGACCGCATTTCTTCGGAAATATCTGATCCTCGATCTGGATCGCCGCCACCCCTGCATCCTCATAGCCGCGGACCGTGTGATGCACGTTGAGCAGGCCGCCGTAGCCGGTATCGGCATCGGCGATGATCGCCAGGCCGGTGGTCTTCACCAGCGTCGCCATGCGCTCACGCATCTCCGCGTAACCGACAATCCCGGCATCGGGGATGCCGTGGCAGGACGCGGTAAGCCAGAAGCCGCTGCCATAGAGCACGTCATAGCCCATTTTCCGGGCGGTGATGGCTGCGATCATATCGTGCACACCCGGCACGATCAGCAGCTTGTTCTCGGCGAGACGCGCCCGCAGAAGAGCCCCCGCCGACATCACGCCGCAACTCCCCGGATAAAGACCGCGATCCTGTCAGCCACTTCCCCGGCGCGAAGGTCCGGCTCGAAATTGCCACCTCCCCCCAGTTCGTGCGCGACAGCGTCCGGCCGGATTTCCGCCGCTCGCTGAAAGAAGGGATAGAGCACGTCGTCAGCCGCGCACATGATCTGGAGCGGACAGGCGATGGCGCGGTAAGCGGCGGTGAAATCCTGATCCCATACCGCCTGATAAGCAAACGGACGGGACAGATAGGCGCGCAGCATGTCCGCCATCTCGCGGTGAAGCACCAGCGGATCGTCCACTTCCTCGCCGAAGCTCATGTAGGTCCAGTTGTCGAGAAGATACCGGCCCGTCGGCTCGGGCAGGAAGGCCGGGCCATATTGCTTCGCCGATTCTTCACGCTCCGCCTCGGTCAGCGGAAGCGGGCCGATGAGCGTGACGGACGCAACCAGATCAGGCCGTCGGGCGGCAAGTTCCGCACCGATCGCGGCGCCGGTGTGATGGCCGACGACGTGCGCCCGGTCGATGCCGAGCGCCGTCATGGCTTCCGCCATCCAGTCCGCGTACATCGGCATGCTTGTCGCCCCGTCAGGATCGAAGCTGCCGCCAAAGCCCGGCGTATCGAACGCATACATCGGCAGGCCGAGATCGAGCTGGTCCAGCACCTTCAGCCACATTTTGTAAGAACTGGCCGTCTGATGAAAGAAGACGATAGGCACGCCCGCACCGGTGGCCGCGCAGTAGTGCATCTGGCCGGCGGCAACGTCGATGTAGGCTTTTCTAACTTGCAAAATCTTTCCCCTGGAAAGCCCCGATGCGGTACCGCAAACCCCGTGCGCCCCGCCGCTTCAATCCCAATCTTGTACGCAATATTGACGACGTCAATCGCTTTTTGATGCAACACACAACGAGAAATACGACATTATTTCGGTATTTTCGGGAAGATCGTCGCAGACATCCGCTTTCGAGTCATCGCTCAATTGTACACATTGAAGGGTCACGAAGCGCCAGGCACGCGTAAAAACCCCATGCCCCGCCTCAGCGCGGGATTACACACGGCGACGCGTGAGTCGGTCCGGCTCGCGTCGTGACCGGATTCTTGGCCTCGCCGGCAACTCGCGTTTTGCTTTCAGGCGGTCCGGGGAGTTTGCCCGCGCCGCCTAGAGGGCCGCTTCGTAAAGGCGCCGGGCGTCTTCCCGTGTGATGGCGCAGGGGTTGTTGACGAGCAGGCGCGTCTGCAGCATCGCATCACTGGCGAGCCGATCGAGATCGTCGCCATGGACCCCCACCGCGCCCAGAGTATCCGGCAGACCGCAATCGGACGCGATCGCGATCAGCGCCTCGATCAGCCCCTGGGCCTGAGCCTGCCGACCAAGCACGGCCAGCTTTGGATCGACCAGCGGCCCCAGTTCGGCGTAAAGATCCATGGCGGACGCCATGTTATGCTGCAGGACATGGGGCAGCATCAGCGCGTTGGACAAGCCGTGGGGGACATGGAATTGCCCCCCCAGCGGATAAGCAAGCGCATGCACGCCAGCAACCGGCGCATTGGCAAAAGCCACGCCCGCAAGGTGGCTGCCAAGCAGCATGGCGCGCCGCGCCGCAACGTTCGACCCATCCTTGACGGCAACGCGGATGTTCGCGGCGAGCATCGCCAGCGCCTCGCGCGCCAAGGCATCCGACAGCGGATTCTTCAGGCGGGCCGAAGTGTAGGCCTCGATCGCGTGAACCATTGCGTCGATGCCGGTGGCGGCGGTGACGGCGGGCGGAAGCCCCAGCGTCAGGTTCGCATCGAGCAACGCCCAGTCGGCGTAGAGCGCTGGCGCCACGATGCCTTTCTTCTGGGCATCGCCGACGGTGATGATTGAGATCGGGGTCGCTTCCGAACCGGTACCCGCCGTCGTCGGCACAAGCACCAGCGGCAGGCGTTGCCCCTTGGCGAGCCCAACACCGTAGATTGCGTCTATCGCATCGCCCGAGCCGAGCAAATAGGCGGCAACCTTGGCGACATCCATAGGGCTGCCGCCACCGAAGCCAACCACACTCTCTGCTCGCCGCCCCGCTGCCCCCTGCCCGGCCGCGACTGCCGCAAGAACCGTTGCTTCGGAGGGATCGGCCTCTACGGCATCGAATATCACCACCGCACGCCCCGTCGCTTCCAGCGCGGAAATCGGCGCGTCGCACAGCCCAAGGGCGCGCATGTTGGCGTCGGTGACGAACAGGACCGGCCCGTCCGGCAGCATCGCGCCCATATCGAGCGCCGCATCGCCCCCCGAGACAAGCCGCGGGCCGTAAGAGAAGCTGAACACCTCGGTCATGACAGCCCGAGCGCCCCCGGATTGAGCCGACGCTCCGGATCCAGCGCGGTCTTGATCTTTTCCAGCACCTCGTAGCTCGCCGGATCGCGGTTCTGCTTATAGGGCGCGACCTTGCCGATGCCGAAGGGCGCGGTGCCGACTTCAGCGAACATGGCAAGGATGGCGGTGCGGATCTCCTGCACCAGCGCGCGCGCCGCAGGGTTGCTGGCAAAGCTCCGCGCCTGCGCAAGCTTGCGCGGCGAAAGGATCTTCTCGTGGAGTTCGTGCGGTGAATCGGGCCAGTAGAACAGCACCTCGATGATCATCGCCGACGCGCCGACCGGGTTGCTGAGTATCCCGGTCAATATGCCGTGCTCGATCATGCGGGGGCCGTAGGATGCGAGCAGTTCGAGCAACCGCTTCATCCCCTCCATCCCGTCCGACAGCGCAATGAAACCATGCACCGGAACCCAGCGCTCGCCAGAGGGGCCGAGAACCTGGTCCATCGATCCGAACGGGGTCGAACGCATGACCTGCGGGATGCTGTTGGGGATCGGCTTGCCGCCCTGCGCGGTGGCGATCAGCCTTACCTCCTCCGCCGCCGCTTCCGCCGCCGGCTTCAGCGCGTGCTCGACAACCACGTGCATCGAATAGGCGCTCTCATTCATGAAGCCCTTGCCGCCCGCGACGATCTTTGCGGCATTCTTCAGGCCCTTGAACAGGCTGCCGCCGGCACTGACGACATGGCGTAGCGCATCGACGTTCTGCACCAGGCTGTTGCGCTCCATCAACTGGCTCTGCAGCACGGCGTCGAACGAGAAGCAATCCGCGGTGCAGCCCGCGCGGGCGATCGCATTTTGCGCCTGCCAGACGGACTCGAAATCATCGAAGCCGAACGACAGCGTGATCATGTGCTCAGGCCAGCGGATCAGGCGGAAGGTCATTTCCACCTTGATACCGAGCGCGCCACAATCGCCCAGGAACGGCCCGGTAAGATCAGGGCCATGCCATCGGAAATAGGGCTTGGAACCGGTCATGGCAGCCTGCCCTGTCCTCACCAGCGAACCATCGGCCAGCACCACCTCCAGCCCGAGCACATGGTCGGCGGTCGTGCCGTACTGGGTGGAACCGTAAAAGATGCTGCCCTGGCTGAGCCCGCCGCCAACCGTGGCCTTCGCCCCCGACATGGTGCCGAAGGCAGGCAGGCGCAGACCCTTTTCCCGAAGCGCCTCGTAAAGCTGCTTCCAGGTCACCCCCGGCTGCACCGTCACGAACATGTTGGCCTCGTCGATCGTTATGATCTGGTCGAGTGCCGAAAGGTCGATCAGCACCGACTGCTCGACCGAGGGAACGTAGCCCTTGGTATAGGACATGCCACCGCCGCGCGGAAAGACGGCGAGCCCGGCGGCAGCCGCCTCGCGAACTATCGCGACGATCTCTTCCTTGTTGCGGGGGCTTACGATGAAGGCCGCCGGCGCGCCATCATAGAAGATGTCGCGCGTCATATAGTCGCGATCCTCCCCCGCGCGTGCCACGTTCTCCGCACCGCAAATGGCTGCGAACCGATCGTACAGGCCAGCTTCGGCTAACGTCGCCATGCTCAAATTCCCTCCGCCTGGCTGTCGCTCAGATAATGCAGCGGATCGGCATCCTGCCCCTGCTGGGCAAGGACGCGCTTTACCAGGCGCAGCGCGACCGAGCGGCGGATGGGCTCACCCCGGCGCAGCTTCGACCAGGTATTCCAGCTGATCCCGAACTGGTCGCTGAGGCTGGTCGAGGTTTGCGCGATGCAACGGCGCGACATTTCATGGACGAGATCGATACGGACGACATAGGCCCGCGGCGGGGTCACTTCATTCAGCATACAACCTCCCGTTTTATATGCGGTTGCCACGGCATTGCCCTTTCCAGCTTGCCCTCTATCGCGGCGATATCTTCGGCCCGCGCAAGGGTCTCCCCGATCATGTCAAGGCCCGCCAGGAGCTTTTCGCGAATGGCGGGCTCGATCTCGAACGTGCGTACGACCCCGCCGCAGCTGATGGTGCGGTTCTGAAGATCGATGGTGAAGACGAGGCCCTGCGCCGCGTCGGCCAGCAGCGCGGCCACGTCGGCCTCGCCCAGCGTGATCGGAAGCAGGCCGTTGTTGATGCAATTGTTGTAGAAGATGTCGGCGAAGCTGGTCGATACGACACAGCGTATGCCAAAATCGAGCAGCGCCCATGGCGCGTGTTCGCGGCTGGAACCGCAGCCGAAATTGTCGCCCGCAACCAGGACAACCGCTTTGTCATAGGGAGGCGTGTCGAGGACGAAACCGGGCATCGGCTGGCCCGCCTCGTCAAAACGCCAATCATAGAACAGCGCACCGGCAAGGCCCGTGCGCTCGATCGTCTTGAGAAACTGCTTGGGCACGATCTGGTCCGTGTCGACATTGGCGACCGACAGCGGCGCGGCGATGCCCGAAAGGCGCGTGAAGGGCGTCATGCCGCCGCACCTTCCGCGCTGGCATGTGCCCGCACGTCCACCAGATGCCCTGTGACCGCCGCGGCAGCCGCCATGGCCGGGCTCATCAGATGGGTGCGCCCGCCGCGTCCCTGCCGGCCCTCGAAATTGCGGTTGGATGTGGAGGCCGACCGTTCCCCCGGAGCCAGCCGGTCCGGATTCATGCCGAGACACATCGAGCAACCCGGCTCGCGCCACTCGAACCCCGCCTGGAGGAAAACGCGGTCCAACCCCTCGCTTTCCGCCTGGCGCTTCACCAGGCCCGAACCTGGCACCACCATGGCATTGACGCCCTCTGCGACATGGCGCCCGTCGATCACAGCGGCCGCCGCGCGCAAATCCTCGATCCGGCTGTTGGTGCAACTGCCAATGAAAACCCGCTGGATCGGCGTGCCCGCGATCGGCTGGCCAGGTTCGAGCCCCATGTAATCCAGCGCGCGTTCGGCGCTGGCGCGGCGAACCGGGTCGGCGATATCGCGCGGATCGGGCACCTGCCCATCGATGGCGATCACCTGCTCGGGACTGGTGCCCCACGTCAGCAGGGGCTTGAGCGCGGCGACGTCGATGACGATCTCCTGGTCGAACACGGCGTCATCGTCGCTGCACAATGTCCGCCAGTATGCGACAGCGGCATCCCAATCGCCCCCCTTGGGCGCAGCGGGACGGTCCTTCAGATAGGCGAAGGTCGTCTCATCCGGCGCGATCAGGCCTGCGCGCGCGCCCGCCTCGATCGTCATGTTGCACAGCGTCATGCGCCCTTCCATCGACAGGGCACGCACCGCTTCGCCGGCATATTCGATCACTGCACCGGTGCCACCGCCGGTGCCGATCTTCGCGATCAATGCCAACGCGAAATCCTTGGCGGTCACGCCTGCGGGCGCTTCGCCTTCGAAGCGGACCCGCATGTTGCGCGATTTGCGCGTGCGCAGCGTCTGGGTGGCGAGGACATGCTCGACTTCCGAGGTGCCGATGCCATGCGCCAGCGCGCCGAAGGCCCCATGGGTAGAGGTGTGGCTGTCGCCGCAAACGATCGTCATGCCCGGCTGGGTGCGGCCCTGTTCCGGACCGACGACATGAACAATGCCGTTGCGCGGATCGCCTATCTGGAAGGCCTCGATACCAGCGGCGGCCGCGTTATTGCGCAGCGCCTCGAGCTGGATGCGCGCAACAGGATCGGAAATGGCATCAAGACCGTCCGCCTGGTGCTCTGTCGGAATGTTATGGTCGAAAAGCGCCAGCGCGCGCCCGGGCCGGCGGACCGTTCGGCCGGCCGCGCGCAACCCCGCAAATGCCTGAGGCGTCGAAATTTCGTGGAGCAAATGGAAGTCGATATAAAGGAGCGACTCCCCCGCTGCGCCGAAAGGGGCCGCATGAGCAGCCCATATCTTGTCATAGAGGGTTTTAGCGGCTGCCATTACGCGACTTGCCTTCCTCAAGAATGTATACGATTATCGACGGAACCTCGTAATTTGTCGATAATTCCCTTGATAAAATCGATTGTCAAGGTCGATGGATGAATTTATGTGTACAAAATCACGATGCGGGAGCACGATGAGTTGACCGGCAGCACGACACGATCCCAGGACGAAACAGGGGCGACCACGCCCCCGCTTTCGGGCCGCGCGGCAGTCGATTTCGTGGAGGTCGGCCCCCGTGACGGATTGCAGAACGAATCGCTGATCGTCGCCACGGCGGACAAGGTCGCGCTGATCGAGAAAGCGGTCGCTGCCGGAATCAAGCGGATTGAGGTCGCCAGTTTCACGCGCGCGGATCGCGTGCCGCAAATGGCCGATGCGGAAGCCGTGATAGCGGCCCTGCCCGACTATGACGATGTCATCACCATCGGCCTCGTCATGAACAAGCGCGGCGCGCTGCGTGCGTTCGAAACCAAGGTGCACGAATTGGGCGCGGTGTGTGTCGCATCGGACAGCTTCGCCATGGCCAACCAGGGGCAAACGGCGCTCGAGTCCCTCCGGTCGGCGTGCGATATCGTCACGCTTGCGCGCCAGCAGGGCCGGCGCGCGCAAATCACCATCGGCGCTTCCTTCGGCTGCCCGTTCGAGGGCGAGATCGCTCCCGGCCATATTGTCGAGATGGCGCGCCGCGCTGCCGATGCGCAGCCGCTGGAGATCGGGCTTGCCGACACGATCGGTGTAGCGGTGCCCGCCGCCGTCACCGACTTGGTCGAGCGGGTGCGCGACGCGATCGCGCCGCTGCCGGTGCGCGTCCATTTCCACAATACGCGCAATACCGGGATCGCCAATGTCTGGGCCGCCTGGCAGGCGGGCGCAAGCGTGATCGACGGCTCGCTCGGCGGCCTGGGTGGCTGCCCCTTCGCCCCTGGCGCGGCGGGCAACGTACCGACCGAGGACGTCATCTACCTGCTCGAACGATCGGGCGTATCCACCGGTATCGCGCTGGACCGCGCGATCGAGGCAGCGACCTGGCTCTCCGGCGTCATGGGTAAATCACTGCCCGGCATGGTCAGCCGGTCGGGCATGTTTCCGAAACAGGATCAGTCTTCCAACAAGGGGCAATAGGAATGGGCTATCGCTTGGGCGTCGATGTCGGCGGCACGTTTACCGATCTTCTGCTGTTTGACGACGATAGCGGAGCCTTTTGGCGGCATAAGACGCCGTCTACCCCGCACGACAGTTCTGAAGGCATTCTCAACGGCGTCGAGGCGATCTGCGCCCATGCCGCGATTTCGCCGGGCGAGATCGAAGTGTTCCTGCACGGCACCACCGTCGCCACGAATGCGGTGCTGGAAGGCAAGGGCGCGCGCGTCGGGCTGGTCACCACCGAAGGCTATCGCCAGATCATGCAGATCGCGCGCAGCTTCGTCCCCGGCGGGCTGGCCGGCTGGATCGTGTGGCCGAAGCCGGAACCGCTCGCCAAGCTGGAGGATACGGTCGAGATCAAGGGCCGCATGACCGCGCAGGGCTTGCAACTGCGCCCGCTTGATCATGACGAAATTCGCGCCAAACTGCTCGCGCTGAAGGCGGCCGGCATCGAGGCGCTGACCATCTCGCTGATGAACGCCTATCTCAACGGCACGCATGAGAACGAGGTCGCCGCCATCGCACGCGAAGTGATGCCCGACATCCCGCTGTCGCTGAGCCACGAGGTCCTGCCGGAGATGCAGGAATATGAGCGCACGCTGACCACGGTTGCCAATGCCGCCGTCCGCCCGGTCGTGGGCCGTTACGTCCGCAACCTGCGCGCCAGGCTGGAGCAGGTCGAGATGAATGGGCGACTTTCGCTGCTGCGTTCGGACGGCGGCCTGATGTCGTCGCAGAAATCGGAGGAGCAGCCCGTCTCGCTGCTCATGTCCGGCCCGGCCGGTGGCGTCACCGGCGCGCTCTGGGTGGCGAAGAATGCGGGGCTCAGGAATATCCTCACCCTCGACGTCGGCGGCACCTCGACCGACGTCGCCCTGATCGAGGACGGCGAACCGCGCCGCGTGCGCACGACCGAGGTCGGCCACCTCTCGGTGCGCGCCTCTTCGCTAGACGTGAAAACGGTCGGCGCCGGCGGCGGATCGATCGCCTACGTGCCCGAACTGACCAAGGCCCTGCGCGTTGGTCCGCAGTCGGCCGGCGCGGTGCCGGGGCCGGTCGCCTATGGCAAGGGCGGCACGCTGCCGACCGTGACCGACGCGAACGTCGTGCTCGGCTATCTTCCCGAGAACCTGTTGGGCGGCACTTTCAAGCTCGACCGCGATGGCGCGCGCAAGGCGGTGCAGACCATTGCCGATGCACTGGGCATCGGACTGATGGAGGCCGCACGCGGCATCATCGATATCGTCAACGAGAACATGTTCGGCGCGCTGCGCATGATCTCGGTGCAGCAGGGCTATGACCCCCGCGATTTCGCGCTGATGGGCTTCGGTGGGGCGGGTCCGCTCCACGTGAACGCGGTCGCACGCCTCATGGGTTCCTACCCCGCCGTCTCGCCCGTCTCTCCAGGCGTGCTCTGCGCGCTGGGCGATGCAACCACGCGGATGCGCTCCGAAACCGCGCGCTCGCTCTCCAAGCTCAAGTCGCAAACCAGCGCGGAAGAGATCGCGGCCCTGCTGGGCGAGATGGAAGGGCAGGTGCGCTCCAGCCTGGCGGCGGACGGCCTTGCGGAGAGCGAGATAGAAACGAGCTTCGAAGTGGACATCCGCTATTCCGGTCAGGCATTCGAGGTGCCGATGCCGGTCACGCTTGATGATCTGGGCAGCGCTGGCCTCGCCGGCCTGGCCAAGCGGTTCGATGACGAACATCATCGCCTCTTTACTTTCAACATGGAGGCCGAGCACGAGTTCGTGAACCTGCGCGCGGTGGCACTGGGCCGTTCGCTGGAACTGCCGTCGAACACCATCGAGAAGGGCAATGGCGACCCATCGGCCGCCAAGATCCGCGACCATGAATTGTGGATGGACGGCGGCCCGCAAGCGGCCGCGATCTATGACCGTGCCAGGCTGAAGTCGGGCGATATCATCCCCGGCCCCGCGATCGTGGTCGAAATGGATTCCACGACGCTAATCGAAACGAAGCACATCGCCACCGTCGATGACTTCGGCAACATCCTCATCACCCCGGCCTGACCGCCGCCACAAGGAGACGCATCATGGCCAGCATCATTGAAAGCAACACGACGCCGTTCCACAAGGTGGCGATCGACCCGGTCACGCTCGACATCATCGAGAACGCACTACGGAACGCGCGCGTCGAGATGGACACCACGCTCGTCCGCACCGCCATGTCGCCGGGCATCCGCGAACAGGGCGATGCCTTCCCGCTTATCGCGGACCACAAGGGTCGTATGATCGTCGGCCAGTTCGGTTCGTACATCGGACCGTTTCTCGAAGGCTATACCGGCACGATCGAGGATGGCGACATGATCATGCTGTCGGATCCCTATTCGGTTGGCGGCGCGATCAGCCACTGCAACGACTGGCTGGTGCTGTTGCCGGTGTTCAAGAACGGGCGCCTGATCGCCTACACTTCCATGTTCGGGCACCAGTCCGACATAGGCGGCAAGGTGGCAGGTTCGATGCCGATCGACGCGACCTCCATCTTCCAGGAAGGCGTGCGCATCCCGCCCGTCAAGATCTGGAAGAAGGGCGAATACAACGGCGACCTGATCGAACTGATCATGACGCAGGTCCGCACGCCCGAATGGTGCCGGGCGGACCTCAACGCCCTTGTCGCGTCCTGCCGCGTCGCTTCGCGCCGCGTGATCGAGATGTGCGAGCGGTTCGGCGACGACGTGTTCGTCTCCGCCTGCGAGGACCTGCTCGAACGCAACCACCGCGCGATGAAACACCTGATCGAGAATGCAATCAGCGAGGAGAAGGTCAGCTTCGAGGATTACATCTGCGACGACGGCCTCGGCTACGGCCCCTACAAGATCAAGTGCACCATGTGGCGCGAGGACGGCCGCGTCGTCCTGGACTTCGATGGCACCGATCCGCAGAGCCAGGCGTCGATCAACTTCTTCCTCAACGAAAACATGATGCGGATGTTCTTCGGCATCTACATGATCATGGTTTTCGATCCGCAAATCCTGTTCAATGACGGATATTACGATCTGATCGACGTGCGCATTCAGGAAGGGTCGCTCCTGAAGCCGCGTTTCCCGGCGGCGCTGTCGGGCCGCACCCATGCGCTCGGCCGCATGTTCGATATCCTGGGCGGCCTGCTCGGCCAGAAGACGCCAGAGTTCCTGACCGCGGCCGGCTTTTCCTCATCCCCACACCTCTTCTATTCGGGCACCGACAAGGCGGGGAAGTATTTCCAGCTCTTCCAGATCGGCTTCGGCGGCATTCCGGGCCGTCCGCTGGGCGATGGCCCCGACGGGCACTCGCTGTTCCCGAACTTCACCAATGTGCCCAACGAGTTCCTGGAGCGCTATTTCCCGCTCGTGATCGAACGCTACGAGACTGAGGTGGATTCGGGCGGCGCGGGCCTCTACCGCGGCGGCAACGGCATACGCATGTCCTATCGCTTCCTCGAACCCGGCATGATCGCTATCCACGATGATCGCTGGTTCGTGCCTCCCTGGGGCGTCAACGGCGGCGAACCAGGCGCCCGCGCGCGCAAGATACTGGAAAAGCCCGACGGCTCGCAGAGTATCGTTCCCAACAAGGTGGAGGATCTTGCGGTCGAGGCCGGCGACGTGCTCCACTTCATCACCTGGGGCGGCGGTGGCTGGGGCGATCCTTATGCCCGCGACCCGGCACTGGTCGGCAAGGAGATCGTACAAGGCCTCGTCACCGCCGAAGGCGCGAAGGCCTATGGCGTCGTCGCGGACGGGAACGGCGTGGTCGATTCCGTGGCCACCGAGGCCCTGCGCGAAACACTGCGCGCCGCGCGGGGCGGGACGATCGAGGTCTTCAACTTCGGCCCCGATCTCGACACCTTGCGACAGAATTCGGAAGCCGAAACGGGCTTGCCCGCACCGGTTGCGCCAAGCTGGAACACCGCGCGGCACTATGCGCTGGCCGCGGAATAAGAGGATCGTCGAATGCCAGTCGAAAACAGGGGCGCGTTGAAGGGCCTGCGCGTCGTGGAGATGGGGACCCTGATCGCCGGTCCGTTCTGCGGGCAGTTGCTGGGAGATATGGGCGCCGAGGTGATCAAGGTGGAACCCCCGGAAATGGGCGACGCCATGCGCCAGTGGGGCCGGGGCGATCATAGCGTCTGGTGGGAGGTCGTCTCGCGCAACAAGAAGGCGGTCAGCATCGACCTGCGCCAGAAGGGCGGTCAGGACCTCGCCCGAAAGCTGATCGGCACGGCCGACATCGTGATCGAGAACTTCCGCCCGGGCACCATCGAGGGCTGGGGTCTGGGACCGGATGTGCTCATGGCGGACAATCCCGGCCTGATCATCGTTCGCGTGTCGGGTTACGGTCAAACCGGTCCTTATGCCTCGCGCGCCGGTTTCGGTGGTATTGGCGAGGCGATGGGTGGTTGGCGCTACATCAATGGCGATCCGGATCGGCCGCCATCGCGCATGGGCATATCGATCGGCGATTCACTCGCGGCGAGTTATGCCTGCATGGGGGCGCTCGCCGCGCTCCATCATCGCGAGAAGACCGGACAGGGACAGATCGTCGACTCCGCGCTTTACGAGTCGGTGCTGCAGGTCATGGAAAGCCTGATCCCGGAATATGTCGTATCGGGCTTCATCCGCGAGCGGTCGGGCTCCGCCCTTCCCGGCATCGCGCCTTCCAACGTCTATACCTGCAAGGATGGCGAGTTTCTGATCGGCGCCAACCAGAACACTATCTTCGCCCGCCTGTGCCAGGCAATGCAACGCCCCGATCTGGCGACCGATCCGCGCTATTCCACGCATATCGAACGCGGCAAGCGGCAGGCGGAACTGGATCAGATCATCAATGACTGGACGGCGACGCAGACGATGGAAGATCTGGAGGCGCTGATGCTCGAATATGCAGTGCCCGCCGGCAAGATGTTCCGCGCGCCCGAGATGCTCTCCGATCCGCATTTCGCCGCGCGCGAGGCGATCGTCGACATCGAAAGCGAACGGTTCGGTCCGATCAAGATGCAAAACGCCTTCCCGAAGATGTCGCTTACCCCCGGGTCGGTGCGGACCCCCGCCCCTGCCGAGATCGGTCAGCACAACGACGAGATCTATGGCAGCCTGTTGGGCCTGAGCACCGGAGAGATAGAACAACTGCGCGCGGACAAGGTGATTTGATGGCACAGGATCTCGACGCCGACTATGCCAAGGCCGGTTTCAACGGCAAGCTGCCCTTCGGCCAATCGCCCGCGCTGATCATCGTCGATGTATGCACCGCCTATCTCGACAAGGCTTCGCCGCTCTATGCCGGGGTAGAGTCAGCGCTGGCGTCCAATATCCGCATCATCGATGCCGCACGCAAAGCCGGAGTACCGGTGATCTTCACGAGGGTCGTCTATCAGGCCGGCGGAGCGGATGGCGGACTGTTCTACAAGAAGATCGCCGCACTGTCCGCATTCCTCGAAGGCTCGCCGCTTGGGGATTTTCCGGAAGGGATCGAACCACGCGCCGATGAAATCGTTGTATCCAAGCAATATGCTTCGGCCTTCTTCGGCACGTCGCTTGCCGCCACGTTGCGCGCGATGGGCATCGATACCGCGATGATCACCGGCTTTTCGACCTCGGGATGCGTGCGGGCGACAGCGCTCGATGCCTTGCAAAACGGCTTTACGCCCTATGTCATCGCCGATGCCTGTGGCGACCGCGATCCGCGCCCGCACGAGGCCAACCTGTTCGACCTGCAAAACAAGTACGCCGAAGTTGTCTCGGAGATGGAGGCACTTGATTTGATGGCAGGAATTGCAAAAATGCGATGAAAGGACCACCAGAGTCACTTGTCGGGATAGGGATAAGCGCATAGCGCCCCCGGACTGTACACAAACTGGAGACCTCAATGTCGCGAGCGTCCGATGTCGCTTATGAGATGATCCGGGAGCGAATCCTGTCCGGCGCGCTCGCACCGCAGACCCAGCTGAAGGAAGAAGAGCTGGCGGAGCTCTGTGGCGTGTCGCGCACGCCGATCCGCGATGCGCTCCGCCGCCTCGAAGCGGAGATGCTGGTCCGCCGCACCGATACGCAGCGCACCTTCGTGCCCGACTGGAGTGCCGATGAGGTCGAGGAAATCTTCACCTTGCGCGCGCTGCTGGAAAGCCACGCCGCCGCCCGCGCCGCGGCCCGCATCACTGCGGCCGAGATCGAAACGCTCGAACGCCACAATGACGAGATCGAGAAAGCGATCCACGGCTCTATCAAGCTGGATGCCGAGGCATTCGTCACGCACAACCGCCATTTCCACAACGTCCTGCTGCAGGCATCGCAGTCGGAGCGGCTCATCAAGATGCGCAGCCTGATCGTCGAACAATCGATCCTGCACCGCACCGCGCGCAATTATGACAAGGCCGGCCTCTCGCGCAGCCATGCCGACCACGAGGAATTGGTGCTGGCGTGCCGGGCGAAAGACAGCGAATGGGCCCGGTCGATCATGGATAACCACATCCGCCGCGCGTATCACGTCACTCTGGGCGATATGGAGGCTATGACGCCTCCCCCCGTGGAAGCCAAGACGCCCCCCGCCAAAGGCAGCCGCGGCAGCAAGGCGGAGATTGCCCTGGTGAAATGACGTCCACGGCGTGCGGCTTCAGATCGAACCGCACGCCGTCTCGTTCGCGCAGGGAACGGCATCTATCCCAGCGCGGCCTCGACCTCGTCCACCGTCACCACGCGTGCGAACAGGAGGCCCATGACCTGGAGAGCGTGGGCCTGACGGCTTTCATCGGCTTCCGCGCAAGCATCCGCGATGACATAGACCGGGTAATCGTGATGCGCGGCATCGCGCACCGTGCTTTCGACGCAGCAATTGGTGGTGACGCCGCAGACAAACAGCTGTCGCACGCCCCTTTCCTTCAGGGCGTCCAGCAGGTTGGTGCCGAAGAAGGCGCTCGGGCGGTTCTTGTCCACCACCAGTTCCCCGGGCAGCGGCGCGAGCCGGTCGATGATCTCGACCTCGCGATCGCCCTGGCATACCGCGCGCTCGGTCTTGAGGCCGGGGATCAGATCGACCATCACGCCACCGTCCGAATAGTCCGGCTTGTACACATAACGTGTCCAGATGATCGGCATCCCCGCCTTGCGCGCCGCCGCCACAACCCGCTCACAAGGCTCGATCGCCGCGCGCAGCAGGCCCACGTCGAAGCCGATGCGCGCCATGGCGCTGTCGTCCTCGAGAAACCCGTTCTGCATATCGACCACGATCAGAGCCGATCCTTCCGCCTTCATCATTTCAAAGTTTCCCGTCTTTCAGGCCTCATCGCCCACTTCTATGACTGTCTTCTGCTCGCGGCGGTCGAAACGCAGGCTCAGCACGTCCGGGCGCGCATAATGGCCCGTGCTGTCGACCCACATTTTGACGTCATGGCGATCTTCGAGGTCGATCTCCGCGACAAGAAGCTGATCCCCGCCCCCGGTCAGCGGCCCGGCGAGCGTGGCGCCGAAGGGATGGATCACGCTCGTCCAGCCGCCGCCCGGGCTCAACCAGTCATGCGGCCCGAGCTCGTCGGTCATGAACCGGACCATCTCCTCCGTTACCGGGCTCGATGCACACACCACGAAGCACTGGCCGGTCAGCGCGTGATTGCGCATCATCGCCTCGACCTGAAGGTCATTGATGTCCTCAAGCCCCCTGATCGTCGAAAGTCCGGGCCACAGAGCGGCGTGAATCTCGATGCCCTGCTCGATCAGCGCCTGGCGCGCGAGGTTCATCGTATGCTCCCAGCAGGCAAGCCCTCCGATGCGACCCACCGCGCTATCGAGCACGAACAGCGTGGAGCCGTCGCCCTGCCCCCATATGTACCGCTCGGCATAGGTCGGCTTGAGCTTGCGGTGGATGCCCAGCAGCGTTCCATCGCGGTCGATAAAGGCGGTCGAATTGAAGCAGGTGCGGCCGCCCTTCGCGCGTTCGCTGGCCCCCATCGCCACCACCACGCCGGCATCGCGCGCCGCCTCGCGCACGATCGCCAGTTCCGGACCATCGGCCTCGATCGACCGATCCTGGTAGAGCCGGTTCGCCGTCAGTTGCGCGAGCGGGGCGTAGCTGTTGATCCAATAGGGAAAGCCCGGGATGAATACCTCCGGGAAAACGATGAAGTCCACGCCGTCCCGACCGCCACGGCGTATCCATTCGGCGGCCTTTTCGGCGGAGCCCATCGGGTCCATGAACACCGGCGATATATGCGCCGCAGCGACCTTCAGCTTCCTTGCCATGCCGTAAAAACCTGCTCCCCGATTGCGCACGCGAGCAGGTTAAATGTATACAATACCATGACAAGTGCTTTGTTGTGCGAAAATCGCCCTCAAGACGCGGCCATGTTTTCCAGATCACATGCCACGTGTTCGGCGAGCCGCGCGCCGACGGCCTCCCCCATTTCGTGGCAGCTGGTCAGGCCCTGGATGAAGGGATGCCGCCCCAGAATGAATGGCAGACTCAGCAGATGGATGCGCCGGGCAACCGGCTGCTCCGAGACAGGCCGAAAGTCATCGTCGATCACGATCCCGCGGTATCCCGCCCCGATTTCCCCCGCATCCAGCACAACGCCCTGATCGAGCAGGGTCTGGAACGGGAACGCCGCCGCTTCCAGCGGCCGCTGGCCCGTAGCGTCGATGAACGCGGGAAAATGATGCTGTTGGCCGTCGAACGACATGGTCGCACCCGACGCGTCCGAATGCGTATCGAGCCTGGCATCGTCGCCCACCGCGAGGATGGCAAGCGCGCCGGCGCGATGCAGCGCCAGAAGGCGCTCGATCGATGCGTGAGGCACGGTTGCGTAATTGTCCGTGAAAATCGGCTGAAGATGCTGTGAAAAGCGGGCGTGATCCGCTTCATCGAGATGCGGCACGATCAGCGCGAACACCTCGTGCGCCCTCAGGATCGCATAGCGCCACGGAACGGTGGTCCCGGTTTCGAAATTCTTTCGCGCCTCGTCGAGATTGGCCTGCGCCCACGCGAAGGGATCGGCGGCGAGGCGTTCGGCGAAATAGCGCTCGCCGAACGCCTCGACGGAGGAATCCCTCCCGATCTTGTCGGCATAGACCGGATCGACAAATCGCAATTGTGCCTCGAACAGCCCGTAGGTGCGATCGAGCAGGCCACTTTCGCCCGCTTCGATCAGATCCAGCACAGCCTCCTCGGTGAAAATGGTCAACGGTTCATGCGGGATCGGGCAAAAGAAATCCGCCTCCGGCATCAAGCCCTTGCGCGACATCATCGTGATGTGCAGCGCGGCGCCGCCGGCCTGCGGCTTCCAGCGAAGCGCCTGATCCTCCGCCGGTGCGCTCTCCCCCGGAGCCGGCTCGCCTGCGTCCTCGCCGGCGGCGATCACGAACGCGCCGTGGTGAACCGCCAGCGCGACCGCCGCGTCGATCGCGCTGAGCGATGTTCCGCGA